>ERZ773083.1387-NODE-1387-length-16532-cov-97.387146_pt1 | contig 16532 bp, 16 predicted proteins | sample MGYA00511465_ERZ773083 | MGnify/ENA primary metagenome ERZ773083 (study PRJEB29015, sample SAMEA2738001) | human oral metagenome | biome: human oral; feature: human-associated habitat; material: dental | place: China | collected 2060 ... | reverse complement strand
TCATGAAGCGTAATAAGTGTCTAACCTAGTGTCAACTTTTGGGTTGGAATGTAGGATGCAACAAAGCCATATTCTTTGATTAGTTCTTGTGCTTCTTCTCTGGTCAACTCTTTCTTGACAAAGCTCATGTTTTAGCCGCCCTTCTATTACTTAGTTATGCCCCTTTTAGCTTTAGCGCTAAATATTGTTCTAATGTTAGTGGCATATTATTCCCTCCCATAGTCATTAATAAAGCAATTTTTACTGACACCTACATTTAGTTTCTCGTATTTCCCTTCTAGCTGACAATGACGATTCATATTTCTACTAATGGAATTAATCGTATACCTTACTGCATAGTCACTGTAGTTCCTAGAGCGAGCATACTCCAGCAGTTTCTCGATGTTCTTTATGTCATTGTCATTCGGTGATTCACCATTTGTCACGACATTGATGCTATATATTATCTCATTACCATAATTCTGTAATACTTGATCAATTGGTGGAAGTTTCATTAGTTTATCTTTCAAGTTGCCCTTTATACTCATGCTAGAGTAATATTTCACAACGTTCATATTGCTTTTCTTAATGAAGTCTCCGAGCAGCGCTTCCTCCTGATTGTTATAATATGCAGTAATAAATGTATCGTGATAGCGACCATTATTGCCCTCCACTTCAAAGGTGAGGCTAGCGTCATTCACTTCATGTGCATCAGCAGCAAAGAACTTTTTCATCCACATCCCAGCCATGTTAATATGACAGTTCTTAGTCACATACTTTTTCCCATATTTATTTTCTAGATATTTGACCATTTTTGCCTGTTCTCCGCCGCAATGTATATCTTTGTAAAATACAGCATAGAGGAACCTGCCTATCAGGAGGCATAGTATTATGACTATGATCCAGCGCCCCCAGTGTCTTCGTTTCTTTGGCTTTGAAGTATTCATTGGTTTATATCCCTTATGTAGTGAATAATAGCATAAGATGAGCGAAAAACTCTGTCCGCTCATACTAAATGACAGCCATAAGTAATCTTGTTATACTATCCTCATGAAGCGTAAGGACAAGACTCCCATAGTATATGCATTCATTGACAGTCAGAATCTAAATCTTGGCATTAGATCTCAGGGTTGGGTGCTTGATTTTAAGAAGTTTCGACTCTACCTCAAAAATAAATATCATGTAGAGAAAGCTTATCTGTTTATTGGAATGGTACCCGGAAATGAACAGCTTTACACACATCTGTCGGAGATGGGCTATTCATTAGTTTTCAAGCCAACGGTAAAGTATAAAGTTGACGATAAGTACACCTATAAGGGCAATGTTGACGCTGAATTAGTGCTTTACGCCTCAGCTAGATGTTTCAAGGAATACGATAAAGCTATTATCGTATCCGGTGACGGCGATTTTAGTTGCTTGGCGAGATATCTCGAAGGAAAAGGCAAGCTCGGAGGACTAATGTGCCCTAATAAACGATATTCCAGCTTGCTGAGAGAATATCGTAATCGCATCAATATTATCGGCGGAGCAAGGAATCAACTGGAATATAAAATGACCAGAAGCGGCGGTCGGTCGAAACCTTAGGCTTGTCTGGTCATGGTGATTAGCTTAATTGTAGCAAAATAACACTCCATGTCAAGTCCCAGCAGGATACAACGACTATTCCTTATCTAGGACAAAATCAATAAGTCATTACGCCTTCTCGGTAAACAGATTTTGTTTGGTATCGGCTGGACAAGTCCCCGCATTATCTCATAAATAAGGTTACCCATTTGCTAGTCGTTAGCCCATAAGTCCGGTTACCCACCGGAAGAAACGGCTAAAATCCATACAATAAACATATGTGGTTGTTCGCACTAACAGTAGTCGAATGTATTCCTACTGACAATTTCGGTGGCAAGTCACCTAAATTGTCAATAAGAACAAATGTGTGCTTTAATTAGAGTAGAAAAGGAGTCTACATGAAGGAAATTAAACGAGATACTTATCTAAAGGAGCTAATTGATCGGAGAAGCATCCCCCTCATCAAGGTAATCACCGGCGTCCGTCGATGCGGGAAGTCATATCTCTTAAACCCTATCTTCAAGGATTACCTGATCTCTGATGGAGTGCCGGAGGATCATATCATCTATCTCAACCTGGAGTTACTCGAAAATGAGAAGCTTCACGATCGTGAGGCTCTCCATGCATTTATCTTAGATCAGATAAAGGATAACTCCGAGTACTTTCTTCTCTTAGACGAGATCCAGCTAGTCAATAGATTTGAGAGTGTCCTCAGTAGCTTCCTCGCTAAAGGCAATCTGAATGTTTATGTGACCGGCAGCAACTCCAAGTTTCTCTCGAGTGATATCGTGACTGAGTTTCGCAGCAGGAGCGAGCAAATTCATATGTATCCGCTTAGCTTTGCTGAGTTTATGACTGCTTATGATGGTAATAAGTATGATGGTTGGCAGGAATACATCCGCTATGGTGGCCTCCCTCTCATCATGCACTACTCCGACAGCAGGCAAAAGATGTCCTATCTAAACGAGGTTCAACAAAACATCTATCTCAAAGATATCATCGAACGTCACAGCGTGAGAAATGATACTGCTCTCCGATCGCTTATCGAGATCGTTGCCTCCAGTGTCGGCTCACTGACTAACCCGTATAAGCTGGAGAATACTTTTAAGAGCAAGGTAAACGTAAGTCTGAGCCATAATACTATCAACGATTATCTCGGCAAGCTAGAGGAATCGTATATCATCGAATGTGCCAAGAGATTTGATGTCAAGGGTAAACAGTATATGGATACTCCGGTGAAATACTACTTCACCGACATCGGTATTCGCAACTCGTTTGTTGGCTTCCGCCAGATAGAAGAGAATCATATCATGGAGAATGTCATCTATAATGAGCTCCGTCACCGTGGTTATCAGGTTGATGTCGGAGTTGTAGAGATTTATGAGCGTAACCTAAAGACTATGGAAAAGAGCAAGAAGCATGTCGAAATCAATTTCGTGGCTAACCAGGGCGACCGTAAATATTACATCCAGTCAGCACTCACCATAAACGATACCGAGAAGAGAGCAATTGAAGCTCGTCCGCTTAATAATATCGACGACTTCTTTAAAAGAATCATCGTCACCGGCGATCTGATGCTACCGGGCCGTGAAGAGAACGGCATTGTCATCATGAACATTCTAGACTTCCTGCTAAATGAAGATAGTCTAGATAGAGAGATGTCATAACTAAACTATTAGCTTAGTAGTAGAGATATCACTCTATCAGGTCTAACAAAACCCGGTATCTACTGACAATTTCGGTGGCAAGTCACCTAAATTGTCAGTAGGAATATCGTCTTTCACTCAGTCTCGTTTGAGCATCACCGTGAAGGCGTCGGCGGGGATGTCAACCTTACCGAAGCGTTTCATCCGCTTCTTGCCTCGCCGTTGCTTGTCAAGCAACTTGGCTCGCCGATCGGGATCTCCGGTGTGAATCTTAACCGTGACATCCTTGCGATAGGATGATAAATCTTCTCGGGCGATGAACTTACCACCAATACCCGCCTGCAAGCTGACAGCAAACTGTTGTCTGGGAATTACCTCCTTTAATTTGCGAACTACTTCTCGTCCTAGCTTCGCCGACTCGGAGCGATGACACATCAGACTAAGCGCCGACACCAATTCACCGGCCACGTAGAAATCAACCCGCACCAGATCACCTTCTCGGTAACCAATCAAGTCATAATTGTATGTCCCATAGCCCGAGGTCAAGCTCTTGAGCTGATCATAAAAATCAGTCAGCAGATTCGCCATCGGTGCTTCGAAATCAATTACCGCTCGCTCACCGATGTAGCTAATGCTCTTCTGCAACCCTCGCTTCTTGACGATCAGTTGGATGACCGAACCAACGTAATCAACCGGCACTACTATCTCACCACCAATCCACGGCTCAGCGATACTAATTATCTTGCTCCGATCAGGTAGCTCGTCAGCCGATTCGATGGTTAGCGCTGTGCCATCGGTTAGCTTAACCTGATAGCTGGTCGAGGGGTTGGTGACAATGAGCTCCAGTCCATACTCCCGCTCCAGCCTCTCCCGCACAATGTCCATATGAAGTAACCCTAGGAAACCAAGTCTCAGACCGAAACCAAGCACCGGTGAATTCTCGGGCGTGTAGTGTAAAACACTATCACTCAGGCTCAGCTTCTCGACCGCTTCCTTCAGGGCATCGTAGTATTCATTAGAGGTAGGGAAAAAGCCGGCATAGACGAACGGCTTGACCTCACGATAGCCCGGTAGAGGCTTAATCTTAGCCGAGTCCGACTCGCCCGACCTGACCGTTACCGTGTCGCCAACCCGAGCCTCCCGAGTCGTCTTGAGGTTAGTCACGATATAGCCGATCTGACCGGTCGTCAGAGCCGAATCAGCCATCATGCCCGGCGCCAGATGCCCCACTTCCAGTGCTAATGCCTTCGCCCCGGTCGCCATCATCCGGATAGAAGCACTTTTAGCCAGCTGCCCGTCAACCAGTCGCACATATAGTACGACACCCCGATAATCATCGTAATAGCTGTCAAAGATTAGCGCCCTGGTCGGCGCCGCTTGGTCGCCCTGTGGTGCCGGAATACGCTTGATGATCGCCTCCAGCACCCGGTCAACATTCTGCCCTGTCTTAGCACTGACTTTGATAATATCCGCCTCTTCACAGCCCAGCAGACTGATGAGCTGAGCGCTAACTTTGGCTGTATCCGAAGCCGGCAAATCAATCTTGTTAAGCACCGGGATGATAGTCAGGTTAGCCTCCATCGCTAAGTAGACATTTGTCAGAGTCTGAGCCTGAATGCCCTGAGTAGCATCAACCACCAGTACTGCCCCTTCGCAAGCCTCTAGCGAGCGTGATACCTCATAAGAAAAGTCGACATGCCCCGGCGTATCAATCAGATTAAGGTCATAGCCTCGGTAGCGCATCCTAACCGGCGATAGCTTAATGGTGATACCCTTCTCCCGCTCCAGCTCCATCGAGTCAAGCAACTGTTGCTTCATGGCTCGCTTCTCTACTGTACCGGTTAACTCCATCATCCGGTCAGCCAGAGTCGATTTACCATGGTCAATATGAGCAATGATGCAAAAGTTGCGCAAGTTCGCTAGACTAGTCATTTATCTTTACCCAGCATAAAACGCCCGCTCACTATCCGACCAAGCTTAGTAATGATCGGTTCCGCCTCTTCAATCCTCAGCAGCCGAGATGCACCGAGGTAAACCAGGATGCTGACCGTCCCGATGACAGCTAGCGGGATTAATACCATGATCATATTCTGATTCTCAAACTTCAGATTGATCCGCTGTACCATCAAGTAAGTAACGACCGACATCACGCCACAGGCAATCAGCATCCGACTGATCTTGTGCCAGAATTGACTGTCAAATAGGTTCGGCACCCGACGCAAGATTAGTACCGTTAGGCTGGTCAGCTCCAAAAGCGCCCAGATTACTTGCGCCCAAGCTATACCTCCCGCCCCCATATGCCAGCCGAAGACCAGCCAAATCTCCAGCCCGACCGAGACAGCCAAGGTCACCAGTGATACTAATAAGGGTGTCTTGGTGTCTTGGAAAGCATAGAAGCTCCGCGACATAATGTGAAAGACTGATCTGAGGAAGATAGCTAGACAAAAGATGCCTAAGAGCATAGCGATAGTTCCGTTGCCACCACGGTCAATGATAGAGACAATATAGCCCCGGCAGAAGAACATCAGCATGGCAATCGGTAGACTAAACCAGATGATCATCCGCATCGCCGAACGAAGCTCCTTGGCAAATAAGTCCCGACGTCCCTCGCCGATTCGCTCAGTTAGCTGAGGAAAAGCAGCCGTAGCAATCGCCACCCCCACCAAATTAATCGGCATATTGTAGAGTGTACTCGCCTGCTGATAAGCCCGGATCGTCCCGTCCGCCATTCGACTAGCCAGGTTGGTGTCAATGATCGAACTGACATAGTCAAGCCCCTGATCAGCCGAGCGAGCCGGCAGCAGGGTCAAGATCTTGCGAAAGCCTCGATTGCGCCAGTAAATCTTAAACCGATAGTCGAAGCCCAGTCCAAGCAACCCCAGACTGGATACGATTAGCTGAAGTACCGCCCCCAGCACTACTCCCAGCGCTACACCCATGATCCCGCCACTAAAGATCTGATGACCGAATAGATTGATCCCGCCGGTAAACCAGATCGCCCCGATAATAATGCCTAAGTTATACATAGTTGGAGCTAGAGCATTAAAGACGAACCGCCCAACCGCCTGCTGCACCGAAGAAATAACCGTCGCTACAGCGAACAGGAAGGGGTTAATAGCGATCACTCGCATCATACTGATAGCTAGCTCTTGACCCGACTCCGACAGTCCTGGCCCAACGACATATTTGACTAAGATCGGAGCAAAAATCATGATCAGCACCGAAGTTACCATAGTGACCAACGCTAAGAAGTTGATCAGGCTGGTACTCATCTGCCAGGCACTCTCCCGGTTGTTCTTAGCCAGACGAGAGTTAAAGACCGGGATAAAGGTCACCGCCAGCGCCCCACTGACTAAGAGTAGGTACATGAAGTCGGGGATGGTAAAAGCTACTGTATAGGCATCTATCCCCACCTTGTAGGTATCAAGATACATCGAATTAAGCAAACGATCTCGATAGATCCCCAGTAAAGCTGAGACCAAAGTCGAGCTAGACAAGATGACCGCCGCCAGGCGAACACTCATCTTCTGATTAGCTCGAGCGATAGCCACCAGCGCCCGATTGCGTCGACGTTGACGCTGGATTTTATTACGGTCGGCGACTAGCTTATCTCCGCTCAGAAATAACATGTCGCCCCTCTTAGTATAGTTTCGCCGTTTCCGGTAGGACCATACCGTCTAAGATTGCCGCTACTTCATCAGCATCAAGTGTCTCATGCTCTAAGAGAGCATCTTTCAGTTTCTCCAGTAGAGCCCGGTTCGTCTTGATGATATCCCGGGCTCGCCTAGTCGCTTCCTCGATCAGATCACGAATCTCCTGATCAATCTCCTCGGCGGTTTTATCTGAGTAGGGCTTCTCCCTGGTAATCCGATCCATCATGAGTCCGCCCTCGTCTTCGTGGAATGATTGGTCACTCAGTCGCTTACCCATACCCTGCTCGATCACCATATCTCGGGCAATCGCCGTAGCATGACGCAAGTCCGAGCTGGCACCACTAGTGATATGATCCCGACCGTAAATAACCTCCTCGGCAATCCGACCACCCATCGCCCGTGCCAACTCGTCTTTATACTCTGACATGCTGGTGTAGGGTCGATCATGCTCAGGAATCGTCCAAGTGACGCCGCCGGTAGCACCCCTAGGAATAATAGTCACCTTATGGACATTATCGCTGTCCGGTAGCACTTGCGCTACTAGAGCATGCCCACCTTCATGATAAGCTGTCATGATCTTGTCCTTCTCACGCATGATATTACTGCGCCTCTCCGGACCGATCGCTACTTTCTCCAGTGCCTCAGTGACATCAGAATTATCTATCTCTTTCTTGTCTAGGCGAGCTGCCCGAATAGCCGCTTCATTAGCGATATTAGCTAGGTCTGCTCCCGACATGCCGGCCGTCTTAGCTGCTAAGGCGTTTAAGTCGACATCAGCGTTAGTCGGTTTCTCTCTGAAGTGTACTTTCAGGATAGCTAAGCGGTCCTGACGCTCCGGCAAAGTGATATTTACCCGTCGGTCAAACCGACCCGGGCGCAGTAAAGCCGGGTCCAGTACGTCAGCTCGGTTAGTTGCCGCTAGGACGATGACATTTTGATCTTTCTCAAAGCCGTCCATCTCCACCAAGATTTGGTTCAGGGTCTGCTCTCGCTCATCATGACCACCGCCCATACCGCTACCACGACGACGACCTACAGCATCAATCTCGTCGATAAAGATGATACACGGCGCATTCTTCTTCGCCTTGTCGAAGAGATCACGCACCCGACTTGCCCCGACACCGACGAACATCTCGACAAACTCTGAGCCGGAGATGCTAAAGAAGGGTACGCCCGCTTCGCCAGCCACCGCTCGAGCCATCATCGTCTTGCCCGTCCCCGGTGGGCCAACCAATAAGACTCCTTTAGGGATCTTAGCGCCGAGACCGAGGAACTTCCTGGGATGACGCAAGAAGTCAACCACCTCAGCTAAGTCTTGCTTAGCGTTGTCATTACCGGCAATCTCGGAGAACTTAGTCTTAGTACGGTCCATACCGTAGAGCTTCGCCTTACTTTTACCAAAGCTAAGCGACTGATTATTCTGCGCCCCGGCCTGACGCATCATCCAGGCAAACAGTAGAAGCATCAGCAGAACGGGCACGACTATCGAAGCAATATTCCAGATAATATCGCTGGTATTATCCGGTGGAACGACCACATACTTGGTTTTACTGAGCTTTAACCCCTGCTCAGAAGCACTTGCCCCCGAGGGGATTCGAGAAACCTTGGATGGTGACTGCTCTGCCTGACCCTGACTATTCTTCATGTAGACCGACAGATTCGACCCTGATTCGACGATCTTAGCGACCTTGCCCTGATTAACTTGATTCACCAGCTCAGAGAAAGATATCTCAGCTGACTGCCCCTCTCGCTTGATCAGACCAAAGATTGCCACAGCAAAGATAATCAAAACAGCGTAGAAAACCAAGTTCTTCGGGCTATGACCCGACTTGTTGCGATTCGACGAGGCAGGGCGCCTCGGCGGAGTATTGTTATCTGGTTTCATGCTGTATATTCTAGCATATTACTGAGTAGGCTACTCTTCCCGCATATCACGGATCGGGCTACGGCGGACATTACGGATCAGGGGCAAGACGGCGCTAAGGAGACCGGTAGCTAGGCAGATGATAGCGATCAACCCTAACTGATGCCAATCGTAACCGACCAGACTGATCCGTTTGGCCGAGCTCAGCTCATTAAAGCCATATTGCGCCTGGGCAGTTAAACCGGGTGATAGCTGTCCGTCCAACAGATGCGCTCCGATGATGCCCAGTCCGAAGGCACAAAGAGTGATAAAGAGCGACAAAAGGATGGTATAGACGATGTAGATGCCAGCGATATCTATCCGCTTAAAGCCGATCGCTCGGAAGATCGCCGTTTCGTGACGACCGTCGACTATCGTCCGACCGACTGTGATCCACATGATAACGACCGCCAGCACGATCACCGCCAACATAGCGTAATGGAGCCATATCCGAGCTTGCTTCTGAATATCGTCGATCGCCGAACTATTACTAAAGACGAGATCCGCCATATATAGTCTCCCGCTCGGCTTGCAAGTGCCGTCATACTGCGTCCTACAGCTCTGCTCATCAATAAACTTCTGAGCATCTTTCGCCGTAGCGAACTCGACGAAGTACAGCGCATTGTCTTCATTACCAAATGTGTAAGTTGGCGTGTAGCTAAATATACCGGCATAGGCATACTTATTCGGGAGCCGGTCATAGAGTGATTGGGGTATGACCTGCCCGATACTATCCACCCGCAGTAGATCATTAACTATATCCTTAAAGCTCCGTGAACGCTCTTTCTTGCCGGGCTGGCTGAGATCCGTCACGCTATCGTTCATCGCCGGAGACACACCGACCACCTTAAAGGTCACCATAGCACTGATCGGCTCGGTATTTTTGCCGAATCTAACATCAAATATCTTCTGATTAGCATCCTGCTTCTTCTCCTCAGCCGTCCGAGTATCTCGAATAGTGATGGCATTTTGGCACTTAGTTGCATCAGGTAAAGCGTAGACCAGAGAGGGCATTTGATAGTCCTTCTTGCCTTTATTAGCATTGATCTCCCGTCGTTGCCGGATAGCTTGTTGGATCTGTGCCTGCGATACGTCATTACGGTAACACATCTGAAAAGTTAGGTCTTTTGCCTTATCGTAGATGAGATGTAGCCGATCCAAGCGCTCCTTAGTCGAGGCGTTATCCGGTAGCTTGCCCAAGCCCAGTAAATACTCGACCATATCTCGGGACAATATGATCGGCAAGCTCTGGCCATCCGGCTGCCAGCCGGCATTATGTGGCAAGATAAACGAGCTGACCAGGCTGTCCGGAGCTGTTATCAGGCGACCATCACCAAGTGGCGACCTGATGTCATTTGCGCTCTTCTCCGCATCTTTGGAAGTATCGTAAAAAGCTTCTCTACCGTCTTTCAGAGGTAATAAAGATGCCCCTGTCACCGGTGTGTAGTATAGCTCTTTATATATGCCGATGCTATGATATTTGCCGGCACGCTTCCTGAGTGTTGCCTCGTCAATAACCGGCTGACCACTAAATTTCTCCTTAAGAAGCCGGTGAATGATGCCGTTAGAATCGCTCGGTTTGAGCATCTCACTGTTATCATCAAGGCGTAAATACGGCGGATCGTCACTTTCCTGTAAGTAGTCTATACCCAGTCGCTTCGCTTCCACTGTCTTAGCTTTGACCAGTTGTTGATACCGCTTCTTCGCTTCGGCTATCAGAGCAGGGTCTTTAGAAATTGTAGCGCCGGCATTACTATCAAACGCTTTAGTAACACTAACGATATAGCGTCCGGTCAGCCCGTTCCGCTTAAAGCTATCTACTCCCCGAAATACACCGTTAGTCACCAAAGACCCCATGACCAAAACACCAAACAGCATGCTGGTAAGCAGTATCGTGATAATCGTCCTGATCTTCCGAGTATGAAGCTTGGTCAGAGAGAGCAGAGCGACGTCGCTAAGCTTGATCATACGATAGCTCCGTCTTTTACCGTGACTACCCGATCCGCCATCATCGCTACCTCTCGGCTATGCGTCACTACCACCACAGTCGTACCCCACTCATCACAGATCTGCCGAAATAGGGCAATGATGCCTCGGCTATTCTGTGAGTCGAGATTGCCGGTCGGCTCATCAGCCAGCAAGATCGGTGGCTTATTGAATAGTGCTCTGGCGATCGCCACTCGTTGGATCTGTCCACCTGATAGCTGGCGAGGATAATAGTCCAGCCGATCAGCTAATCCGACTTGCTCAGCTAGCTGATCAGTCCGAGCTCGCCTGGCGCCCCGCTTCATCCGGCTGGGCATAGCTGCCACCTCGATGTTTCGGCGTAGAGTTAAGAACGGCTGGAGATAAAAAGACTGGAAGACGAAGCCGATCGTCCGGTTGCGAAATTGCGACAGTTTGCCGTCGCTCAACCCGGCGACTTCCACTCCATTAACGACGATCGAACCGCTAGTCGGTTTGTCCAGTCCTCCCAGTAGTTGCAGTAGAGTGCTCTTACCGCTACCGCTCTCACCTACAATCGCCACGAATTCACTTCGGTTAATCGATAGCGAGACATTATTCGTCGCCAGCAGGTCATGTCCGCCCACTCGGTAGCGTTTAGTCAGCGACTTAGTACTGATCATAGCCCCACCTTCATCAGCCGACATGTCCATTATTTTTCATTCCCATCCTTACTATTAAACATAAGCTTAGTTGAAATGTCCGCTGTCGTCAATGCAGGCATCCCACCCCGAACTTTACTTAATCACTAAGTAGCCAGTTGATAGCGTTAATCTGCCTCACGCCACGCCGAGAAACTTCTTCCGGATCAAGTGTAATGAGAATCTTGGGATTATGATCCGGGATCTTATCAAAAGGTGTCAGCTCACGCTCCAACACCGTCTCGTCTCGTACCGTATAAGCAACCTGATAATACGTCAGGTAGCCTTCATTATCACGAGCAACGAAATCCACCTCTCTTTCGCCGATCTTACCGACCCATATTTCATTGCCTCGTCGCCTCAATTCTAAGTAGATAACATTTTCCAATAAATGACCGGCATCTTGACCGACTTCTTTACCAAGTAGTAAGTTACGAAAACCAAGGTCGACAGTGTAGTACTTCTCCTGTGTTGTCAGGTTCTGCTTACCCTTAATGTCAAACCGCTCAGCTTTATAAAGAACGAAACTGTCACAAAGCGACTTCAAATATGTGTTAACTGTACGAGAGTCCACTGCTTTATTTTCATTAGCAAGAGTCCTGGCAATACTATTTGGCGACAAGCTCGAACCAATCGAATCCATCACATAATTGATCACGCTTTCAAAGCTACGCTCAGCATAGATCTGCTTGCGTGGAAGCATATCCTTTACCAAGATGCTTTCATATACGCTTCTCAGATAATTCATAACCAGAGCAGGGTTCTCATGCATTAGCTCGGTAGCTTGCGGAAAGGATGAGTAACGCATAAACTGCTCAAACTTCACGCTATCGTCAACCGAGTTTGCGTAAGTCTGAGTAAACTCCCTAAATGAAAACGGCAGGATATTGATCTCATAAGCCCGACCGGTCAGAATAGTAGCCAGCTCTGAGCTAAGTAGGTAGGCATTTGAGCCGGTGACATACAGATCTACGTTTTCGTTGATGTAGAGTCCATCAAGCAGCTTTTCGAATCCCGGGATATCCTGGACTTCATCAAGAAAAATATAGTTCAGCTCACCTTTCACTAGTTTCTTATCTATCAAGTCATAGACTTCCCGCCAGTTAGTCATGTCATTATACTTTGGATCTTCAAAGTTGTACGACTGGATCCGACTCTTATCTATTTTTTGGGCTATTTCTTCCCTGAAGAGTTGCATCAAAGTGGACTTACCGGCACGACGGACACCGGTAATCACTTTAATGAAATGCTTGTCCTTCAACTCTCGCAGAGTTTTCAGATACTCTGCCCGTTCTATATACTTCACGATACCTACTAGTATAACAGCAAAAATGCGAAAACTTAGCAAAAACGAGAAGTTTTCGCATTTTCCTCCGGTAAATATAGTCACATTTCCAGGTAAAAATAGACCCGACGCACATCCAGTCGGACATTGAGTCGCTTCCAGCTCAGCTGTTTGCTTGGCTTACCCACCTTGACAAAGAGTAATAATTGACCGAGCTGCGGGCGGGTGAGCCACCCCTTCGTCAACCGGCGAAGTATCTCTATGGCGACATCCGCCGGGAGCATGATCAAGTCATAACGATACATCACCGGTCGGTTATCAACACAGTCCACTCTTTGCTCAATGTATCGTGTGACTTCGTAGTCAATCTCAACTCTCAGTCGACGTTGTCCATGACACAATGCCAGCATCTTATTTCGCTCAGTCAGCAACCGACCGATCACCTGGGCACGTAGACGATTACGCCAGTATTCCGGGCTGTCGTTAGTCTTGTCTTCTCGCCAGTCCAGATCGTGTTCTAGGGCATATCTGACGACATCCGCCTTAGTCATATCTATCAACGGCCTGACGACATCCGTTCTACTCATCGGCGCCAGCCCTCGCCAACCGGTACCCCTGATCAAGTTCATCACGATAGTCTCAAGCAGGTCATCTTGGTGATGAGCCGTCACTATATAGACACTCTCAGCACCACCTGTTGATTCATTCTTAGCCACCTGCCCCAAGAAACTGTAGCGGGCTCGTCTAGCCTTATCCTCGCCGGTATCGGGAGGCAGATTACCTTGCGCCGTTATCAGCCTGACACCGTACTGTCGACATTTCGCCCGGACGAAGTCAGCATCGGCGTGCGATTCTTCGCCCCTGATACCGTGATCATAGTGAGCTACCACGAAATCACCCGTCCAGCCGGCTCCGGCGAAGTGCCTATCTCGAAACCCTCCGGCGTTTGTCGCCACCATGTCCAGCAGCACCATCGAGTCGACTCCGCCCGACACAGCTAGGAGATACTTAGTCATAGCTGTATTTTACTATATTGCATTATCGCTACTACATGGTCTAGCACTTGACAATATAGCTTATGTTTGCTATTATCTTAGCAGTTGCAACAAATAAACAATCTAACAAAAGGACATCCGATGAAGAAAATGAATCAACCAAGCACCCCCAACCAAACAGAGGGCTATAGCTGGAATCGACAACGCAGTAGCGCCGAGCTAACCAACTTTATTCAAAAGAAGCTAGCTCAGCTTGCCACTGTCGAACTGGTAGACTGATATCATAGACGACAAGTAAAATAGAAGCCCTCCGCTAGGAGGGCTAAATTATTCCTTGGTGGCGGGGGTTGGATTTGAACCAACGACCTCTTGGTTATGAGCCAAGCGAGCTGACCAGACTGCTCCACCCCGCGATCAATTGTATAGTCCACTTGGTAGCACCGACTGGGCTCGAACCAGTGACCTCGGGCTTATGAGTCCCACGCTCTGACCAGCTGAGCTACGGTGCCAGACAAATACGTTAAGTAGTATATCAGATATCTGTGATATGGCAAACTGAGCGCTGAGTCCCCTTCTTACTCTAGCTACTTGTTAGCATAGTACTCTAGTATCCTGATATCTCTCAAAGCCATAAACTTCGTCCTGTAGACAGAATCGTATTGTGAAGCTTTAAGGCTTCTGAATGATCGTTTCATTTTATCTAGCACTTGAAGCTTCGGTAGCCAAAGGCATTTGGTCTCTTCTGCCTTTTCTTTATCTGTCAGATGATCAGACTCTAAGGTAACCGTCTTTCTCGCTTCGTAAACAAACGAGGACTGTCGGAAGTTCTCTTGCGACTTGTACTCATTTGCCACGCCCAGTTCCCTTATTACATTCACGATACAACCCAGCTCTTCCTCACATTCTCGCCTAAATGCCTGCTGAGCATCTTCACCATCTTCTACACCACCACCGGGTAACTTGTACTCATTTTTAACCGCCTTGTAAATAAGAGCTATTTCACCTTTGTCGTTGAGGACTATCCCTCTTGCGCCAAGTCGTATAGTAGGCTCATTTGTAGACACTGCAGGTACTATGCCGAAGTCTTGATCAGTTATCTTGACAATCTCTTTCATAGGACTTTGATCTATATGCTCCTTATAGCACTCATTACACAAAAATGCATTTTTGCAATAATGTGTAACGAGGAAATCACTGCGCTATTTAGCGTACTCGATCGCCCTGGTCTCTCGGATAACGTTAACCTTGATCGTACCCGGATACTGCATAGTTGATTCGATCTTGTTGGCGATATCTCGAGCCAGTTTAACCGATGATAGATCATCAATCTTCTCAGGACTGACCATCACCCTGATCTCCCGCCCGGCCGAAATAGCGTAGGCTTTATCGATACCATCAAATGATGTAGCGATATTCTCCAGATCTTTCATCCGCTCGGCAAAGTTCTCCGAGCTGACATTGCGAGCCCCCGGCCGGGCACCCGACATAGCATCACAGACCCGAACGATAATTGCCTCCGGCGTAGTCGCCTCGATATCGTCATGGTGTGCCTCTATAGCATGAGCGATCCGCTCGTCCATACCGTATTTACGAGCCAGTGCTGCCCCGATATGGTGGTGCTTACCCTCTATCCGGTGGGTTACCGCCTTGCCTACATCATGGAGCAAAGCAGCCGTCTTACTGATGCGCACATCGGCGCCGATCTCCTCGGCGATCATCCCGGCCAACTGAGCCATCTCGATTGAATGCTTGAGAACATTCTGCCCATAGCTGGTACGAAACTTCAGCTCGCCCAGTAAGTGCACCATCTCTGTCGGGATGCCAACTACACCGGCTTCCCGAGCAGCGTCCTCGCCGGCTCGCTGAACTTCTTTATCGATCTGGCGCTCCGCCTTGGCTACTACCTCCTCAATCCGAGCCGGGTGAATCCGGCCGTCTTTCATCAGCATCTCTAGTGACAGGCGAGCAATCTGGCGTCGCACTGGGTCAAACGAGCTGAGCACCACCATGCCCGGTGTATCGTCGACCAAGATATCCACCCCGGTAGCTCGTTGTAGGGCCTGGATATTGCGCCCCTCTTTACCGATGATACGCCCCTTCATCTCATCGTCAGGCAGCTCAATCGCCGTGATAGTCCGCTCTGCTGTTACATCAGAGGCGAGGCGCTCCATCGCCGTCACGATGATCATCTCAGCCCGCTGTTCGGCATCGCTCTCAGCATCTCGCTGCAGCTTATCGACCAGCTCGACCAGGTCACCCTTAGTCTCTTTCTCAGTTGCTTTCATCAGTTTCTCAGCCGCCTGTTTCTTGGTCAGCCCGGCGATCTTCTCCAGCTTGGAATGAGCCTGCTCTTTGATCTGGATGATCTCACCCTTCAAATCCTCTATCTCCTGCTCACTCTGGCGTAGCTTCTCTGACCTGGTGTCCAGCTCACTGATCTTATTGATCAACGAGTGCTCTCGCTCTGCCACCTTGTCTTCAGCCTTCTTCACCTCACGACGAATATCGTCAGCTTCTTTCTTGGCTGAACGACTGGCATTGAGGATGATTTCACTAGCCTTGTTCTTAGCATCGGCGATCATCTGATCAACAGTCGTCTCCGCCTTGGCGTTACGAGACTTAGCGACAGCCAGAGCCACTCCGCCACCAATAGCAAACGCCACTAGGGCGATCAGTACATATATCATATTGCTTCCTTTCCGGTTCTAGCCGAGGCTAGAAATGTATATCAGATTTAATCACTTAGTTCATGCGGTAAAAAGTCTACCTACGTTAATTGTAGCATACATGGTCCGGCAGACCGGGTTCTTTGTACTAACTCACTACATTCTGGACTGCAGAGTTCCGCTGGGTGTATTGTAGC
>ERZ773083.1378-NODE-1378-length-16586-cov-2.803521_pt1 | contig 16586 bp, 19 predicted proteins | sample MGYA00511465_ERZ773083 | MGnify/ENA primary metagenome ERZ773083 (study PRJEB29015, sample SAMEA2738001) | human oral metagenome | biome: human oral; feature: human-associated habitat; material: dental | place: China | collected 2060 ... | reverse complement strand
CCTGCTCAAGCAGAGACACCGCACGCGCTTTATCGTATTGATACGGCGGCAGCGCAACATCGCAATACGGCATATCGCGGGTAAACAGCGTATCCGCCTTAACTTCGCTTCCGTGCAGTACCGTATTGATAATTTCATCTTTATTGATTGCGTACTCAAGCGCCAAACGCAACTGCTTATCCCGCGTAAGCGGCGAAGACGCATTGAGCAGCAGATTTCGTGTAATATAAGTTTTATCCGAAAACCGCACGGTCAACCCAGCCCCCGCACCGTTCTGATTCGCCATTCCGTTCTGCGCCGGCATCCTGACCTGCTCCAGCATATCGTAGGTAATTTGATACGAACCGAACAATATATCGATTTCTCCCGCTTTAAGCGCAAGAGCGCGGCTGTCCGCATCGGGGATAATCATTACGGTAAACGACTCCGGTCCGCCGTTTTGCCCATACCATTGCGGATTTTTTGTAAATCGATACCGCTGCCCCGCAACACAGTTTGCTGCCTTTATCTCGTAAGGCCCCGTTCCCGCCGTATCCGCTGTATAGGAGCCGTAGGGATTATTCCCGTTTTCAAACAGACGAGGAGAAAGCATCCCAAACGCCGATGCGCTTAACTCCTGCAAAACGGCAGGGTAAGGCTCTGCATAGCGGAACCGCACCGTGTATTCATCCGCCGCCTCCACCGCACTGATCCGCGAAACCGCCCCATAATAGCCGAGATAGTCCCCGACAAATTCCTGCATCTTTTCAATGTTGACCTTTACCGCCTCCGCAGTAAACCGCTCCCCATCGGTAAACGTAACCCCGCGCCGTAAATGAAACGTCCACGAATGTTCGTCATGCTCCCACCTTTCGGCAAGACCCGGCTTCACTTCCCCATTCTCAAACCGGACAAGCGTTTCATACACCATCTCCGAATAATGAGAAAACCCAAGCCCGTCCATAATCCCAATCGGCTCATAACTTGCAAAATCGACCGCTTCTCCGACAATCAACTCATCACGGCCTTTTACCTCCGATGCATTTTTGCATCCCGACACGGCAATCAGCGCCGCAACCGACACCGCTGCAATCCACCGTATTTTTCTTGTATTCATACAAACCTCCATTGTTTTTTGTTACTTCTAAGTCTGATGATCTTCCCCTCATTTTCCGTCATAAAAGCAGCTGCCCGCAGGTCATGTGTGATAAACAAATATGCGCACTGCGTCTCTTTTTGCAGCCGTTTTAAGAGCTGAAGGATATGCAGCATCACCGTAGGATCAAGCCCCGCGACGGCTTCATCCAGCACGGCGAGCTTCGGTCTGACAGATAGCGCACGGATAATGCATATCCTTTTTTGCTGACCGCCCGACAATTCATGCGGATACTTTTCCAAAAGATAGGCAGGAATATCGGCGGTATCCAGCAGCGGAGCAAGCCGAGCCATACACTCCTTTTCAGAAAATCGGCAAAAATGTTGCAGCGGCTCGCAAAGGCTTTTCTTAATTTTTTGCCTTGGGTCAAAGCAATTCATGCTATCCTGAAACACGGGCTGAATATGCCGGTAGAGCGTTCTCCTGCGGGCAAGCGGGAAAACATCCTCGCCGTCCCACCGGATGCTGCCTACAGTCGGTTTTTCAAAACCGCAGATAAGACGCGCCAAGGTACTTTTTCCGCTGCCGCTTTCGCCGATAAGCGCGACCGTCTCTCCGTCCCCGATCGTCAACGAAAAATCCTCCAGCACCGGCACACTGCCTTTCCTGCCGTTGTCCGTATAGCGTTTTGTTACCTGTTTTACTTCAAGCATCGCTTCTCCTCTATAAAATACCCACGTGCACACATGAAAAGAAAGATCTTCCGCCATGGAGGGCGGTGTTAAACAAATATACATCCGTGTATATTTGTTTAACTTCGAGTTTGTTCCCACAAACTCGATTCTGTGGATACTCCCTGGCATCCTTGCCAGTATAACGATATTTTGGTCTTGCCAAAATTTGCAGTCAAAAGTGTACATGGACGTACACTTTTGACGATGATAGTAATTCGGCTGTGTACGGATGCCGGGGATTTTTCAGAACCGTTTCGGCGGTTCCTGTCTCTACTATTTCACCCTCTTTCATCACGGCAATACGTTCTGCAATATTCGCAACGGCATTCATATCGTGCGAAACAAACAGCAATGCGGCTTGGGTCTCTCTTACCGCTTTTGCAAGCAGTTGTAAAACAATACCGCAATTACCGGCATCCAGTGCGCCGGTCGGCTCGTCGGCAATGAGCAACACGGGGCGCATCGAAACGGCAATCGCAACCATAACCCGCTGCAACATTCCGCCGCTTAATTGCCCCGGATAGCTTTCCATAACACGTTCCGCATCGGAAAGCCCTACGGTGTGGAGCAGCTCATACCCCAGCCGGAAAGCCTCACGTGTACTGCAATGACGGTGAGCCTTAATCGTTTCCGTAAAATGGCGCTTTATTTTCATACACGGATCGAATGCCGCATGCGGATTTTGCATGACATACCCGATATCCTTTCCGTTGATTTTTTGCTGTTCCTTTGGGGATAATTGCAGCAGTTCTTTACCGCACAGCCGGATACTGCCGCTTTGCAGCGCACGGTCTTTGAGTAAGCCGAGTATCGCTTTGCACACGGAAGTTTTGCCGCTGCCGCTTTCACCGATCAAACCGAACGTTTCTCCCCGCGCAATGGAAAAACCGATATTGCGTATTTTCGTTCTTTCATTCGGATATTCGATACACAAGCCGCTTACGGAAAGGACCGGTTCCACCTTCACCGGTTCTCCCGTATACTGTGCATATTGCGGCGTGAGCATACTCGCTTCATTCATCGATGCTTTCCTGTACGGTGCCTTGATACGGAGAAAAGAAACGGCGCAAGCCCTCTCCCGTTATATTGCAGGCGCATACGGCAAAGAAGATACAAAGTCCGGGATAAACGGCGAATCGCGGAGCGCGAATAAAGCTGCTTTTTGCATCCGATAGCAGCGCGCCCCATTCCGGCGTCCCCGCAGGCAATCCGATCCCTAAAAATGAAAAGCCGGAGAGCATCAGTACCGCATCGCCGATTCCTATCGTCAGCAGTACGATAAGGCTCGGCATAATATTCGGAAAAATATGCGTTACTGCAATACTCCAATCGGAAAGGCCTGCGGTTTTTGCATAAACAATATAGCTTTTTCCGCTTTCGTTATGCGTATAGCTACGCACCATTCTGCCGTACCATCCCCAATACGCAAACCCCGCGCTTACCAGCAGATTGACTACGCCGTTTCCCATAATACCGATAACAGCAAGCACCAGCACCGTTGGCGGCATCGCCATACTCACATCGCAGCTTAACACAAAAAGCTGATCCGCAACGCCGCCCTTAAACGCCGCAATCATCCCGATAGGTGTTGCAAGCACGGCAACTGTCCCGATAACTGCGGCGGCAAGTCCCATGGAATAGCGCGTGCCGTACAGCAGTCTTGAAAATATGCACCGTCCGTACGCATCCGCTCCCAACGGCATCGCAAAAGACCGCTCGGCAAACCGTACACTCATATCGATTTTGTCAGGATTATTCGGCGCCAACACATCGCAAAAAACAGCGATGATAACCAACACCGAAAGCATACCGAGCCCTGCGCCGAACGCGGCATTCATTTTTCCCCTCATGCACGATTCCTCATTGAACGTTTATTTTAAGCGGCTTAAATGGCGCCGCTTAAAAACACTGTGAGTTTGCCATTCGGCAAACGTCACTTATTATATGTGCGCTGCCGCGCACGAATTAAACAACTTCCAAAGTCGACACTTCGTTCAGTTGTTTAATTTTAAAGAAGGATTAAGCGCTTCGCCGATAAACTCCGCCGCTCCGTTGCACACGGTAAATGTAAACGCCGTTACAATAAGATACGCATTGATGACGGGAAAATCACGGTTAACTGCGGCGTTCAGTGCATACATACCGATCCCCGGAATTGAAAAGATAGTTTCTACAATCGCTGTTCCCGCAATAAGATAGCCGATATTTTGTCCCCACAGGGTTACAAGCATCGGAGCTGCGTTGCGTAAAAGATGACGCGTCATAATGTTCCGGTCGGTAATCCCGCGGGCTTTCGCGTATTGAACATACTCTTTCTCCTCATTTTCCAATAAGAAGGAGCGTAAAAGGCGGATAAGCGTACCGGTCATCGGCAAAGCAAGGGTAAAAGAGGCAAACAGTACACTGCCCCCCTGCCCGTGCCCGATAACGGGAAACAGATGTAAGCGCATACCGAAAACGAGCAAAACCAAAAGACCGGTGCAATAACCGGGTACGGAAAAACTCAAGAAAGAAATGAAGCCGATAAGTTTATCCGCCAACCGTTTTTTGTACAAAGCCGCTGCTATGCCGAGCGGAACGGCAGCAATGATGCTGAATACCGATGCACAGGCAGCAATCAGCAGCGTTACGGGCAGCGCCTTGCCGAGTTCTTGCCGTACGGATTTTTTGGTAAGGTACGATGCGCCGAAATCCAGCCGCACCGCTTTATGCAGCCATGACAAATACTGCTGCAGAATCGTCTTATCAAATCCGGTAAGCTCACGGTATTGCGCAATCAACTCCTTATTTGCAGAACGGACAACCCGCCGCGCATACGCTTCCGCAGGATCAATCGCCGAAATATTTGCCAACAAAAACGAAAGAAAGGACACGCACACCAAGACAAGGATAAGATACCCCGCTTTTTTAATAATTCTCACGTTTGTTTCAAATACCCCATAGTATCATCACAGCAAACGCATCAGTACTTTTTTGATATTCACACAGAATAAACAGGCAGCTCACCAGAGTTTCGCTGCTTTGCAGCTCAAATGGTGCCCCGCCTATTTATTCTGCGATTAGACTTTAGACTGATGCGGTTGCCCTTTATTTGCAGGTATTAGTTTATAGAAAGGCACGAACATCTCTACCCCAATCGGAATTTATTATGCCCCAAACGGGTATTGTTATATTTATCAGGTCAAATCTCGAGTTTTGGTAAAATAGGAGAATCAAGGAGAACCCATCCTTTAATAAAATATTAAGGCAGCTTTACGCCGCTTAAAAAAAGCCTGTTTGACATATACACGTTCCATGTGTATAATATACTTATGATAAAGACTTTTGCGGATAAAGAAACAGAGCATGTTTATAAACAGGAGTTTTCAAGACGGCTTCCGAATACAATTCAGAAAGTTGCTTTGCGTAAACTTATGTTAATAGATAATGCAAAGTGTCTTGAAGATTTGCGGGTGCCTCCAAATAATCATCTTGAACAACTTGTAGGAGACAGAAAAGGACAGCACTCTATCCGTATAAATGATCAGTGGCGTGTCTGTTTTACAGAAAAAGACGGACACTTTTATAATGTAGAAATTGTGGATTACCACTAGGAGAAAACTATGGCAGAGTATATCGAAACACCGACAATGGGTGAAATCTTAAATGAAGAATTCTTGATTCCTCTTGGACTTTCCGCATATAAAGTAGCACAGGAAATTAAGGTTCCTACATCTCGCATTCAGGATATTCTTCATAATCGCAGAAGAATTACGGTAGATACATCTTTACGACTTGCAAAATTCTTTGGAGTTTCAGATGGTTATTTTATGGCTTTGCAGGATGATATTGATATAAGAAATGCAAAGTTAGAGCTTGCTCCGCAATTAGAAGAGATAAAAGCCTACGCTTATGCATAATAATATACCATAACAAGAAATTCAAAGCCGACACGGGCTCAAGGTCTGTGCGATTTAACTCATTGTTAGATGTACAGATCACTAAGCAGGTTCTTTATTTACAATAAAAACGTGCAGGTGTACAAAATCTTGATATTTCAAGCATTCTATAGATTGAAAATGATTCCCTAAATAGGTTTCAATATAAAAAGTAATACATCGATAAAAATGCTATCTACTTTTTCCTTTTTGTATTTTATTTAATTCGGCGATATAATTTAAACCAAAAATCTCAATCTCGTCTAACACTTTTTGAAACTGAGTTCCCAATTTACTCAAAGAGTATTCAACATGAGGTGGGACTTCGGCAAAGACTTTGCGGTCGATTAGTTTATCTTTTTCAAGCTGACGGAGTTGTCTTGTTAAAACAGTTCGAGTTGTTGTAGGCATTAATCTTTCGAGTTGATTAAACCTTTTTGTACCCGTACTCAGATGATACAAAATTATAATCGCCCATTTTCCTTGCAATACTCTTTGAGTAGTAGCGAAGGGACACTTATCATACATCGACATCATGAAAAATCCTTCATCAGTATTATTTTTGATACTATGTATTATAAATATTCGTACTTACAAAATCAAGACAAAAGACTATAATGATACTTAAAGAAGTGAGAAACTTCTAAATATTTACTGGAGGAATTTTATGAAACATGAAGTAATGAAGGTATTTACTGTTTATCGAGATGCATTGGAAAAGGGGGATTTTGCGGGAGCTTTTGCAACAATGTCCGATACTGTTGTATGGCACATGGGAGGCGAAAGTTCGCTTTCAGGTACGATTATGGGGAAACAAGCATTGGGTGAGCGTTTAGGTGAATTTGCAAAAAGGAGTGGCGGCACATTTAAAGTTATGACCAATTGGGCTGCGAGTAACGAGTGTTTTGTTGCTGCAAGTGTTGTTTCCATAGCGGAGAAAGGTGCTGATAAGCTCAATGATCCGGGTATTGATCTATTCAAAATAGAAAATGGCAAGATACAAGAAGTATGGACTTTTGCCGAACAACAATCGGCAGAAGACAAATTTTGGGGTTAAGTGTGTACGCTTTGATTCATATAGAATTTTTCTGTGTTATAGATCATTCATCATAGAAAAATAAATAAAAGACATCTAACACCCGCTTCAACCTGCCATTGCCTTTGCGGCAATGCAGGTTAAGCGAACGTTAGGTTGTTAATTTGTGCCACTTAGCGGTGATCCAGAAAATTCTTCTGTGATGTTATTGTCTCAATGTAAGATTTGTGACTTATCAACTAAAAGTTGAGTAAAATATTCATTATATTGACAAATACTACGGATAGTGATATATTACGTATAGTGATATAAAGAAAGGAAGCAATAAGTGTGAGAGATAATATATCTAGCGGGGCTTTAACTGAAACGACATTATTGGTTTTATTAGCTTTATATAAGGAGCTGCATGGCTATGGAGTTAAATTATTTATTGAAGAAAAAACCGATGGAAGAGTTGTTTTGGGAATGGGGACTCTCTATGGAGCCATAAAGAATCTGGCAGACAAAGGATGGATTGTTGAATCTTCAAGAGTCGATGGAAAAGTCAATTATATTATAACCGAAGCAGGAAAAGAACAGGTTAAAAAAGAGGCGAATCGATTGCATGAACTTCAATTATTGATAAAAAATATACGAGGTAGATAATATGCAGAAAATTAAATTTTTTTTAGACCCGATAAGTGATTTGGAAACATGGCTAAATGAAACGGCTAAAAAAGGTTATCGATTAAAAGCGATCAATAATTTTGTGTATAATTTTGAAAAAACCGATAAAAATTATTCTTATTCTACACAATTTATAGGCGCAAACTCATCAAGCGAAAATGATAGCTATATACAAATGCTAAAAGAGAATGGAACAAGGGTGTATAGAGCTCCATTAAACCAATGTAGCATAGTGTTTGGAAAAGTTAGATTTAGACCGTATGCACATGGTGATGGGAAAATAGCTAATTCTTTTCAAGGCTTTAATAAAGAAATACTCGTAGTAGAAAATAACGGAAAAGAACCGCAAAAATTGTTGACCGATAATTCCGATTTGGCAGAGCACTATAAAAATATCAAGAATGCTTATTTGCAAGGATTTATCATTGTTTTTGCATTGTTTGTATTTTCTGCGTATAAAGTATACAAAAGCAACGCTGAAGTCTCTAAAATTATTTTGAGTGGGATTATCGGGTTAGTTACATTGATAGTTGCAAGCATATTATACAAAGCACAAAAAAACTATAAAAAATATAAAAAGGAGTCTGAGTTAACAGATTGATATGAGGGCATCTTTCAAACACTCAAGGTATCGTCTGTAGAGATGCCCATTAACCCCTCTGCAACTTTAGAAATTACACATACCCCATCTGAAAGGTTTTGAGCGGTGCTCCTGCCATTTTTTCGGTTAAGAAGAAGAGGAACCGCTTGAGCTCCCCATAAGCGGCGGGGCTGAGCGGCAAGTGCCGTGAATAGCCGGGAGCTTTTTCCGTTACGGCATACAAATACCTAAAAGCCTCTGCAGAAAGCGGAAACGTATGGGCATCGAACCGGCGGCAGGAGCTGCAAAAGCACTCATCCTCTGCGGGGCTATACACGGCGCAGCACGTTTCCGTCGGGCAGGATACAGCGTTTGCCGCAATTTCAGCGTCGACTGCAATCTCGACGCCGCATGTGCCGCAGTGGAATATATCGGGGGCAACGCCTGCCGTCTGTAGCAGCCGCCATAAAAAGCGCAGGAGTCCCCGCTCGCATCCTTCATCGTCGGACACGCACAGCCCATCCAAAAAAGCGTTTACCAGCTGCCAGTTCACCGTGCCACAGGTCTTTATCGTGATTTCGCTGCACACGGCAGCGCACCAGCTGCGGGCTAAACTTTCGCGCAGCTCCATCCGGTAGGCGCTCACTGAAAAATCGGTAATTTTGTTTGAATTTTTTATCGGGTTTGAATAGAGCCAGACTTGCCCGCTCTGATAGGTAGAAACCATTCCCCGCAGTTTACTCCGTGCGCCGCCGAACAGGGTTGCCGGTACAATGATACACCCGTGCTCCTGCGGCACAAGGAGCGAGACGTTACGATGGTCGCTGCTAAAAGAAGAAACCGACAGCACAAGCGCCTCGGTATTCCAAGAACGATTACTCATACTGCCGGTTTTATGGTCGGATCGTGTAAGTACGTCACGTACAAGTACGCAGCATACCAATACGGCACGCCGCGGTACAACACGTTGCCGGAGTTAAAATTCCGCAGATTTCGGAGTCCGCGGATACGGAATAACATCGCGGATATTCGCCATACCGGTAACATAGAGGAGCAGCCGGTCAAATCCGAGCCCGAATCCCGAATGCGGTACGGTGCCGTAACGGCGCAAATCCAAATACCACCAGTAGTTTTTGACATCAAGCCCGAGATCGGTCATACGGGTTTCCAGCGCGGCAAGGTCGTCTTCCCGTTCGGAACCGCCAATAATCTCGCCGAGTCCCGGCACCAGCACATCCATCGCCCGCACCGTTTTGCCGTCATCATTTTGCTTCATATAGAAGGCTTTTATTTCCTTGGGATAATCCGTTACGATAACGGGGCCTTTAAAAACCTGCTCGGTCAAATATTTTTCATGCTCGCTTTGAAGATCGCAACCCCAGAACGGTTTAAATTCAAACTCGGAAGCGTGTTTTTCAAGTTCTTTCACCGCATCGGTGTAGGTGATACGGGTAAACTTGGACTCCACCACGTGTTCCAGCGTTTCGATAAGCCCCGGTTTAATCTGCGCGTTAAAAAACTCAAGGTCGGCTCTGCAATGAGTTAACGCCCATTTAAGGAGGTAGACAACAAATTTCTCCGCTAAGTCCATGTTGTCCTCAAGCCGGAAAAACGACATCTCCGGTTCTATCATCCAAAATTCGGAGAGGTGCCGCGTCGTGTTTGAGTTTTCCGCGCGGAAGGTCGGTCCAAAGGTATAGACCCGTGAAAGCGCCGTTGCATACGTTTCTATCTCAAGCTGACCGGAAACGGTCAGATATGCCTCGCGTTCAAAGAAGTCTTGTTTGTAATCAACTGCGAAGGTGGCAGGATCGGCTTTATCTTTTAAGGCCTTGCGGATAATCTCCTGCATATTGAGCGTGGTTACCTGAAACATCTCGCCGGCGCCTTCGCAATCGGAGGCGGTAATCAGCGGCGTATGCACGTACTGGAACCCATGTTCTTGAAAGAAGTTATGTACAGCAAAAGCCATTTGGTTCCGCACACGGGCAACCGCCCCGAATGTATTGGTACGGGCACGTAAGTGAGCTATGTCGCGTAAAAACTCAAACGTATGCCGTTTTTTTTGCAACGGATAGGTTTCGCCGGAAGCCTCGCCGTACACAAAAATCGTTTTTGCGGCAACCTCTACTGCCTGTCCCGATGCGGGAGATTCGATCAATGCTCCGACCGCTTTAATTGAGGCGCCGGTCGTAATCCTGCTCAATTCTTTTTCGGTTTGCGCATCGATTCCCTTATCACGGTCAAAGGTGAGCTGAATCGACGCAAAGCATGAACCGTCGTTTACCTGAATAAAAATGAGGTTTTTTGTTTCGCGTTTGGTACGCACCCATCCGTAGACGGCAACCTCCTGCCCGTCCGGTTTTTGTGTCAGTATATCTTTAATTAATGTAATCATTTTAAAAATTCATCCCTATTCGCTGTCGTATTCAATCAGTGTTTTAATCGGTAAATCACCGAGAAGTTTGTCATAGTGCAAAAACGGCAATCCGATAACGCCGCAAAAGCCAACCACCTCGGCACCGCCCTGATTCAGCATTTTCCGGGCGGCATTCAGCGTACCGCCGGTGGCGATCAGGTCGTCGACCAGCAGGACACGGTCGCCCGCCTTGCAGGCATCGATGTGCACCTCGACGGTGGCCTGGCCGTATTCCAGGTCGTAGGTGGCAGACACCGTTTCGAACGGCAGCTTGCCCGCCTTATCACATCTGTTTCGTCATCGGAGGCACCTCCGCCGAAAAGAACTTGCTGACCGTGAAGCTCGGTTCCATCAAATATTACGACAATCTTCCTACCACCGGAGACGAGACCGGCCGTGCTTTCCGCGACAAAGACCTTGAGGATAAGCTTCTTGTTGAGGCTCAAAAGATTGGTCTCGGCGCCCAGTTTGGCGGCAAAGCCTTTGCACATGACGTGCGTGTTATCCGTCTTCCACGCCACGGAGCGAGCTGTCCTATCGGCATGGGTGTCAGCTGTTCGGCCGATAGAAACATCAAAGCGAAGATCAATAAGGACGGTATTTGGTTGGAGAAGATGGACACCAACCCAGGCGAACTCATTCCTGAAGAATACCGCAAGCCAGGCGAAGGTGCGAAGGGCATAGAAATCGACTTGGACAAGGGCATCGATGCTGTGCGTGCCAAACTTACCAAATATCCTGTCTCTACTCGTGTGAGTCTGAAAGGTACAATTATCGTGGCGCGCGACATTGCACACGCAAAACTCAAGGCTCGCCTCAATTCCGGCGAACCGTTGCCACAGTACATCAAGGACTATCCAGTGCTGTATGCAGGTCCTGCAAAGACACCAAAGGGATACCCCTGCGGCTCTATGGGACCGACAACTGCCAACCGTATGGATCCATACGTCGATGAATTCCAAGCCAATGGAGGCTCGCTCGTAATGATTGCCAAAGGTAATCGTACGCAAGTAGTTACCGATGCTTGCAAGAAGCATGGCGGTTTCTATCTCGGAACTATCGGCGGCGTGGCTGCCGTACTTTCGCAAAGCAGCATCAAGAGCATAGAATGTGTGGAATATCCTGAACTCGGTATGGAAGCCGTTTATAAGATTACAGTTGAAGACTTTCCCGCATTTATCCTTGTAGACGACAAAGGCAACGACTTCTTCAAGCAGCTGAAGCCTTGGACGGGTTGCCCCAAGAAATAAATAAACAGCTTTATTAGTAGCGAGGGCATACCGAATAGGACTTTCGATATGCCCTCTTCTTTGTCCCTTCCACTATTCTTTCTGCAGTATTGTTATAGGCCTCTCTGTCGATAGCCCATGACCTTTTACCGATTTCGGTAGTGGGTAGTGTCCTAAAAAGTGTGTAAGTTCTCTCTTCTTTTCTTTGTTTTTTATTCATTTTTCTTTCTTGTGTTTCCAGAATTTCCATTGATAAATCTTCCTGGCACATGTTGTATCTGTCTCTTCCATGGCAGCACTTGCCAGGAGGAAAAGTGCCGACTTGTCTGATGGCATTGATGCTCCCATTCCTATCGTCCTCTTATATTTCCTATTGAGCCTTTCAATCCAGTTCGTCGTATATATGCATCTTTGCATTTGCAGGGGGAAAGTTCATGTAAGTAAGGTAAGCCATGTTCCTGCCGGCTTCATACTTCCTCAATATAACATGATAATCCTAAATGGTCTGGTAACATGAGTTCGACGAATTTATGGATTGTTTCCTCTTCCTGAAACCGCTTTCGCAACCCACTCATGGGGTACGTTTGCATATCACTCGAGGGATAGAGACATAGCCCTATTTACAGACAATTGCAATTCTTCGGACGTACGTTATAACAAGCCTTTTTAGAGACTTGTTTGTCCCTGTGAGTGGCAATGAAAGTGGCATCGATATAAACTGCCAAATAATGGGAGGGGAGAAAGCGATTGAGTCATTACTCAACATCTTCACGGTAGCTATTGCTCAAGTAAGATACCTGCTGTTTACTATAGATGTGTCCATAAATAGCTTCAGGATTTCCGTCTATCTGCCCTGAGTAAGCCCTTTGGTGTAAAATAGGTTGGAAACCTTGCATGTTCTTTGCTTTCACTACGGATCAAGCCTGAAAAAACCAGATAGAAATTACCACTGCGACTGCGTGGAATACGAAGAGAAAACTCAAAGCCATGACTATACCAACGACGGGAACGAAGGCCATTACATTGCTTGTGCTCATTCGCTTTGACAAATAAATCACGTTCATGCCCCATCAGAGAATTCATGATTAAAGACTGAAGAGTAATAAAACCCTTGCTACTGCTTGTGTAGTTGGAAATAATTTCTGAAATTTGTGATTGTGTAAGTTCCATTTTTCTGTTATTTTTTGCTTTATGCAAAGATAAGAAAAATATGGTCTTACACACTTTTTAAGACACTACCACAATGAAGAAGAGAATGTATCCACGATAGGATACATTCTCTTAAAATACCGTATTTATTCTGTTACTTATTTGTTTTCGCAGCAACTACCGTTCTTGCCGTGGTGCTGAACAAAGGCGAGGAGCATCCAAACAGTCTTCTCCTGTCCTTTGATATAGCCCGTCATGAGGTCTGCCGTAACGTCATCGTGAGCATCATTAGCCAAGTCGATGAGTTTACGTTCTTGTGCAATGAGATTCTTGAAGTAGCCTAATACGTCTTTCATACCTTCTTGACCACACTCAACTTCCTTAAGTTCTTTGATTGTTGCAATTTTTAAATACTCGCTGAACTTACTTTCCGGTATGCTACCAAGCTGGAGAAGACGTTCTGCAATCTCATCTACTTTCTCTGCAGCATCGTTGTATAGTTCTTCATACTTAGCGTGCAAAACAAAGAAGCCATGTCCTTTTACGTTCCAGTGGAGGTTGCGAAGATTTGTATAATAAATCTGGAAATCTGCCAATAACTGTGCAAGCCCTTTTCTAACTGCGTTAACCTTATTCTCTTCCAATCCTAAAATTTCTAAGTTATTCATACTTTTTCCTTTCTAATTTAATTATTAGTTATCTGTTTAATTGTATTGCAAAGATAGGTAAGGTTCACCTAACTACCAAATGTTTTTATCTATATGCCTATAGAATTAATCTATATTAACTTGTAAGAATCGGATAATAAGTGTTTTATAACGATATAGAAAAAGATTTAGATAGTGTTTTTAGATGAGAAATACCATTTGAACTACAGATATATCTGATCAGAAATGGTATTAAAAATCCCCACAAACAGCGATTGTTTGTGGGGATTTGTATGCTTTCTGAAACCTTATCTACGAAGGCCGAGCTTCTTGATGATTGCACGATAACGCTCGATGTCGCGCTTGTACAGATAGTCGAGAAGCGCACGACGCTTACCTACAAGACGTGTAAGTGAACGGGTTGTAACGAAGTCCTTGTGATTCTTCTTTACATGTTCTGTCAAGTGCTTGATGCGATAGGTGAACAATGCGATTTGGCTTTCTGCTGAACCTGTGTCCTCTACCTTCTGTGCTTTGCCGTACTGGCCGAAGATTTCTTCTTTCTTTTCTTTACTTAAATACATTTTACTTTGTTGATTAATGTTGTTTGCAATTACATCTTTCCATTGTAAAAGCCGCCTTAATCGTAACGGCTCACAATGTCAAATGCATCGGTATTTCCGAAAGTGCGCTGCAAAGTTACAACATTTTATTTATTCCACAATACTTTTACGATTATTATTTGTAATTTTGCACCCACAATTGAGTGTGGATTTAAGACATAATAAATGCAAGATATTAGGAACATCGCAGTAATTGCGCACGTAGACCACGGTAAAACAACGTTGGTAGACAAGATGATGCTCGCTGGTAAACTCTTCCGTGATGGACAAAATAACAGCGACGAAGTGTTAGACTCCAATGACTTGGAGCGCGAACGAGGGATAACAATTCTTAGCAAAAATGTAAGTATCAATTGGAAGGGTACTAAGATTAATATACTTGATACGCCAGGACACTCCGATTTCGGCGGCGAAGTAGAACGTGTGTTGAATATGGCAGACGGCTGTTTGCTATTGGTAGATGCTTTTGAGGGACCAATGCCACAAACACGCTTTGTGCTTCAGAAGGCTTTACAACTTGGTTTGAAGCCTGTAGTGGTTGTAAATAAGGTAGATAAACCTAACTGTCGGCCCGAAGAAGTATACGAAATGGTGTTCGACCTTATGTGCGATTTGAATGCAACAGAAGACCAATTAGATTTTCCTGTTGTGTATGGCTCGGCTAAGAATGGTTGGATGGGAGCTGATTGGAAGACTCCAACCGATAATATTGATTATCTTTTAGACCTTATTATTAAGGCTATTCCTGCACCTGAGCAGTTAGAAGGTACGCCACAGATGCTCATTACATCGTTGGATTTCTCAAGTTATACGGGGCGAATTGCTGTCGGTCGTGTGCATAGAGGCACGTTGAAAGATGGTCAGAACATTACGATTTGCCACAGAGACGGCAGCAAGGAACGCACAAAGATTAAGGAACTGCACACATTCGAGGGTATGACGCACCGCAAGACCGATGCTGTTGGCTCGGGCGATATATGTGCCATCATCGGTTTGGAGCATTTCGAGATAGGCGATACTATTGCCGATTACGATAATCCTGAAGCATTGCCACCAATTGCTGTGGACGAACCAACTATGAGTATGCTCTTCACTATCAATGATTCGCCATTTTTCGGAAAGGAAGGCAAGTTCTGTACGTCGCGCCATATTAACGAGCGTCTTGAGAAAGAGCTTGAAAAGAACCTCGCTTTGCGTGTTGCACCTGTAGAGGGATATACAGATAGATGGCTTGTAAGTGGTCGTGGTGTGTTGCATCTTTCGGTTCTAATAGAGACAATGCGCCGTGAGGGCTACGAATTGCAGGTGGGACAGCCACAAGTAATATATAAGGAGATAGACGGACAGCGTTGCGAGCCTATTGAGGAGCTTACAATAAACGTTCCCGATGAATTTTCGAGCAAGATGATTGATATGGTAACGCGTCGCAAGGGCGAACTCTTGAGTATGGATACAGAGGGCGACCGTGTGAACATAATGTTTGAAATTCCTTCGCGCGGTATAATGGGACTCCGCACAAACGTCCTTACTGCGAGTCAGGGCGAGGCGATTATGGCGCACCGTTTCAAGGAATATCAGCCTTTCAAGGGCGAAATCACACGTCGTACCAACGGTTCTATGATTGCTATGGAGAACGGAACGGCATACGCTTACTCTATCGACAAGTTGCAAGACCGTGGCAAGTTCTTCATCGACCCGGGCGAAGAGGTTTACGGCGGACAGGTTGTCGGCGAACACGTGCACGAGAAAGACTTGGTTATCAACGTAACAAAGGCGAAGCAACTTACCAATGTGCGTGCATCAGGCTCTGACGACAAGGCGCGTGTGATACCGAAAGTAGAGATGAGTCTTGAAGAATGTATAGAATATATAAAGATAGATGAGTATATCGAAGTAACGCCGAAGAGCATTCGCATGCGTAAGATACTGCTCGACCACCTTGAGCGTAAGCGCGAAAGCAAGGAGTAAACACTTTCTTTATTATCCCTGCCTGTTCGATTATAGAGCTGAAAAAGCCAGCCTATAATATAATAATAAGGTGAAAAGGTCGTTTTATAAGTAAAATAATATATACTTATGAGACGACTTTTTTTATTATCTTTATTTGTGCTTTCTGTATTCTCAGTACAGGCACAACCTAAGTGGGGAACGTGGTCGGTGGTACCACACGTTGGCGTTAGCTTTGCTAATTTAACTAAAGATGCTATCTATGTTCCATATAGTGGAACTTCGCATTCGCAGACAAGAATAGGTTTCTCGGGCGGTGCAGACGTGTATTACCAGCTGACAGATAAGTTGGCGTTTTCTGGTGGTGTTGCTTATACACAGGCAGGTTGCAACTTCAAGGACGTACCTGCCGACCTGTCAGCAAGGAGTGGCACCGTTTTCCACGATTCATATTTCAATCTTGGCTATGTTGATGTTCCATTGCTTGCCCACGTTTATGTATCGAAAGGCTTGGCGTTCTCGGTTGGCTGTCAGCCTTCTTTTCTTACAAAGGCTACATCGCAC
>ERZ773083.1375-NODE-1375-length-16612-cov-3.493628_pt1 | contig 16612 bp, 9 predicted proteins | sample MGYA00511465_ERZ773083 | MGnify/ENA primary metagenome ERZ773083 (study PRJEB29015, sample SAMEA2738001) | human oral metagenome | biome: human oral; feature: human-associated habitat; material: dental | place: China | collected 2060 ... | reverse complement strand
GTTGCCGCGACCACCGCCGCCGCCGCTTGCGCCGCCGGACAGGTTGTCATCGGTTATCTTGTTGTAGTGGTTGTAGCGCGGATTCAGCGTATTGTCATAGCGCTTCATCACATCCAGCAGATCATCGAGTGCCTGCTGCAGCTCTGCTGCGGTTGCCCTCGGGCTGGTCCGCTCAAAGACTGCAATGGCGTCATTGATGCCGGTGTGCTCGCCCGGAACGCCGTTGATCAGCGCCGCGGTCTCCTTCCGCTTCAGGAAGAAGTCGTCCGCGAGCTTCAATGCCTTCTTGATGGCATCCTCAAGGCCGCTTCTCGTGTCGTCAACGACCTGCCGGTTGTCTTCCCAGTAGCCGTAGACAATGGTGCGCTTCTTAATCGGCGCCGTATCGTCATACTGCTTGAACTTGTCAGCCTTGCGGCTCCAGCCCTTCCAGTCGTATTCCACGCCGGTTGCCAGATCCGTCTGATGCGTCGCCGCACCGGTCGGCTCGTTATTCGTGACCGTGCCATACTGCGTCGAGTAGTCGCCGTCGGACGGCGCCTCACCCTTTCTAACCGGGAAGCTGTACTGCGGCCACGGCGCGTTGGTGTCTCTGTTGTTGATCCAGGTCACCTTGTATGCCTTCGAGTAGGTCAGGTAATATTTCACGCCCTCCTGTGCGGTGAACTGGAACAGACCGCCGCTCGCGTACGGATCTGCCGGCGTCAGCGTCTCCGGCACATAGTCGTTGACACTTGTATCATAGCGGAGCAGCTGGTAGTCGAGGTTATTCACATCTTCCCTGTCGAGCTGCACATAGGTGCGGAAGGTCGCATTGGAAGGTGTGGTGCGCTGCACTAGTCTGCCATTTACATAGCGCTCAATCCTGGTCTCCACTTCCCAGGCTGCCGTAAACGCAGACGGATGATTTGCCGCTTCCACTGCCGGGTGGCTCTTTAATGCGTTTGCCACGTTTGCCGGGACGTTCTTCTTGGTGTAGACCACCTTGTAGTCTACGTCCGCGTGGTTCACATTCATCAGCACCTGGTCAGCCGGTGTGGTCAGCTGGTTCTCAAGACCCGGAATTTCATTCGGATCCAGCGCCATTTCGCCCGGATTGCCGCCGCGGATCTCATCCGTGACCGGCGCATTGCCATTCAGGTTGCGGTTATAGTAAGCGGTCAGGACCACGTTGGTATCCGGCATCGTGAACGTCAAAGTGGTGTTCGTGACCAGACCCGTAATGCCCGGAATCACACCGGTCGTCACTCTCCAGCCCTTGAAGGTCTCACCCGCGCTGTTGGTCGCAGGTGCGGTGAGCACCACAGGCTCGTCCTTATGCGCCTCATCGAAATAAGCCGCATTGATTGCGTTGCCGTTTACAGTGTCAATCTGACTCTCTCCGTCCGTCGTCGTGATGCTGAACTTCGGAATATCAATCTCGCCGCCCGGATCCATGACGACTTCTGTGCCGTCCGGAAGCTTGCTGAGCGGGGTAATGTCATTTCTGCCGTGCGGTCTCGCGACCACCGTGTACTTCTTGTTCGCAGTGAGACCCGTGAACTTGATTCTGCCCGGCGTTCCTGCCTGCCAGCCGTCCGCCTGGGTCTCAGGCGTCGTCACGACATTGCCGTTTTCGTCGATCAGCGCATAGTCCGCGTCCTTATCGGACGGGTCAATCGTGAAATCAACCTTGGTCTCATCGTCCGGGTTATAGGTGATCTGCTTGTTCGTGTCGACTGCCGGCACGTGTGCGGGACTCGGCGCACTGATCGGTGCCGGAACATTCGAAATGTCGTCGCCGACCTGAGCCGTGTTATCGCCCTCTGCCTCATAGACCTGATAGGTCGTGCCGGGCGTCAGGTTGTTAAAGTAGGTTCTGCCAGCCACGCTGCCGTCGCCGACTCCCACGACCTTACCGTCGGGATCCACGACAATGTACTTGTAGCCCGGCTTCGTGTTGTAGGCCGTCACAACGCCCTTGCCCTGGGTGTCGAGACTGCCGCCCGCATCCACCGGGTGTACAGGAAGACCGAAGACCGCCGGATCCGGTGTGAACTTGACCAAATAGGTCTCGCCATTCTGAATTGCATCGCCCGCGTTCATCGCAGTGCCGTTATGGAACCAGCCCTTGTAGAGGTAGTTGACCTCGCCAGTGTAACTGGTCGCCGCAGGCTCAACCTGCCCCCAAGTCTTCTCTTTCCAAGTGTGGAGCGTGGTCGGAACGCCTGCATTCCAGGTGACGTGGTTGTCAAACGGTGCAAAGTTGATATCCACCCACCATGCCGGGTCTTCCTTAAATGCCGCGACCAGATTCTCGCCGCCCTGGAAGCGATCCGTATCCTGGAGGAGATGCTCACTGCCATCCATGATGCGGTTGTTGTTCGTATCCACGAACCAGCCATCCAGCATATAATGATGATCGTTCGCAGTGACGATCGGAAGCAGGCGCTTTGCCTTCAGATCTGCATACGTGTAGCCTTGCCCTGCGCCGTTGTCCTTCAGCACACTCACCTTGAAGGAGTTGGTGCCGTTTGCCTGAACATCCGGCGAAACCTGCTTGGTCGGATCATCTGCCGGTGCCATGTTGTCGGAGCTCAGGATTCCGAGCTCAGTGCCGCCGACAACATCCTTACCGCTGTAGAACTGGATATTGCTCCAAGCGCTCGCATCTCTCGTGTAGCTATACGTGAGCTTCAGGTCACCAGTCGGCATCTTTGCCTTGTAGTGCTTGGTCGCCGGGTTGAACGTTGTCGTCTCGCCTGCAACCGGAACACCAGTCGGGCTGTCCGCATGCGTGCTGAAAATGTAACCGTAGCTCTGCGGCATCGTGAGCGCATCGCCCTCAACTGTATCATCTGTCGCATGTCCCACAACGCTCGCCGGAACAATGTTCTTCAAGAGGCTGTCCGCCGTTCCAAGATCCTCGTGTGCAACCGTGAATTCCTGGCCGGTTCCAGCGCCTGTATAGTAATAGGTAATCTCAACATCCTGGTTCGGCATCACGCCGTTATAGTTGCCAAGCGCGTCCGCACTGCCAGTCAAAGCAGATGTGAGCGGCAGCGGATCGGTACTGTTTGCCACATTGCCCGTATTCACGACCATGTGATCAAAGCTGTAGCCAAAGCTGCTAACCGGATGAATCACAACCGGATCCTCCGGATGCACCATGTTTGTCGTAGACGCTGCCACCACAGTGCCGGAAGCTGTCACATGATTCACCTTTAACTGGAAGCCCGGATGCGCGGGATCAACGCGGTAGCGCCAGGTAACACCCGCATCCTGTCCCGGGAAGCGTCCCGCAAAGTTTCCGTATGTCGCGCTGCCGGACACATTGTCAAAGGCACCAAACGGCGCCGGTGAAGCCTGATCGCTGAACTGATAGGTCGCCGGGTTCATAAAGGAATCCACCGGCGCCCAGACATAGCCCGGAACCACCTTGCGGTTGCCAAACAGCGGGTCTTCCACCGAGAAGCCGCTTGCCGCCGGTGTCGTTGTAGTCTGGAACACAATGCTTCCATCGTGATTCTCATAGGAAGTTGTATACGCAAACTTGATGCTGTGATTCACCGAATACATTGCATCGTAAGTCTCCGGTGTCGCCGGGAATGTCGTGGGAATCGGCACTGCAACCGCCGGACTCACGCCTCTCTTGTTCCAGCCGAGGAAGTTATAACCGTACTTTGTGACCGTCGGTGAGAGTGCATTGGTCGGATTTCCTGCGAGACCGCTGAGCTGTGCCGGTGTCGGCGTACCGCCCTTTGCGTCAAAGGTAATGGTGCTGTTGTCTCTCACATAGTGATAGGTCACAATGATGTTCTGCTTCGGCATATTGCCGGTAACCTTGCCGAAGTTCGGACTGCTCGCCGTGCTGTCCGCCGTGAGCTTTGCCGTTGCCGGCGGCGTCACCGCCTCGTCGGTGTCAACGCTGGACAAGCGATAAGAAGGCGGCGTCACGGTGGGAGCGCCCTCATTGACCGCATCACCCGCCGCAAAGTTCTTCGCCGCACGGTTCTCTGCGCCGGTCACATTGTCGCCGTTCGCGTCCACATACTTAAAACTCATCGTGTAGCCGGCTCTCCGAAGCGCCGCATTGTTTGTTGCGGTCGCCGAATCTGCAACCGAGAGACCGTACTTATCAGCCTGGTCTGCCGTAAAGAAATTGCTGAACGGCATCACGCTGCTCGGCGTCACGCCGCTGCCCGGCTCTGCGAAGTTCTTCTCCTGCGCTGCAGTCGGTGTTCCGACGCCGTTAAATGCAGTTGGCAGGTTATCGCTCTTCACCGAGACACCGATGCTGGAGCCTGCAATGCTCTGCATCACGGAGAGCTTTTTGCCTGCCGCAACAAATACATTGCTCGGCTTGTTCTCGCCGTCTGTGCTGCCGGTCACCTGAATATTGGAAGCACCGCCGCTCAGCTTGCCGCCCGCAAGCTTAAAGTCGCCGCTCTCAAAGTTGATGGCGCCGCGCCCGCCGGTCGCGGACTCATTGCCGCTGACCTTTGAGCCGTCCTCCATCTGGAGCGTTCCGCCCTTGATGTCAACAGCCGCGCCCTTGTCGTTGGCAGAGATCTTTGCATCCTGCACCGATGCCTGATCGCCAAGACGCAGGGTACCTGCCCCCACGGAAATCAGCGGCTCTGTGCGGGTCACGCTCGCCTTGTTGCCGGACAGAATTAACTTCTCAATCGTGTACTTTCCGCTGCCGGTCTGCTTGAACAACGGCGCACCCGCGTTCGCTGCTGTAATTGTTACAATTCCGCTGAACGGATTCGAACTCGGACCGTAGTCGTAGTCCGTCGTCGAAATCACGACATCCGTGTTGCCGCCGCCGGTCAGATTCACAGGCGCGCCATCGTAATGAATAATGTAAATATATCCCTTCTTGCCTGCGAGCTTATCGACCGCATGCTGCACGGTCGCAAACGGCGCCTGATAGGTGCCCTCATTAGAATCACTGCCATGGCCCGGTCTGTCATCTACATAGTAAGACGTCGCCTTGATCAGAAAAGCGGTTCTCCGGTGAACCGTCTCATATGGGTGCAGGTCAATCTGCCAGGAATAGGAGACACCAGAGTCTAACTGCCCACTGCCACCAGGATAAAAGCCTGGAAAGAACGTCGCAGAGGTATCATCCGCATTGTTCCCAGTGAACAGATATTTCCAGTACTCGTAATAGGGCCCCACATACCTTGCTGTCGGCGGGGTCAGACCCAAATGGGTTCCTCCCGCATCGCTGGTCAGCAGGTCAAACGTCTGCTTTGTCGATCGATTCACCATGTGGAAGCCCGCCGATGTCTTATAGCAGATCGCGAAGTCGTCGCCGTTAATCATGCTGTCGGCGCCGGTGCCCATCCAGAACCGCCCGGTCGTATTGGTCGTATTGTGGAGATAGTAGTCCACGATAATGCTGCGGTTGTCCGGTCCCGGCGAGACCCGCATGCGATACTCAACTCCCAGATTGGTATCCGTCTCGACATCGCCATTATGCGCCGGGCTGGGCTTCATCACCTTATAACCGCTCAGGCCAAAATAGTTACCTGCCTGGGGCGCCGATGCACTGGGGTTATCCGCCTTGAGAACCCAGGACGCATAGCCAGCATGACTCCATGTTGTCTGAATGCTGCCGGACGCGTAATTCGTCTCGCCCGTATCCAGACCGTGGATGTCAAAACGCATTGTTGGCGTGCTATCGCCCTCGCCTGATGCACCTGTCACTGGGCCAATCCACTGGAAGGCTGTCGCCTCAGTGGCGCCGTTATCGCTTCCACCCGGCTGCAACTCCGTCGCATACGCATTTCTCACGCCCAGCCCGCTGACTGCGAGGCCAAAGACCATGAGGAAGGCGAGGAGTTGCGCAAGGGCTCTCCGAAGGATGCCGCGGAGAGAATTCTTGTTGCTGCTCATATCTTCTTGTCACACTCCCTTCTTAGTTCGGATCTGCGATAAAGAGTGCCAGGTCATCCGGCACATCGTTCTTCGTCACAGTCGTATTCGGGCCGGCAATCAGGCCGCGCGCAAAGTGGTTGCGCTCGCTTCTGTCGTAGTGATAGAAGCCCGCGCCTGCACTGCCGCTGTTTCTCCAGCGCGGTGCGTCCTCGTCGCCGGAGAAGCCGATGAACTGGCCGTTGTAGACCAGAATGTAGCCCTCACCGGTGTTCAGCACACGTCTGCCGCTCACAATCTTGCCGTTCTTGTCGACAACAAAGAAACGGTACTGCGGCGTGCCGAGCGTGCCGATATTCTGGATGACAATGCCGTAGCCTGCATCTTCCGGTGCATCCAGGCGAAGGCCGTTGATGTAGAACTTGTTGTCCTTCTTCTGGAGGTAGTTACGGCTACCGTAAGCCCTGCCGCTCGGTGCGAACGCAAAGGTTCTCGGGCCGTCCGCGAGTTCCACCGTGATTTCCTTGCCTGCCTGCATGGAGCCGTCGTTCATCTCATCCGGCGAGAAGAGGTACAGATCCGCCTTCTCAATGCCGTAGATATCGCCGTTGATAAAGTGCGCGGCGTCCCAGGCGTCCACATCGTACTGCGCGACAAATTCGTGCCGCCCGTCGAAGAGCACAAAACCCGTCTTCATGCGGCCGATGCCGTCGAATGCATACTCGCGGCCGCCGACCTTCAGAATCTTGTTGCGGTACGCTCTGCCCTTCGAGTCGGTTCTCCACCAGGAGCTCTCGAGATCTCGGTTCTCGTTCGCATCCAGATTCTCGGACGGGTACATCCAGAGCCACCGGTTTTTCAGGGTCGGACCGCCGTCGTAGCCGTTATAGTAGCGCACGCGCACATCGCTCGTCGGATTGGAGCGCACCGCGTCCGAAACGGTCGCGACCTTATTCCACCAGTCGACCATAACGCCGTTCTCATCAAAGCCGTAGGTCTGACCGTCAATGTCCCGCCGGAACGGTGCCTCTCCCTCACGGCTCCGGTACTTCTTCGAGTCCGCTCCGAAGTAGAACCACATCTTCTCGTAGTCCTCGTAGCTCCTGCCGCTCACTTCACTCGTGAGATGCGACCCCCAGTCGTAGTAGAGCCAGCGGTTTGTGTAGAGCGCGCCGTCCGCGTCCGCATAATAGCGCGCGTTCACAAACGGATTTTCGTCCTCGAGCACCGCGCCCTCGTCGCTGATCCAGCCGGTCAGCATTCTGCCGTTCTCGTCAAAGGCGTAGGCCTGTCCGTCGATTTCCTTCCGAAAGCCTTTACCTTTTGCGCGGAGTCCCTTGCCGTCTGCGCCGAAGTAGTGCCAGGCGCTGTCCCCGTAATTGCCGTCCGGATCCTTCTCGCTGTCAATGAAGATCCAGGCGTTTCGCACCATGCGGCCGTCCTGATCCACATAGAAGTCATCGCCGCCGAATGAAAAGATGCGGTTCTTTAATAAGAAGCCGCGCTCATCCAGATAGAACCAGTCGTCCTTCGACTTTTTGAAGGCATTGGTCACCGGCTGATCTTCCCGATTCAAATACTGCCACTCATTCCCCTCTCTGTTCCAACCCTCAATGGCGTAGGCTGTCACAGTCGGAACAAGACAAGCGACAGCGGCCGCGAGCAGCACAGCCCACAGCCCCTGTTTTGTTTTACGTCTCATTCGCTTGTAATCTCCTTCCAATCGCACACACTTGATGCCCCTTGAAGCTTGCTACACTCTGCCTAACCCCTCCTCCTTTTCCGCCCGGCAGCCGGCATGAAATTCATAAAAGCTTAAATTAATTATAAGAATATTCGTCTCGGTTTGCAATGTTTTCGATATCGCAAGCATAAATATAGTGAAATCACACAAATATTTGCTCCTTTTCCGCATATAAAGGCCTTCCTTTGTCGCTTATCACAAAACAAAGTTTCTATCTCCATCGTATCGCGACACTTGTTTTGTATCGGACAAAGGCAAAAACGGCAGGGCGATGAATTCTCGCTTCACCGCCCTGCCTACTTAAATAATATGTGTCTTCGCTTCCGTTTTCTTTTGTCGGGTGCTGCAACTTCAGCTGCCGGAACCTTTCAAAATCTCGATCGGATGTGCCTCATAGAGAAACAGCATCGCATCGTAACAGGCCGCCGGCGCGCCTTGCAGCCGATAGCTGCGATCCGGCAAGAGTCGCATCAAAAAGGTATAGCCTTCGCCGAGCTGCATCATCCGCATGGGTGTATGCACCAGAGTGTAAACCTGGCTCTTTTCATCCGAGACCTCCGAAAAATAGAGGACATATTGCTGCCCCGCCGCAAAACGCGCCTGTGCCGCCAACGGGTCACAGGAGACAAAACTCTGTATGCTCCGCTTTGCTTCGCCCATGCACTTCATATTATCCCGCACCTTCCAGACATCGGTGCCGATTGCGTAATAATTATTTCCGATATCCTGCGAAAGAAGAACACCCATAGAAGTGTAAATCGGGTTCTCCCGCTCAATGTGCCCGTCGTGTGCGGAAATCACAAGCTTCCCCGAACCGATCTCCGCTTCGATGTTCCGAATGGCCTCTACATTTTCCGCCATATCCCGGTCTCTCAGCGTATTGAAATTCTCGTTCGAAGTCTGGGATTCCATCGCCTGCCGGACGGTCATGAGCTCCATTTGAAAGTCCCGCGCATCCGCATCCCGCATATCCGCATCACCGGCTTTCGCACGCAGCCCATCCAGAAACATAACGACCTGCCCCGCAGTTTCCGGATTCAGCGAATAGGGCGACGTCAGAATATTTTTAAGCACCGCATCAAATTCCGCCTCGGTCGCGAGTCCGTGCGCAAGGCTGTACTGCTTTAAAAAAGCATAGCCGGTCTCGGGATTCTGCATATCAAAGCCGTAAAAGCGGACTTTTTTCTCTTCCGGCGCTGTCCGGTTCCAATCCTGTATCCAGCCGAGCAGTTCCGCCATCTCTTTGGTGTGATAAATCGGGAACGAGAACTTCTGTACCAGCTCTTCCGGCTTGCCCTCACCGCTCTGCAAATAGCGGTTAATGTCGGCGCACTCGCTGTAGTCCGCCTCGAGCGCAAAGGCCGTATAGCCCTGTTTCTCGACCATCTCCCGCAGGACAGAGAGCTTCATCTTCTGAAATTCACGGCTGCCGTGCACTGCCTCTCCGATGGCTAGGACGGAAACATTGGCCAGGATATGATCTGCGGATAGAGACTGCATCTCTGCTCTGAGTTCGGGAATTTCCCGGTGCGCCTGTACCTCCTCTATCTTCTGCTTTCCGAAACAGAAAAGTGCGATTCCGAGCAGAAGCAGAATGAGCCCTAGGAGCAGTCGAACACATACCTGCCGTATTTTTTTCAGAATACTTCGCATGATACTTCCTCCTTAAAACGACAATTCCTTCTTCCGAAATCCCAACAGCGCAAGGATGAGCGGAAGCAGCATATACACTCCGATTGCGAGCACAAACATGCCGACAAACGGCTTTCCGTTCAGTATGTCGGTCTGCACGCTGCGAAGCATCGAAGTGTAAAGAAAGGGCTGAAGGCGTCCCACATTGTTTTTGAGCGGTCCCGTCAGAAGGGTCATGGTGATCAAAATAAACATTGCGTTTGATGAGAGTAACGCAAAGGCAATCGCGCCCTGCAAGCTGTTCTGCGTGAGGAAGCAGAGGGTCGCCGCAAGCTGCATAAACCCAAGCGTCCGGAGATATACCTGTGCGACGGTCAGGGCGACCGCCTCCGCCTCCGCGCCTGTGTAGAACAGGTGGCGTACACCCGGCAACAGAAAGCAGAGCGCCGCGGTCGGCACGAGCGTGAACAGCAGAAGCAGCGCGCATTCTCCGAATTTTGCGAGGACTATATTTGTCGCTCCTCTGCCGTCTCTTTTCGGTTCGCGCTGCGGTCTTATGCAGAATCCGCAACTACCGTCGGCTCTTCCGATTGCCTTTTGTTTGTTCGCAATAGTGAACTAACTGCATAATACACCAACCCTCTATTGACTGCAAGCACATTTGTTGCCGCAGTGCTGCAGCGGTCTTCGCGGCACCCGGATGATACGGATTGCCTTCGGCAAGATTGCGGCGACACTGTACGAGCTGGGCACAAAAAAAGAGAGAATGCTCTCGCACTCTCTCTTGTTCCATCTCAGTTAAAATCCTGCTGTCGTTTCGTTTGCCCCCGTATGGGATAAGCTTACTGAACAGCCGTTACGTTGACTGCCTGCGGTCCTCTGTTGCCGTCAGCCACTTCGAACGTGACCTTCTGGCCGTCCTCGAGCGTCTTGTAGCCCTCGGAGTTGATACCGGAGAAGTGAACGAAAATCTCGCTCTTGTCCGCATCGTCCGTGATGAAACCATAACCCTTCGTCGCATTGAACCACTTAACTGTTCCGTTGTGCATTGTCGTGCCTCCATGAATAAAATAATCCGTAATCCCCCGGGGCAACAAAGTGCGTGTCAGATCGACCATGGATGGAACCTCATGGTCTTTGCTGTCGCGCGAATCCGTGTCCACTCAAATCACAATGTAACTATAGCAAGTATTACGGTGAGTGTCAATGCGTATTTCGGTTTTTTCTGTATTATTTTCACATTTTTATGAATGTCGTTTATTAAAAATTGTGCAAACTTACAGCGAGTATTCTGTCAAATCGCTGTCGCAAAGCAGCAGTTCCACGGCGAGCTGCTCGCCCATGCGACCGGATTTATAGGCTGTTTCCAAGGCCGCGGCGCGCCGTTCGGCGGCCGCAAGGCCGCTGAGCGAAAGTTGCCGCCCCATTTGCAAAAGTTTCCGTACCAGCCATTGGGGCTGCCCGGCAAGCTCCGCGATTTCTTTTTCCCGCTTTCCCTCGGCCGCAAAGGCCTTGACAAGGCGAAGCTGACGGTACTGACGGCTTAGCATCGCCAGAATGCGCCCGGGCTTTTCCTTGAGGGCAAGCAAGTCGCCGTAGAGCGAGAGCGCCCGGTCTGTCTTCCGCTCACAGCTCGCCGCAATCATATCAAAGATGCGATTTTCAACCGAGACCGAAATAATCGCCGCCAGGTCTTCCCGCGTGACCACGTCCCGCGCGCCGAGGTAGGCAATCAGCTTTTCAAGCTCGCCGCCGAGCATCTCCATGTCCCCGCCGACTGCCGCGAGCAGCTGCTCGAGCACACTCTCCTGAATTTTTTTGCCGCTCCGCAGCAGGTAGCGCGCTGCCCAGAGCTTCAAATCCTGCTCCGCCGGGTGCGCGCACTCCACAATCCCGCCGAGCTTTGCAACTGCCTTGTAGAGGCGCGTCCGCTTGTCGACACTCTCCTCCGAAAAGACCAGAAGAGTGCTTTCCGGCAGTGCGGGCAGGTAATCGGCAAGCTTGTCGGCGCTCTTTTGGAAGAGCCCGCTCTCCTCGACGAAAACAAGGCGACGCTCCGCAAAAAAAGGCAGCGTGTCCGCCGCCGCGATGATATTGTCCTCGTTCGCCGCCTCTTCTCGCAACAGCGTGACATTCATGCTGTCGCCCGCAAACAACGAAAAAAAGCGGGCCTTATAATTCCTGCGGAGATAGCTTTCCTCTCCGCAAAGAAGATAGGCCCGCGAGAGCACACCGCTTTTCAGTGCGCTCTCAAGTTCCGCTGTACTCACTTTTTCTTGTGGAAGGAACCGTAGCTGTGGCCGGGCTCCATCTTGACGCCGCGCGCCGCCGCGAGCTCACTGACCGTGACGAGCTGATAGCCTCTTCTGGTCAGCTCTGGAATAATGCGCTCTGCCGCCGCCGCACTCTGTGCATAGATGCTGTGCATGAGGACAATATCGCCGTCCTTCACCTGGCTCAGAACGACATTCACCGTATTGTCCGCGTTCTTGGTCTTCCAGTCCAGGGTATCAATGTCCCAGAGCGTCGCCGAATAGCCCATTGCCGCGAGCGTGGGACGCGCCTTGCCGCCGAGCGAACCGTAGGGCGGGCGCACCAGCGTTGCGCTCTGACCGGTTGCCTCGCGGATTGCGCGGTTGGTCTTCTGAATCGATTCCTGCACGGCCGGGCCGCTGAGTTTTGCGAGATTCTCGTGTGCCCAGCTGTGATTGCCGAGCTCCATGCCGTCCGCCGCCATGCGCTGCACGGTCTTCTGGTGACGCGCCACGAGATTGCCAACCATAAAGAAAGTCGCGCGGCCGCCGTTTGCCTCGAGCGCCGAGAGAATCTGTGCGTCGTACTTGCTCGGGCCGTCGTCAAAGCTCAGCGCCACCATCGGGCGGTTCGGATCCACCTTTCGCACTGACGCTGCCGCGACCTCTGCCGGGGTCTCCCCCTTCTTCACGACCGCAATCCGCACGCCGTCAATGTGCGTGCCGACGCCGACTTTACCGGCATCCTGTCCGTTCGTGACCCAGTCGAGCCACTGTCCGTTCACCTGTGCCTTCGTGTATACATCAAAAGAAGACGCGAGATCGCCGTTCAGCCAGACACGAACGCCTTCGAGCGGCGCCGTTCCGCCTTCCACGCCGGCCACGGCGCCGTTCTCCTTGGTGCCGGTCCAGCCGCTGCCGCTCACATTGACCTGATACTGAATGGTTCCCGTCATGCCTGCCGGCTGCTCTCTGAGCGCCGCACGGAACGCCGTCGGGTAGGTGCCCGTGCGGGTCAGCATGTGGTTGTCCCCGGCCCAGCCGGTCCAGCCTTGTCCCTTATATTCCATCTCGTAGGAAAGGACTACCTTGCCCTCTTCCGCGTGTACGGGCGCCGAGAGATCTCCGGAAAGGTTACTCATACCAAGCGTCATTGCGAGCGAAAGTGCAACCGCCGCGATACGCTGAAAAATCGTCTGTTTTTTCATCGTTTTCTTTACTGCCTCCTCGTTCATGATATTTCCCCCATTTGTTGCCTGAGAAGCACAAAGACCGTGCGCCTTTTCTTTCCATAGCTTTTCCGCGCACGATAGCGTCTATTATAACATGTTTTGTACTTATGACTACCCTAAAAGTCCTAAACTTTCCTTTAAAACGCGCACTTGCCCGCATTCCCCGCAAATGTTAGAATGAAAAAAATATAGCTTGTTTGAAAGGAGTCTTATGGCCAACGAGGAGGCGAGAAACCCAAATCAGCCGACGCCGGAGGAAAAGAAGCCGGGCAATGTGTTTCTCTTCTATGTAATCCCCTTTCTTCTCCTGAATCTTCTGATCTTTTTCCTGGTGACCCTGCGTCCCAAGTTTAAGCTTCATATTGAGGAGTCCGTCGATTTCCGCTCGGCTGAAATCGAACTGGAGATGCACCCGCGCCTGCCGCTCGCTGCGTTTGATGTCAAGCTCGACGACACACCGCTGAACCTTGAAAATCTGGGCGGCGGTCACTATAAGACGAGTGTCGACAAGAACGGCACGCTGGAAGTCACAATCCGCTATATCAACGGCATGAGCCGCACCCAGTACGAGCACATCGGCTCGATCGATGATCAGCCCCCGCTGATTTCCGGCGAGGAGCTCGACGGCAACATGTTGACCGTGAGCTTTGACGACGCCCAGTCCGGTGTGGACTATGATTCGATTTACGGCATGGACGCAAACGAGGAGCGCGTGCTCCCGCGCAGCATTGAATATGCCGCCCACATCGCGGTCTTCCAGATTACGACCGACCGCCTCGAAATTCACGCGTCCGATAAACTCGGCCACGAAGCTGTCTGCAATTTCTCCGAACTCGATGCGATGGGAAACGGCGGCGACAACAGCCATGAGTACCATACTTACGGCGCCGACGAGAAGAAGCAGGGCGGCACCGCCGTCGAGGATGAGACGCGCGAGAGCGAGCGGAAGCAGAACAGCCGCAAGACAGAGCGGAGCGAGAGCCGGACTAAGGCGACGAAAGAGAGCACGAGCGCCGCAAGAACAAGCACAGCGGCTCCCACCAAGGCAAAAGAAAGCCAGACCGCCGCAAAGACAAGCACCGCCGCTCCCACCAAGGCGAAAGAAAGCAGCGCCGCAAAGCAGACAAGCGCCGCCGACACCAAAGCAAAGGAAACTTCCGCCGCTGCGGGTACGAAAGCAAAGGAAAGCTCGACCGCCACAAAGCAGACGAGCGCCGCGGGCACAAAGGCAAAGGAGAGTTCAACCGCCGCAAAGTCGGGCAATAAGGCAAATGCCGTCAACAACAGCGGCGCGCCTGCCCCGGGCGAGACTGTCTCCGGCGGAAAGAGCGGTCCCGCTAAGTCCACCGAGCCGAAAAAGAGCACTTCTTCGATTCAGGTGGTAGAACCGCTGAATCCGTAACTTCGAAAAGACAAGAAAAAGCCCCGAATCCTTCGGATTCGGGGCTTTTTGATTTACATTTCCGTGTCACTCAGAACAGGCCCTGCCAGAGATTGCCGAGCGCCGTGAGCAACAGATTGTTTTGGTAGAGAAAGGTGAGCCATCCCGTCGCCTCGATGCGCTCCAGAATCCCGCTGCCGAGCGGCGTATACTGAAAGAGATTCAAAAGGATAAAGCCGAACCAGAGGAAAAAGAAGCCCTCCGCGAGTCCCAGCACAGCTCCCGCAATCTGGTTGATTCCGTGAATAATCGGGAGCGAGGTAAAGAGATTCAGCACGCGCATCAGAAGGTGCAGCAACATGCGAAACAGAATAAACAGCAGGCTGAAGCCGAAGTAGTTTAAGAGCGTTCGCCCGAGGAAATCCGCCGCATACTGCTGAAAACCGGTCGCGCCGAGCGCTTCCCAGGTTGTCGCCGTATTGTTGGCGCGAAGTCCGACTTTCAGGCTTTCCGGAATGGGCAGATTTTCAATCACGCGGTCCTGCCCCGCCGTGTCATCAATCTGGCGGTCCGTCACGGTGTCAAGACCTGTCTTCTCGGAAATGTAGCGCTCCGCGGCTGTCTGTAAGCCTGTGTTCTTTGCGAGAAAACTCGCCGTTACCGGCAGAGCCGTCCGCGCAAACAGGGTTGTCAGAATCAGGGCAAGGGCGCTCACCGCGAGGCGAAGGAAGCCTCGCCGGTGACCGTCCAGCATCATGCCGAGGAGAAACAGGGCGACGAGCAGGGCGAACCAGTTCCGATCAAGCCAGGTGCTGAGTTGCGCTGCCATCAGCCGAGGAAATCCTCTTCCTTCAGAATCAGGAGCCCGTCTTTGTTATAGCGCTTGGAGAAGAGCCCGCCGAGTCTTCTGCTGAGCGGCGGCTTCTCCGCGCGATCGGCCGCTTCTTCAATCAGAGTCTCCGCATTTTTCCGCGTGAGCTTTACATTGTCCGCCTGCAGAAGCTCAATCCGCTCGTAGAGGGCATTCATGCTCTTGCCCGTAATCACACAGTCGATATTGCGCGCGTAGACCGCCGCATAGTTCGCAAACGCATCCTTGGTCATCGGCTCGTTCTCATAGAGACGCTTCTTATCGGCCTCGAGTTTTGCGAGTTCCTCTGCATGCGTGTGCGCCTGCCGTGTTACCGCCTGCGCTGTCTCCGTGGCCTGCGCTACTCCCGCGGCCTTCGGTCTCTCTCTGTCCTCTGCCCGGGTCTGCGGTGCGGTGCGCGCCTGCACGGTCTCTTCCTTGACAGCACTCGCTGCCGGTGCGGCGGCGGCACTGACCGCCTGCGCTACATTGTTCTCCCGCGCCCTGATGAGCTTCTCCCGCTCCGCTTCCGCGGCCTTTTTCTCGGCCTCGGCCTTTTCTCTCTCCGCCGCTTCCTTAGCGGCCACTATCTCAAGTGCTTCCTCTTCCCTGCGGCGCGCCTCTTCTTCCTTGCGGCGCGCTTCCTTTGCCTCCAGAGCGCTCTTTGTCACTTCTTCCTGACGACGCGCCTCGGCCTCCCGGTACTTCGCCTCCGCCGCAAAGTATGCCTTCACATCCTCGCGCTTGTCCGCCGTGTGGAAGACCTTTTCCACTTCCGGGTGCGACGCGCGGAGTCTGGTGAGCTGCAACGGGTTGTCAATCAGGAGCACGGTGCGCATGCCGCCGTCCGCGGCAATCAGCTGAATCAGCTCGCTGAGGCTCACATCGCTCAAATCGCCCGCTTCTTCGATGATGAGGTCGCGGCCTGCCGTCTTCTCCGCGGAATTGCGGACACCGTAGACATTGAGACGCTCTGCCTTCACCTTGGCTGCCGGACGCTTGAAGCCGGTCACAGCCTGCGCCTCCTTGAGGCGTTCCACCGCCCCCTGCAGTCCTTCTTCCGAAGTTCTTCCCTCAATCAGTGCGTTGAACGATCCCGGTGTCCGGAGCAGTTTCGGCTGCTTCGGTCTGTACTCCGCAACCGCTGCCTCTTCCGCAAGCGGCTCTTTCGCGGGGCTCACGGCGCGCTCTGTCGCCGATGTCGCTGCTTTCTCTTCCGCCGCCGCTTCCGCCACAGCGGGGGGTGCTGTCTCCGGTTTACCTGCCGCCGTTTCCGCGGTCTGCTCGTCTGCCTTCTCTGCGACCTGTTCCGCAGGGGCAGCCGCAAGCTCCGCCGCCTTGACGGGCGCCTCTTTGACGGCAGTCGCGGTCTCCGCACTCTCGCTCGCCTTGGCAGGCGTCTCTTCGTCGACAGCCGCGGTCTCTTCGGTCTTCCCGGCGGGTTTCTGAATCAGCTCTGCCTCTTTATCCTGCTCGAGGCGGCGCAGTTCTGCCTCTTCCCGCGCGAGCTGTTCCCGTCTCTCCTGGCCGGGGAGTTTCGGCAGCACTTTGGTCTCATCGAGCTTCGCCTCGCGGGATCTCAGCTCCTCTTCAATCTCACCGGCGCGTGCCGCTGCCCGCGCTCTGGCTGCCGCGCTCTCTTCCTCATAGCGGAGT
>ERZ773083.1373-NODE-1373-length-16619-cov-12.623461_pt1 | contig 16619 bp, 20 predicted proteins | sample MGYA00511465_ERZ773083 | MGnify/ENA primary metagenome ERZ773083 (study PRJEB29015, sample SAMEA2738001) | human oral metagenome | biome: human oral; feature: human-associated habitat; material: dental | place: China | collected 2060 ... | reverse complement strand
AATATTGATTGAAGAGTTCAATCAATATCAACCCTCGCTTATAGCACGGCTAAAAAAGAGATTGAAACAAACTAATTTCGTGACGAGTCAAGAATTACCAGAATTGCTTGACCAGACAAGGTGGGATGAGATTAGAGCAATAAAGAAATTTAAAGTATGGCTTGTATACAATAAGGGAAAATCTTTAGCTTATGTGTGGGATAGCAACAAACTATCAGAGATTGAAGCAAGAAGAAAGGCGAATTTAGAAATATTAGCCATATAAGTAAAACTCGGAGGGAATAGCTAAAACTGACATAAAAATATATTACACTACAATTATGTGTTGTTATTAATCATACGTTGTACTAAGAGCTTATAAAAGATTTTTATGTATGTTGTGAGGATAGTTCATAGATAAATCAAGTGAAATCAAAAGAATATTAAGTCAATTTAAAGTTATTAATAAGTAAAATATAGTATTAGTAAAAGGAAGAATCAAATGAAAAATTCATTTATTTATATTATAGATTGGACATCTACATTAAGTGCTATTAAAATTGGAAAAGCTGATAATGTTTATTCCAGATACTCTCAATTAAAGTCTAATTTTGGAGAAGCTGACTTAGCAAATTCTTACTGGATCGAAGTTCCAGTCTCTAAAGTAAATGATATCGAAAAATTGATACATTTGCGATTGAAGAGATATCGAAAAGAGATACCAATTAAATCTGATGGATCTACAGAATTTTTTGATATCAATTCTTTTGAAAGTCTTAAAGAAATTTGTAAAGATATGGATTTAACTATTCAAAAAGGAATAAGTGAATCTAAAAAGAAGGATAAGCGAATTATGACTTATGCTGAACAACAACAAAAAGCCAAAGAAAATATTGAAAAATCAATAAGAAAAGTTCAACGAACTCTAAAAAGGCTTATTACTGTTTTTAAGTATTTAAACCAAGAAAAAAATAATTTTGAAATTAAATATATGAAACCAGATGAAAAAGCCTTAATTAGAAGATATTACGAGAGTGACTCTCCAAAAAGATGGATAAACAGTTTTATTATTTGTCCTGAAAAAAAAGTAAAAGGCAAATTTTTGGATTGGCTTCAAAAGAAAAGTTCTTTAGATATATATTACGGAATTGGGGCTGGAAGCAGTTTCAGGAATTTGTTTTCTTATCCCTTAAATGATTCAGACGATGAGTTCGTTACAGATATTTATTTTCAAGAGTACTTCCTAACTAATTTAAAAAATTTAAGAGCATTGGAAAAAAATGATAATCCAAAACAATATGATTATAATCAAAAATACCTACTACCATATCTTGATGAAATCATTTTTCAAATAGAAAAATTTCTAGAAAGAAGACAAGCAGATTTTAACGTTGAAAATTGGTTATATCCAAATTACGAATGGCTAAATAATAGAAATAAGAATAGATGTTCTGAAGTATTTAATCTGCAGAAACCATCAAAAAGAGTAATTAAAGTAAATTTAGAGACTGAAAAAATTGAATCTATAATTGTAACTAGAAAAAATTGGATTTTAAAACTCAAAGATAAAGAAGCAGAGATTTTTATATCGCGCTTACATAATGAAGACAATAGTTTTTCGCATGATCATTTATTTTATTTCGCAGATGAAGATAATTATTTTAAGTTTTTAAATTTTATTAATGATCTATTCATTAAAGATACTAAAGTAATAAACGTAATAGAAACAATTATATATTATCCTAAATCAATTGAAAATAAAATATACTCTATTGATGATCTTGTTGAATGATAGTCTATCTTATAATTTAATTTCTTTAAATCAAGAATGTTTTTCTAAGAATTTTATTAATTAACAGAGCTGTTTTTAAAAAACTTCTTTCCTATCTAGAAATGGATAGAATCTTCCATTATTCATCGCATGAGATAGACATTCCGATATAATGCCTCACATTTTTACGTTGATATTTCTATAGTTCGAGCAAGTGCTATTATACATGTCAAGTACTTCCATTGCTATTTTCTTATTTTAAATTATCCAAGTATTAATTGTTTAACAAATTATCACCTAATGCTATTGATTAAACTATTGAGAAAAAATGCCAAAATTTTGATATAATAGAACTATCAAAAAGTAAAGGAATTGATTGGTATGAACGCAATCACAGCTCACATTGATTACGTAATCGGACGTGTTTTTTCGTTAAGAGAAAGGGGATAATATGAATTACTTAAAATATTTCGTTGATTTCGAAAAAAAATATCATAACACTACTTTCTCGAACGATTGGTACAAAACTGAACTTGGTGTCTATGCCGAACTATCAAAATCAGAAAAGGCAATATCAAAAAATGGAGATTTCTCGGAGGAATTTTATAGAGCGAGGTTGGTTTATAGTCTAGTGAAATCAAAAGCATATCCAGCAGAGCATATTTTTGTAGAATATAAAATTCCAAAAGGGAATAACGGGAAAAGTATCAAACCTGATATTGTGATTTTTCAAGAGGATTGGTATAACGATTATCAACTAGCTAAACAGACTAAAGACTATTCTCATCTAAGAGAAAAATATTTACTATTCTTTGAAGCTAAAAAGAATAGTAAAACAATTCAGTCAGCTATTGAAAATCAGTTAAGGTCTGCCATGAGTGAAAGTACAAGTGATTTGCCTATATATGGTGTATACTTTGATAACAAAAATGAACTTTTGATTTTTAAGAAAACAGGTAAAAATGAGATATATCGTTATTATCAAGATAAGAGACCTTTAAAGGGAAGTACAGGATTAAATTCTTGGAATTTATCACTAAGAGACCAATTATCACAATTACCATCTTACGAAGAATTGATTAAGGCATCTGAAACTTATTCAAATTTATCAAATCAATTTGTAATGCACATGGAACCGATGGACCAAAAAGCGTTTGGTGAAGTTGTGCAGTCTCTGATAAAAGAAGCAGACAAAATACACCCAGATGGGAATGTGAAAGAACTTATTGTTGAATTCTTAACTATTAAAATTTTTGATGAAAAGCGTTCTATTGAATTAAATAGACATGTTGACTTTTATATTGAAAATGATGAGATTGAAATTAATGGGTTAGGAAAGCTAACGTTTAGAAAACGAATTGCGGAATTATATAATTCTGCAAAACTAGAGTACCGAAAATTATTGTCAACTTCTCGACAAGTCTTTAATTATGATGATAAATACCGACCTGATAGCAACAGTGATGAGAAATTTTTAATCGCAGTTATCAAGCAACTTCAACAATACTCGATTTTAAATGCTCCTAATGATGCTTTCAATCAAATCATTTTTAACAACTTTGGTCAAGAAGCAGATAAGGCTTCTAAATCACAATTTTTTACTCCGATTCCAGTTGTTAACTGTTTGGTAGAGATGATAAATCCAAGAGTGGGAGAGACTGTTGTTGACCCAGCTGCTGGTATTGCAGACTTTTTAGCAATGACTTATAAATATACTCATCCAAACAAAACTTCCAGCCCCGCTACAAATATTTTTGCATTTGATATAGATAAGGATAATTTGAAGTTAGCGGAATTAAACCTCGTATTAAATGGAGACGGAGGTGCTCAAATTCATCAATTAAATTCTCTATCGCAAAAATTAACAGTTTCTGGTGTCCCCACAACTGAGGGAGAATTTACTACAGTTGAATTTAACAAAGACGATTGGTCTTCTAAGATAAGTCAAACAAGAGATGTATTATCATATGATATTGTTTTGACTAACCCTCCTTTTGGTAAAGGAAGGGATTTATCAACAGGTGATAAAGGTATCTGGGATTTACCTATTGAAACTCTAAAACTATATGATACATTTATAAACAAATTGGATATAGACGATTCATTACCCAAAACGATGGATATGGGGGCGTTGTTTCTAGAAAATAGCGTTAAACTTTTAAAAGAGGGAGGACGAATGGCTATTATTTTGTCTAATTCTCTTGCTACAATAGAAGAGTGGATAAATGTAAGAAAATGGTTCTTATCAAAAATGCGTTTAGTAGCCACCTTAGATCTTCCATCTAATTCATTTGGAGAGACAGGAGTTGCAACTACGGTTATCATTGCTTATAAACCTAAAAGGGAAGAACAAGACATGCTAGATAAGGACTATTCGGTATATATGGCTAATGTAAATAACTTGGGTTATCAGGTAAAAACTGTTAATCGAGTTATTACATTTGTACCAACATTTAAACGTGATTTTAAAACATTTGAAACTCTTGATGAAATAGACGAAGATTTCACTGATATTATATCCGACTTTAGAGATTATTTATTAAGCCAAGAGCCATCAATTAAGCAAGCTTTTTTAGGAGAGTGAGCTTATGAAAGTTTCTATTTCAGATTTTAAAAATAATGATTTTTCTTTTTCGCAGGCGTATTATGCTGGTAGAGTATTGCCTCACAACACTGAGTTAGTACCACTGCTGAGTTTATTAGAAAATGAACCAGAAAAAGGGATAGAATTTGGTTCGGACAATTATGTAGATAGTAGATATATAAATTCAGTCCCTTTTGTTAAGATTTCAGATATTTGGGAGGGGCAATTTACTTTCAATTCTAGTCGTGAAACCGAATTAGTTGCTCCGCTAAAGAATTATAAATCTCTCAATAATGGCGATTTCGTTATTCAAACAGCTTCAAAACAATTAGGGAAAATCAGTTTATACATCGGTCAAAAGTCAGTTGCTTATAATTCACATCTTAGAATTATAAGATTTAAGAAGTTCCATTTTTATTTGTTAGCATTTTTCAATAGTCAGTTAGGGTTAAATCAATTCATCCAGAGAGGATCAATTCAAGGAGTTGATAATTTTTCTAAGAAAACTTTCGACAACCTACTAGTACCGATTCCTCCTAAAGAAAGTTTAGATAAAATATCTCAACTTTCTCAAAAAATCGTTGAAATTGAAAAACAAATGTGGACCATACGGAAAATTATCAATGAGATTTTTGATAATCATGTCGGCGTAAACGGAGAGCAATTATTACTTACTCAGCGTAGAAATTCAGTTGTTTCAATTAACCAATTATCTGAACGTGCTTGGAATTTTCGAGAACACTCCCATGATTTCTCTCAACTAATCTCACGTATTATAGACACTTCCTATTTAGCACCTGAGTACCTAGATGTGAATAAAATACGTGGAGGGAATACTCCAAAACAAAGATTTATTGGTGAGACAAATGAATATGAAACACATTGGATAACACCTACCGATTTCGACGATTTTGGATTTATTGAAGAAAAACAATCAATTGCTTCTACTAATCTTAAAAATATAAATCGTCCTACTTTAATGGTAGTTAATAGGACATCTCGTAGCAATGGAGAATATGTTGGCATTGCAGGTTATATAGATGGACATAGACTAGCTCATAATAATCAAGGTGTATATTGTTATGATGACGCTTCAAAAGAACATCTTCTTTATTTAACTGCTCTAATTAACTCGAATCTTTATCGTTATTTGTTTCAGTCGGTGGGAAAAGGTTCAAAAATGCGTGAGATTAGGAGTTCAGACCTAGCTAGGATACCAATGTTAAAACTTAAACAAGATAAAGAAAATGATATAATTACTTTGATGAGTAACCAAAGTAAGAATGGATATTTAGATTTAGCACAAGAACGTGTCAGAATAAAATCAGAAATTGAGAAGTATTTTAGCACAGGTATATTTTTAGAGACACCTTGATTTAAATGAGTATAAAAAGGCGATTTCTGCTTGGAAGTCGCCTTTTTGTATTAACGAAAACACTACATATTGTGGTGGGTGTAAACTGGTATATAGTACTTACGAGAATGTCATAGATTAAGTCTTTTATATATTGCTCTCTTATTTCAACTTTCCGAAATCTAGAGTTATAGTTTTTAGGTTTTGCTTCTTCAAAACACTTCCTCCCTATCCAAATTTGGATAGGGCTTTTTATTGTTCAAAATTCGACTTAGTATTTCAACACTAGATTTCAAGTAAAATAACTCCGTTTTACTCAATTCATTTTCATAATTGTTCTCTATATTTTTACAATGACGCTTAATATGCCATAATGCTCGTTGAATATTTTTTTCTTTTAAATTTTTCATGACTATATCATACTATAATCAATATCAAAATAGATTTTATTTTCTCAACTGTTCAAAATTTAGCCTGAACTGTGCTAATGTATCTACGCTTTTAATTGGATAGCTTATTACTAATTAATTTTAACTGAAGTCTAAAATTAGATGTTTAAATAAAAAAAGCAAGCATTTATAGCTTGCTTAAGAAATTAAAGATTTCGCTCTTGGACTTTACGAAGTAGCTTTTCTTTGTCCTCTTCAAGTTCAAGTTGGTGAATTTTAGCGTGGCAATTTGGACAAACTGCGATTGCATTTTCAATTGTGTCCTCGCCGCCTTTTGATAAGTATTCAATATGGTGAACATGTAAAAATGGTTTACCTTTTACTTCAAAGGGAGTTTTATTATCACATAATTGACAAATTCCTTTAGCAAGTTCTTTTACATATTCTTTTATTGCAGGGGAACGTTCATAAGTCAAAGTAGATACTCTTCTAAAAAGATGTTTATTTTTATTTGAATTGCTTTTTTCAATTGCTAATTCTCTAATTTCTTGAACATTCTTACGTAATATTGTTTTTTCTAATTTTTCTTCATTTTGTATTAATGTATCATTATTTGGGCAATACTCTGAAGTTTTTAATTTTATAGGGAATTTATAGACAATACGCTTAGTATTATTTTTATCGGGTTCGATTTCTTCGTAGGGCACACCAGCAAGCTCAATTATGCCTGCATAGGTATACTCTGCGTCTTTAAAGACTTCAAATAAATGTACAGTAACACCATTGTTACAAGATTCCATTAAAGTTCTGTTCTGAGCATAATCAAGTTTTTGATCACCTACTTGTCCCATTCCGGTATAGTGAAGTATATTACCTATGGTAAACAGATTTACCTGTTTGTTTTGATATGAGAACAAGAGTATTAGTTGTATTTGATTTTCTCATACCACCTTGTTTGGAACATCTAAAAACTTTGGCAATAATATCATTAGTATAGATGTCATTTATTTTCAAATCATCAATAGTTTTGATATTGCTACTACTCTGAGTGTTTGTCATAAAAACCTCCAAATTATGGTATACTACTAATTGTAGTATACCATAATTTGAATACATATGATAAATTATGATGGAAGTTGATTGTTATTGTAATGAATGCTTAGGCTACTTTAGTTATGATGTTTATGAAATAGATAACTTCAAAAAATATCGATGGAGTTGTTCTGAGAATACAGAGGATGCATAGAAATTTTCTATAATATTAGTTACATTAAAGATCTATACAGAATTTATTTTCTAGATATATAATAACCTTTATCAAAAATAAGAACATTGATAGAAGGTAATTGTATAGATAAATGAGATTCGGATGTTGTTTCAATATATATGATATTATCTACTATTTTTAGAATCATTGTATATTATGTTATAATAAAATTGTACGATTGTTTGTTAATTTTTCTCGATATTGATATGAAATTGTTGAGATTAATTAGATGAAGTAATTTGGAGATTTTAAAATAAATGATATTTAAAAAAATAAATAACTTAGCCTCTATTATCCAATTATATAATTCAAAACCAACTTTATTTCCGAAAAAAGTGTTAGATGATGTGACTGCATTAAAAAGTCTGGTAGAAGAATTAGATAAAGTAATAGAAAAAGTGTCGACTACTCAAATAACAAATAATTTTTTAATTGGATATGAATTTGAACGTTTGCATCAAGAATTTGATTTATTAAAAGCAGTTAAAGTTCATCAGTCAGACTCTGAACAAAAGATTGTTATTAATATAGAACTGAAAAAAAGTAGTGCAAAGAAACACGAGATCGAAAAACAGCTTAAGAATCATCAATTTTATTTTAATAGAGCTGGTATAAAGTATACAGATATGTATCTTTTTGGCTATTGTGAGGACAAGAAACAATTTTTTGAGTATGCCAAAAAATCAGGTAATGAGTACGAACTTATAAAAGTCTCTAGTGAACGAATTTATGAGATATTATATAAGTTTCGTATGTGTAGATATTTTGATATAGATGAGATTTTTAGAGTAGAGAATATACTAATTTCCCCTCTAAATAATTGGGAAGAGTTTGTTAAAAAAAATTATTTATTAACAGATGTACAAAGGCAGTTAAGGGACAACTTATTAACAGCAGATAAAAAAATAATAAGAGTCACAGGTTCAGCAGGATCAGGGAAGACATTAGTTTTATATGATGTGGTAAGAAATTTAGTAGCTAAGGAAAAAGAAGTTGTTGTAATACCATGTCATACAAAGATTAATGCACACAGTGAACTAGCTAAAAGTATTAATTTTACAACTATTGGTATTGGCAGTTTGAATTATAAAAAAAATTATTCCGAATTAGTCAAAGCTAATTATATATTCGTTGATGAAGCTCAACGGATTAGTAGGAAACAAATAAGTTATCTCCTTTCAAAGTTTGATGATGGAAATTTAGAGAGAATATTTTTTTTCTATGATGAACTTCAATGGTTAAAAAGCGGAGAAAAATACATAAGCAAATATTTAAAAACCATTGAACCGGATAACTCCAAAGATTTTAATTTAAAAGGGAGTGTTCGAAGTAATTATTTTATTACTTTATTTGCCATGAATTTATTATATTCAAAAGATAAAAATAAAAATGATAACTATAAAGATACAATAGTTGAACTAATTAAAAAACGGAAGAATTTTTTATTTAGAGATTTAAAAAAATATAATGTTAAACCTACAAGTTCAGTAAATATTTATTATTTTGATAATCATCAAAGTGCAAGAGAATTTATGTCAACTACCCCTGAGACTTTGGGATCAACTCCGTTATATTTTACCCCATCGAAAAATGGTATTCATGATGGAAAAAGAATCCATTACTCTAATCCAATCAATGATGAGATTACGGATCCTTCAAGAAATCCTCATAAATATATGGGGAGAGAGTTTGATAGCGTGACCGTGCCAATGGATTCAAAATTTTCTTATGACAAAGAAGGAAATTTAGTTGTAAAGGAGAAATGCAATAATAGTGATCCTGTTCAGATGCTTTATGAAATAGTAACGAGAGCAAGAAAAGAACTAAATATTGTAGTAATTGATAATTTAGCTTTATATGAAAAATTAGAGCAAATAAAACAAAATACAGAGAAAATGTTTCGTGATGGAGAAATTAGTAATTAACGTGTAGGTTCAATCATGGAAGAAGAGTTAGAAATTAAGGTTCTACTCATCAATGATCCAGAAATTGTTGTAAAACAGTTCCTAACGGCAATATCATTGAATTTGTGTGTGATTTAGTAACTTTGATTGCTAGATTTGGGGTATTATTTTATCTCTACCAACACTGATAAATCTTCCAATAAAAAAGATTGTAGATATAGAAGTTAATTTTTACAGAACTAAATTATTACCCTATTTAGAATCTATTAATTCATATTTTATGAAATTAATTAGTAGATATTGTTCTTAAAATCCTTGATATTGTGCTGTTTTTACCCCAACTGAAACCCATACTTTCCAAACCAGGTCTTAAGAAAGCTCGTAAAGCATCACAATTTAGTAAACGTTAATCAATACGATTATATCAACGTTTACAGACATTCAAGAATTTTCTCTTGGATGTCTTTTTTGATGATTTTTAGCATAATTCACACTATTGTTTCTTTGCATTCAACTCAAATTCTTCTGGTCAAATTATTAACAAATCTTCAAGAAGAGTGATTGGTGAAATAGGCTGTTTGAGGCTTTTATGCTATACTAGTTTTAATGACAATCTTCTATTTCTAAAGCAACAAATAGATCCGTAATTTATTTTTAATTAAGGAGTTTTGGATTGTAAGAGGGAGATGATATATCTGAAGGAGCATCATTATGAAAAAACGTACCTTGCTTTGTCTAGTTTTGTCCCTTGTAGTATTTGGAGGCGGAGCATGGATGGCGAAAGAAGCAAATTTATTTCTGAGCCCACGAGCTAAGCAGTTAGCTTATCTGAAGGAGCATGAAGAAGAGATTAAGGAGTTTGTAAAATCTCAAAATGCAAAGATAGAATCGGTTCAAATTGATTGGCATGAAACCAAGTGGGAAAAAGTGGGAAATGGAACTCCGCAAGGCGGAGGGGAAGTTGTGAGTATATTTGGTGAATTTAATAATATAGAAGAGTCGGATTGGAGTGTCATGTTTGAACTTGAAAAAGAAAAAGTAATTTTTGACTCTATGACATTAAGCGGTCCGTTACGTGTAGGAGGAAGAGGTTTTGACGAATAGTAATACAAAAGATTAGGATAGTTTTGTCCCTCCCCTATTCCCTACTGACGTACAATACTTGCCAAAAGTTTTTTCACATTCATGATATTATATACTGAGATTCCATTATATAGGAGGAAAGAGATGAAAAACCGTACCTTACTTTGGCTAGTTATAGCCCTTGTAGTATTTGGAGGCGGAGCATGGATGGCGAAAGAAACAAATCTATTTCTAAGCCCACGAGCCAAGCAGTTGGCTTATCTAAAGGAGCATGAAGAGGATATGGCTGATTTTGTGAAAGCTTTAAGCCCTAAAGTGGAAAGTGTTCAATTTAATTGGGATAGTATAAAGGTCGGTCAGGTAGGAAACGGCACTCCTCAAGGTGGAGGTTATATGATGACAGTGAACGGTAGAATCAATGACAATAAGAATACTGAATTCACACTAGGGATTCCTCTAAAACGAAATTTAAATGAAGTACCTGAGGAACTGGTTATTTATGAAATGCAACCTATAAGAATTTTACGAGACGGTGGGTGGTTTTTATACGAGTAGCTAATTAAAAACGACGATTACTAGTACTCATATATAACTTGTTTAGGAGAATAGAAATGAAAAAACGTACCTTGGTTTGGCTAGTTATAGCTCTTGTAGTATTTGGTGGCGGAGCATGGATGGCGAAAGAAGCAAATTTATTTCTAAGCCCACGAGCTAAGCAGTTGGCTTATTTAAAGGAACATGAAGAGGAGATGGCGAACTTCATAAAGTCTAGAAATCCTAAAGTCGAAAGTGCCCAGTTTGATTGGGATAGTATGGAAGTTGGTCAGATAGGAAATGGAACTCCTCAAGGAGGCGGTTATATGCTAACATTTAAAGGGCGCATAAATAATATAAAGGAAAGTAGTTTTACTCTTGGATTTCCTTTGGATAATAACAGGTACTCCTTGCCTAACCTTGAGAGGATTTCTGAAATGCAACCCATAAGAATTTTACGAGATGGTGGATGGTTTATATATGAGTAATAGCAACTTAAAAAATTTTGATAATTTTTATGCAGATTTGGCGCAGTCGGCATATGCTAATCGCCCTAATAATTTTCCGCCTTTAAATAATTCAAAAACTTTTCAAGATTTTAACTTTTCCGAGGATATAGTTTTTGACGGTGAAGTCACCCCCGGAGGTAAACATCTTCCTCATGACGGTAAGGTCTACTTGCAGCCGGATCCTGATTTGCGAGATACTTATAAAGTCACATCGATACCAGTTCCTGATGCGAATGGGATGAGGCAGGATATTCATCACAAACGTTATCAAAAAGGATTGTTAACTGATGATGAAGCTGGTTTCAGTGCCTACTACTTAACGGATACGCCAACCTTGACTAATGATACCAAGAAAACCTACATGGCTATCCGCGGAAGTGATGCCATCAGTAAAGAAAATTGGAACGACTGGGTCGACAACGATGCGAAGTTTGCGCTCAATCATATCCATACGCCGCAAGCCAAGTTAGCGACAGTAGGAATGAAAACGAAGATCGCAGAGATGCGCGAAAAAGCTCCGCAAGCTACGATGGACATCACAGGTCACTCCCTAGGGACTATTGTCTCTGCACAAGGAGTAGCTGGCCTCACTGATGAAGAACTGGAGAAAATCGGAAAAGTTGTTCTTTTTGACGGTCCAGACACGACAAAGAGCTTAAAGAAAATGGGCCTCAGTGATGAGAAAATCCAAAAGATTAGCGAAAAGATAGAGTATTATGTCAATCCTTTTGATATCGTGGGTATGCTCAATCGTGAGCATACCATTACCAAATTACCTGAGGAATCTATAATGAACAACTATACTTATTATAAGTATTTTTTTTTACATTCATGATATAATATACTTAGATTCCGCTATATAGGAGGAAAGAGATGAAAAAACGTACTTTACTTTGGCTAGTTATAGCCCTTGTAGTATTTGGAGGAGGAGCATGGATGGCACAAGAGACAAATCTATTTGGAGGAGTATTTCTTAGTTCGCGAGCCAAGCAATTGGCTTATCTGAAGGAGCATGAAGAAGAGATTAAAGAGTTTGTAAAATCTTTAAATCCTAAAGTAGAATCTGTTCAGATTGATTGGGATGAAACGATGTGGGAAAAAGTTGGAAATGGAACTCCACAAGGAGGAGGTAATGTTGTAATAGTTGGAGGAGGTTTTAATAATATAGAGGGCTCAACTTGGCAAGTAATTTTTGAAATTGAGGATGGACGAGTTGTTTTTGATACTATGATGCAAGGCAGTCCATTGCGAGTAGGAGGAAGGATTTTTGACTAATAGTAACTTAAAAACCTTTGATAATTTTTATGCGGATTTAACATTATTCCTCATTGCCTATTAACTTCGAATACTTGCTAAAAGTATTTTTTTTTACATTCATGATATAATAGGTTTAGAATCCACGTTTAAGGAGGACAGTCATGAAAAAACGTACTTTGCTTTGGTTAGTTTTAGCACTTGTAGTATTTGGAGGAGGAGCATGGATGGCACAAGAGACAAATCTATTTGGAGGAGTATTTCTTAGTCCACGAGCCAAGCAGTTGGCTTATCTAAAGGAGCATGAAGAGGAGATTAAGGAGTTTGTAAAATCTCAAAATGCAAAGATAGAATCGGTTCAGATTGCTTGGAATGAAACTAAGTGGGAAAAAGTTGGAAATGGAACCCCACAAGGCGGAGGGGAAGTTGTTAGCATATTTGGTGAATTTAATAATATAGAAGAGTCGGATTGGAGTGTCATGTTTGAAATTGAAAATGAAAAAGTAATTTTTGATTCTATGATATTAAGCGGTCCGTTACGTGTAGGAGGAAGAGGTTTTGACGAATAGTAATTTAAAAGATTTTGATAATTTCTATGCGAATTTAGCTCAGTCAGCCTATACTGGTAGACCAATAAAATTTCCTTATGAATCTCAGAGAGAAAAAAATAGGGCCTTGTTAAATTCAGGTCAATCACTCTATTTCGATTTCTCTCAAGATACTAAATTTTATAATAAAGATAAAAAAGAATGGGAAATCACCCCCGGAGGGAAACGTCTTCCCCATAATGGGAAGGTTTACCTCCAGCCAGATCCTGATTTACATACTGTGGAAGATACGATAAAACTCCAAGTTGGTGATCCTGGAGGAGGGGTTCACCAAGAAGAGTATCCTATCAAACGCTACCAAAAAGGACTCTTAACAGATGAGAAAGCTGGTTTTAGTGCCTATTACTTAACGGATACGCCTACCTTGACTAATGATACTACGAAAACCTATATGACCATCCGTGGAAGTGATGCCATCAGTTATGAAAATTTGAACGACTGGATTGACAACGACGCTAAGTTCGCTCTCAATCATATCCATACACCGCAAGCTAAGTTAGCGACAGTAGGAATGAAAACGAAGATCGCAGAGATGCGCGAAAAAGCCCCGCAAGCTACGATGGACATTACAGGTCATTCCCTAGGAACCATTGTCTCTGCGCAAGGGGTAGCTGGCCTCACTGATGAAGAACTGGAGAAAATCGGAAAAGTTGTTCTTTTTGACGGTCCAGACACGACAAAGAGCTTAAAGAAAATGGGCCTCAGTGATGAGAAAATCCAAAAGATTAGCGAAAAGATAGAGTATTATGTCAATCCTTTTGATATCGTGGGTATGCTCAATCGTGAGCATACCATCACTAAATTACCTGGGGACTCCGATGAACCCCTCAAGAAACCCGTCGGTAAAGTCAATGTCCTGGTCCCCTTGCATTATACCCAGATTACTGATCCGGAAAGCTCCCATGACTTTGGTGTTTTCCAATCGGATGGAAAGGGAAATTTATTGACTGCGTCTGAGGATTTTCACCCGGAATTGCTCAGGGCAGGTGAAAAGTTGGCTCGATTAATTGCGACATCTTTGGATTCTCTCAGGGCTTTAGGAGTTGATGAAAATGTAGCCTCAAATGTTTTAAATTCCATTATGAGAGGTGAGTTTAAAATAAAGGCAGCTATTGGTTATTTAGTTTACGAGAATTTTACAACTGAATATAGTAAAATCGTCGAAGAAGCTCGTCAGGAATCTATAAAGTGGGATCGAGAAGCTATTCCTCGTTATCAGGAACAACTGAGAAGTGGCAATCTTTCAGGAAATCAAAGAATCTTGGTTCGAGCTCAGTTGCTTCAGACAGCAGCCCAGTTGGCAAATTTTGACATGGAAGATAAAGTAAAATCTGTGAAAACCTTACTTTCAGATGCTAAGGAAGATATTCAAAACATGATAAAAGAAACAAGACAGACAGCCTTTGACATGGTTGGATATTTGTCAAGTTCAGAAGTTACAAATCTACTTTCTGGTTTTGATACAACAAGCTTTTGGGATGAAGGCGTAGAAAGTGACACGAAGACCGCAGCAACATCCTTCCTGACACAAATTGAGCAATTAGGGGAAAGCCTGGTTAAAGCTAGTGGCTCCTTTGAGACCATAGATACAGATAGTGCTGAAGATTTTAATAATCTATTGGCGGATGTAAAACAAACATGGAGGGGTAAAAATGGTAGTGCTAACTGATGAGGATACCTTAATTACAAGAGAGCAACTCGACAGAGGCTTCAAGGAAAGAATGAAGGAACAAGAACGCCAAGCAGTCAGGGCCTTGGTAACTGCAAAAGAGATGTCAATTCTTGCTAAAGGAGCTGAGTTAGCTAAAAAGTTGCAGGAAGCAGCCACAGATATGCAAGACTACGCTTCTAAGACCTATGTGAACAATATTAAGGGTGGATTTGAGGGGAAAGCTGCAGATGCTGCCGAAACTTACTTGACACAGACCTTGCAAACACCTACTTTACAGAATCCGATCAAAAGCTAGGAGAAAATGGGTCATGGATAAAAAGGAACTTCAGAAATTAGAGGATGAACACAATCGTAAATTGCGATACTTAGAGCGTTTGGAGATGGATTTGGATGATGATTTCCACAAGTTTAGCAGGGAGACGGATCATCTCCTAGAGGCGCTTTCCTATGCATGTAGAGACAGTAGTTTTGCTGAAATTCAACCATATATCTTTGAGATAGAGAACAATTTAGATAACTATCATCAACTGTATAAGAATCGTATAGAGAATGTACTGGAAGCTCGACACCAAGAGAATAAAAACTTTTATCGAAAGTTAGAAGAAAAGGATCTATAACAAATATACCCTATAAGAGATATTTAGGTTAATTATAACGCTTTTTTATTATATTTTTAAAAAAATGTAATTATACAACAAAAGTAGATAATTTAACTCTTCTTACTAGTTTTTAGATGTAAGCAGAACATTTTTTTAAAATATTTTTAGAAAAATGAACATTAAACTTGTAATATTACATCTATTACCACTTTTTTAGATAGTGGAAGGCAAAGAAAAAAGTGTTTGATGTTTGTCAAACACTTTTTCTATTTACTGTTCTTCTGTTACAAACTGGCTGAGCAGTCCATTGATAAAACGGGCAGATTTTTGATCTGAGAAGTCCTTTGCAAGCTCGATAGCTTCATTAACAGCAACCAACTGTGGAGTGTCAAATGAAGTGATTTCAAAGACTCCCAAGCGAAGGAGGTTTCTCTCCACGAGCGTTAAACGTTCAATGGTCCAACCTGCTTTTAGATGTTGTGTGATTTGCTTGTCTAGTTCTTCCTTTTTAGTTTGAACACCAGAAACGAGCTCTGTCAAAAAGGCTGGGATTTGCACATCCGTATCTTCACGATCGTGTGTGTAGGCGAAACGACAAGCAGTTTCGACGTCTGTATCAAACTCAAGACTCATAAGAGCTTGAAAGGCACACTTACGGAGCTCACGTCTAGATTCTAATAGTGGACTAGTCATTGAGGAAGTCCTCATCAAACAAGTCTTTCAAGTCTGGTTTTGGTGTTTTATCTGGAACAATACCTGCAACGTGGATATTGATAGCAGCGAGTTCTACATCAGCCATATTGCGGACTGCATCTTTGACAGCTTTTTGGATAGCAACAGCTACCTTAGGGACTTTTACTCCGTACTCAAGGTAGAGGTAGATATCTGCTGTGAGTTCTTCGTCCACGTTTTTAAGATAAACGCCGCGGCCGAGTGAAAGTTTTGAAAGGGTATCAGATACTGATTTGTTTGAAAAAGAGTGTACGCCTTCTACCTTCGCAGTAGCAACAGCAATGATTTTTTCAAGTACACGTGGAGCGATAACGATTTCGCCAAGTTGTTCTTCAATTCCCATAGAATGACCTCTTTCTAGAGATTAGGCACGAGAAACG
>ERZ773083.1370-NODE-1370-length-16628-cov-2.552405_pt1 | contig 16628 bp, 16 predicted proteins | sample MGYA00511465_ERZ773083 | MGnify/ENA primary metagenome ERZ773083 (study PRJEB29015, sample SAMEA2738001) | human oral metagenome | biome: human oral; feature: human-associated habitat; material: dental | place: China | collected 2060 ... | reverse complement strand
CAGCAATCGAACAGCCTTCCCAACTGCGGTTATAGAACATCTCGTTTTTTAGATGTCCGAAGAAGCCTTCACAGGCGGCTTTTGCGAACATTGATTGATACCATCGAAAAGCCCCATATCATAAAAAGAAGGAAGAAGTATCAATCGTTTATCGGAGTGATGATATGAAAAAACTGTTCAGGGCCATAAGAAATTGTGATTTGGAAACGGTTCATCACATCATTGCTAATAGACCTGAGTTGGTCAACTGTAGAGCAAAACAGCCGCCGAAGAAAGATGACGGACAGTCTCCTTTGCAAATTGCGCTTAAGACAGGGAATACTGCTATTTCAATATTGTTGAGTGAAGTCTATGAAGTCGAAAATCATAGCCTGGTTGTGCCAGGGATTGAAAAAACGTCCTAGTTTATATCAGGGACAGCATAAAATCACCTTGTTAAATTCAGAAGAAGATATCAAAATTTTATAAAAATAAATCGTAAAGCAGTGAGATTTGCGACATCTTGTTTTTAGATCATGGAGAGTTCTCCTTTGTGAATGAATGTTTTGGCGCAGTCATTCTGGGTGAGTCTCAAAGGATTTTCTGCGATTCAATTTTTGCGAATATTATTGCACAATATCATAATACCGGTCCACGATCATTCGGATTCTGTGCGGGAGAAAATTATGGCATAATAATCATATGGAAAAGAAGTGACTTTATGTTACAGATGATTCCAGTGAAAGAATACCGCAAGGGTATCAGAAATGTTCTATCCGGTATCGTAACCTGTTATAGAGGAGGTTTTTTACATGAGTAACGTTACAAAGTACAAATGGTTTTTCAGGCTCTTGGCAACAAGAGAAGGCAGAAGAATCCTGCTGATCCCAACGGTGATCCTGCTGGCATTGTCTGTGTTTACCATTTATCAGATGGAGCTAAATCCAAAACCGGAAAGGGTAGAGATGCAGGATGGCAGCGGTGACATTAAGCTCACGAAGAGAAGCGCGCTGATTGCTTTTAAACTGCCGCAGGAAGTCGGTGAGGTGAGGGATATTGTCGGTGAGGATATGAAGGTGACATCCTATGATGTATTTTGTGATAAGGACAACAACATAAAATCTGCCATGGTGAATGTGAAGGCCGATGAGAAGGAAGCAAAGGAGATCATAGATTCCTATCAAAAGAAATATGGTTTGACGCAGGCCGCATCTGCCTGGAATGGAGATGCGGGTGGCTTTGATATTTCGATTCGATATGACAGGAAGGATCAGAGGATAGACATTGATTTGAAGAAAAAATAATATTTTTTAGAAAATCGATTAGTTTTTAGACAAATAGCAAAAGAGCCAGTATGGAGAGCGGGCCGTGCTTATAGATTGCTTTTCGAAATGATGATAGAGAAAGAGAGTTGGCGGGGATCATCCGGCAAATATCTGAAAGCAAGAAGCAATCGTCGTATCATGCGGGCATGGAAGAGCGTGACAGGGGGATAGAGGGGCTATGACGAAAGAAGAGCGCACTGAGAAATGGTTTGAAGAGGTGCCTGAAGCAAAGAAGCTGTCCCTTGAAGAAAGAAGGAAAATCTGTAGTTGTGTTGCAAGGGAAACTGTGGTTATTTTCATCGTCCTTCTTGCGGCGGAGTTCGTTGCAGTGTATCTCTGGACTGGCGGAATCATTTTTGACCGTATGGCAGAGGCGGCGAATCAACTTGCTGTGAACAGTCATGGGACAAGACAATATAAGATCCTTGCCCTGTTTGGCGTGATGCTGTATCTTCCCTTTTTTGTGATCCCTCTTACTATGGGTTTGGTCTATCGGAAAAGACGTCTCAAAACTCTGGCAAAGAGGGCTTGTTCTGCGGGGGAAGTGTTCTCGGCAAGCGATATATCACAAGCGGGTGCATCGTATCATGATGCGAAAGGGGATGAGATGAAGGGGAATGAAGCGCCGGAAACAATAGAAGAGAATTCAGGAAATGAGTGGCTGAACCAATGGGAAGGGCTCAGGCGCAGGTTTGACTGCAAAACCGACCTGGAGTCTTATTTTAAAAAGAAAAGGATCGGGGAAGCGGATATGGGTGTCCTGGATCTGGGCATGGCGCGGTTTGAGACCGGTCGGATCATCGCCTGCGATCCCTGCATCGACCTTGATGGGGCAAAGCCATATCTACAGACGATTCCGTTGGGGATCTATCCTGTCAGGATCGCTGTATGTAACAGTGACGGCAGCGGAATTCGCTATGCTTGTGCCAAGGTCGAAGTCAGTGGAAAGAAGCCGGCCCGTTATGAGCTTGCGATGACAGGAGATGAAAAACTTACGTCAGAGAATGACGGAGGTCAAGAGGAGGGATTCTTTGGCTTCGGCGTTGACTGCGGCCTGGCCTGTATTGCGGACGTGGCGACGCAGAGAGCCTTCAATTGCTACTGGAAAGAGCGATGGGACAGGGATCATAGCATCGATCCTTTTAATGATCTCTTCTGTGACCTTTTGGAGGAGAGTTATAAGCAATATCCGAAGTACCAGAGTAAAACAGGGGATTGGTTTCACTGGAAGGTCCCGGGAACAGACTGCGATCTGCCGGTTTTTGCTTCCGGCTGGGGTGACGGTGTTTATCCCGCTTATTTCGGTTATGATGCGGCGGGAAAAGTGACCGGGGTCTATATTCATTTTATTGATGTTGAAGAAGATTTTGCTGATGCCAAAACAGAGGATTCTCCGGAGGAAAACCACGAGGGTTGGACACTGGAGGTAGATGGGGAAGAGCAGACAGCAGTTACAATGACGAAGATCAAAGAGCAGTTAGGCGCCATACGAGGGGGCGATGCAGATTTTATGATCCTGAAGCCGTCGACGCCAATTTCAGTAGAGGATAACGATCGCATGTGTCATTTCGTGCAGATCTGTTCTGATAATGGCTCAGAAGAGTATCATTTTGAAGTGGGTACAGGCAGTAAGGGGAAAAACGATGGAACTTTGATCTATGGGAAGGATCACCTGAAGCAGGAAGAGGCTGAAAGGCTGATTCAGTCGCTTCTGGACAGCAATATTGTCCCGGAATTGCGGGAGTGGGAAATTGTTCTGGATTTGAGGTCAAATGGGAATATATAATGTGAGAGAAAGGAGTCAGTCTCCTGAGAATGATGTATTTTAGAGGGATATAAGCAAGAGCGGACCGATTATGGATGCCAAGAGGCTTATGTCTGACAGAAAAAGGCAAACCGTGGCCGGGAAGGGGAAGAACAGTGAAGCGAGTTTTTGAAAATAGGGGAATTACTTACAATATCCAGAGGAAATATCAGCTGCATATTGATGGAGAGGGAGTCAGATATCAGTCAGCCAACGGGAAGAAATCTCTCGACATTAAGTTTGCGGAGCTTGGCTCTATTTTTCTTCTTACATACTGTAGTTCAAATCGGGATTACCTGGTGACTTTTCGCGATTCGGAGGGAAAGGATATCGGAGAGATTCACACTGATGTGCTTGCTGACGACGGATGTCATAATGTGAGGGAGACCAAATCGCTTCTGATCGCCCATGCGGAGAGCAAATTGCCCCGGAGCTTTCCGGACAATCTTGACAGTCTCAATATGAAGATTGCATTCAGTCTGGCAGAGAAAGAGATTTCTATCAAGGATGGTATCCTCATCGGAGCCAAGCATCAGGTGAAGCTGTCAGAGATCCGTCGGGTCAAGTGCGGTACCAATGGAACTTTGAGTTATCTGACAGTTCACACAAAGGATAAGGGAGGATTTTTGGACCTGCCGGATATGAAAGTCCCGGTCAACGAACTGACACTGCCGATTCTGGAGGCTGTCCTTGCCAGAAATACCGGGAAAGTCATTGATTTCAGCAGAGGCAATGGCTTTGACCAGAAGACCTGCGAATTCGTCCTGATCCGCTATATGAATTCTACTTTCTTCGAAAATGAGGATGGAAGCGTGACAGATGACTGGCACAGGACGGCCTATGATCATATTCATTCCTATCACGCGGATATCGTAATTCCTGAGGATGGGTTGGAGCTATAGAAAGCTCTTTTTCATAATGAAAGATGGGAACGATCATCTGGGGAAGAGAATGATCAAGGATTAATGGTTTCCTTGCCGACTTGGGAGGCTCTTTTAAGAAGTATCGCGTGCTGTGGGTATATGTTGATCAGCTGTCGTTTTCAGGGGGATAATATGAGAAATCATGAGGTTACCAGACGTCAGAATCTCTTGGATAGTTATGGAAACATCGCCGAGCCGGGCTGGTCAAGGAGGCAGCTTCAGACCTATCGGAGGGAGGATATCAAGGCGCCGGCATTTCGGATCAAGGAGTGGGATTACTATTTGATCCTGAATAAGGACTTCGGCCTGGCCCTTACTATGTCCGATGATGGTTATATGGGACTGCAGTCGGCAAGTTTTCTCAAGTTTACGGACCAGCCCTTTGAGCACACGGAGACCATTTTCAACCTGTTGCCCATGGGAAGGCTTAAAATGCCGGAGACAAGTTCCTGCGGGAACTGTCTCTACCGGGATGACAGGCTCTTTTTGTCCTATGAGATTTCGAACCTTCCCTCCGGGAGAGGACGGCGAAGACATCTAATCTGCAATTTCAGAAATTTCTATCATGGAAAGTCCCTGAAATGCAATATATTCCTCGATGAACCGGACATGGATACGATGGTGATTGCCACGCCCTGGAATCGGAAACACGCCTTCTACTACAATCAGAAAATCAACTGCATGCGTGCTTCCGGCAAGGTTTTGTTTGACGGGAGGATTTACAGATTCAACCCCAGGACGGATTTTGGAACCCTGGACTGGGGAAGAGGAGTGTGGACTTACGAGAACACCTGGTACTGGGGAACATGCAGCTGTGATATGGATGGACACAGCTTCGGATTTAATATCGGTTATGGCTTCGGGAATACGAGGGCGGCGAGTGAGAATGTTCTCTTTTGGGATGGGGCAGCTCATAAGCTGGATGATGTCATGTTTTTGATCCCGGGCGATCATGGGCCGGACCCGATCCGGGACAGGGGCAGAGAGGGAAAGCGGCGCGGCGGAGGCGGCAGAGATGCGATCCGCTATCTGGAGAAATGGCGCTACACGTCCTCTGACGGGCGCTTTGAGATGGATTTTGTCCCGATCATCGACAGGAGAGCCAAAATTGACAGGAAGTTCATTTGCTCTGACCAGCATCAGGTCTTCGGGAAAATGAGTGGTACGGCCATTCTTGACGACGGCAGGAAAATTGTTCTCAAAGACGTACTCTGCTCGGCGGAGCATATCTATAATCGCTTTTGACAGGGCACGAAAGAGACTGTATTCGAGTAGGCGCGGTGCTTTAAAGCAGAAGACATGGAGAAAGAGCAGACGGCAGGCGCTTTGCAGGCATTTAGAGAGTCTGGTGTGATTGGAGGCGGGCTATGCCGATTCACGTGAGAGTAGAGAGCGACGGCTTTGAGGGAGTCTTCTATCAGGGAAGAGATTCTGATAAGAAGGCGCTGATTGTCATGTCCGGCTCCAATGGAGGGCTGAGTCTGACGCGAAAAGAAGCGGAATTCTACCGGAATAACGGAATTTCAGCCCTTGCTCTTGCCCTCTTTCGAACACAGGATACGCCAAAGGAACTGTCTCGTATTCCGATAGAGTATGTGGAAAGTGCCATCCGCTGGCTGTGCGGACAGGGCTATGAGAAGATTGGCATCGACGGGATGTCCAAGGGCAGTGAGATGGCTCTTCTGGCAGCGTCCATGTTTTCGGAGATTTCCTGTGTGATCGCAAGGGTGCCCTCCTACTTTGTGAGCGAAGGACTCACAGGCGCAGGAAAGTCCAGGAGGCCGTCGGGAACCTCCTGCTGGAGTTATCAGGGCAGGGATATTCCCTATGCGCCTTATCAGAGCAGGAAATTTTCTGTGATGAAGGCGTTTTTGCGGGAAGGGGAAGTTCATATCATTGACTTTAATCGGGACAAGGAAGTCAGACCGGCCACCATCATTCCTGTCGACAGAATCAAGGGGCCGATTCTTTTGATTTCATCGAAGCATGACGAGATATGGCCCTCCTATGAGAGTGCCTGCAGGATAGAGCGGGAACTGCGGGAGAGGGCCTTTGCCTATCCGGTCAGACATGTCGCGTTGGACTACATCAGTCATGCGGTGACTGCGATGGACTTGCCGGGGATCTACAAGCTGGTCTTCAGGACGGAGCGTCAGCATCCCAAAGAGTGCCGCAGGGATCGGGAGATCCTGAGGGAGGAATTACTCTTCTGGGTGAATGAGGTTTGGAAGTGAGATTTGATTTAGCAGGTCGGCTGAAATCGCCGAAGAGATGGAGACAGAAGGTTTTTTCATGCACCGGAGCTGACAGAAAAGTTTCTGGAGTTGCAATATATCTAGGCATGGAGATGGAATTATATTATACTTAATTTAGTTTTCTAGCTTTTGTCCTGCTATATCGGGGTAAAGGATAGAAATGGAGAGATGAATGCGGAAGAATCTGTAATTTATCTTTGTAGTACCGGATTGAGTAGATCATTAGAATGGCTGATCGGCGGGAATTCTTTTGTATCGGATGAGAAAACATGAAAAGGAAGTGACGAATGAGCGCGAGAACAAAAATTTCAGACAGACTTCAGGAAGTGGTCGGGCTAAAAGCAGATCAGGCCAGCGGCCAGTTATGTGGAGTATATCACGGCTATCACGTTCGATTGGTTCCCTATAATGGAAGCAATGCCTATAGCTACATGGCCTGCTTTTCTCTGTCGCAGGGCGGCATGCAGCCGAGGAAGGAAGATATCAGAGAAATCGTAAAGGGTTCCAAGGTATTCTATGGCAGGGCGCAGGTCAAGGGATTTTCGGTTTCATTTCCACTTCGCGCAAAGCTGACGCTGGGAAAAAGCGTGGAGAACATCCGAACTGCTCTGGATTACATCACAGAACAGCTTGGAATCAGAGGCTATCGGGAATGCTGTGAAAGCTGTGGCAGAGAAACCATGACAGAGCATTATCGGATGGGAAATCAGTTCCTGCTCCTGTGCCCGGACTGTTATTCCACGAAAGCCGGTGAGATTACAACTCGCAATCAGAGGGATTCGCTGAAGGAAGAGACGGTCGTGGGGGGCGTGATCGGAGCGCTCTTAGGATCACTGATTGGAGCGGCCGCCATTGTCCTTCTGGGTCAGCTGGGATATGTGTCCATGCTGTCTGGAATTATTATGGGATTCTGCGTACTGAAAGGCTATCGACTGCTTGGAAACCGAATCAGCAGGAAGGGGATAGTCATCAGTCTTGCGGTGATTGCGCTTATGGTCTATGCGGCCAATCGGCTGGACTGGGCAATTTCCTTCTCAAAATGGACCGGGGGAGAGGTGGATATCCTGACTGCTTTCCGCTACTTTACGGATATCATGAAGGAAGGATATATCAATCTCAAAAGTTACTGGATGGATCTGGGACTGGTCTACATCTTCTCCGCGCTTGGCGCGATTCCGGCGATTGCCAATATTGTTAAGAGTGACAGGAATGCCAGCAGCTTCGAACAGATGGGAGGTAAGGACACCTTTTGATCCTGCCTGTTGATGTGGTGATTTGGCGGTACAGGGAAGGTTTCAATACTTTTGTGCGTGAAAGGACCGCTTGTGGCAGCTTTAAAGGAGCCACAAGCGGTCCTCTTTCGTGAGTCCGACAAAGAGTCTGATTTAAAGCTCTGTTTTCATTCTTTTCGATATTTGTTCATTCATGGTTTTGACCAGTTTTCTGTTGTGGAGATAGAAGCCAAGCCAGATCAGCAGGGCAATGGCAAGTTCACCCAGAAGAGGAAAGATTAAAGCATAGATGCCGCTGCTTATCGGGATCCAACCGACTGCAAATGCGCTGATCAGCATGACGGCGCAGCCAATTCCCATGTGGATAACAGACTGCAGGAAAAGAGGGAGACGGTCATTTTCATAGAGGAAGGTCGGCAGTCCAAAGCCAAGTCCGATGAGAAGAGATCCGAGGGCCATCTTGGTGAAGAAGTAGTTCGAAGTGCTGAAGTTGCCCTTGCAACCGAGATCCATTGCGACTCCGACGATACAGAATATGATGGCAGAGATGCCGATTGCGACAAGCGTGTTGCGTAAGACAGATTTCAGATTTGTACTCATTTTTAACCTCCTTGTTTTGTCTCTGAGGCAAAGAATCTCTTGATTGCCAGGGATAGGACTTACAGTCCTAACTGCTTCTTGAAGTCCGGCAGATATTTCCTTGATACATAGTCCGAAAGACCGTTCCTGAGTTTCAGGAGCAGGGCGCCGCTGAATCCTGTTTCAAGACCCTGCAGGCAGGAGAGGTTCACCAGGGTCTGCTTTGAAATCTGCAGGAATCCGGCGCCAAGTTGAGCTCTGATTTCACAGAGACGGGCGCAGGAAAAATAAGCCTTCTTTTCGGTGTAAATGACGGTCTGACCACCCTCAACTCGAACCATGTAAATCTCCTCCGGTTGGAGAAAGACCTTCTGATCCTCTGCTCGCGCAAGAATCGGTGCGCGATTCGCTCCAAGCAGATCAATCATCTTCTGTATGTCGTCTGTCACGCGATCTGTGTAGATGACCGCATAGGGCGGTTGATGTTGTTCGCCTATTTCAACGCGGACCTTCATGTCAGCTGCTCCTTTCTCTCTCCTGATAATGCGATCATACAGGAAGAATAAAAACCTGTCTCGCAGCTTATGCCAAGATGCCCAAAATTTGTGCTAAGATGCATTTGAACCTTTCCTTTCTGCAGAGTGCGATTCGTCTTTACAAGAAGTATGGTTTCTATGAGATTGAAAGCTATAACAACAGCCCCATGGATACTTCCATTTACATGAAACTGGATTTATGAGTTCGGGGGATTGGAAATCAGATAGATTTAACGCATACCAGGCTGGAAATCGGGGAAAGCGCATGAGGAGCGGTAAGGGATCGATTTCATCAAGTGATTTATGAGGGTAGTAGGAAGCAGGGGAATGAAATGATACATGTCTTGATTGTGGAGGATGATCCGGCGATTGTAAAATCCCTGGAAGACTTTTTGCGGGGGCAGGAAATGCAGGTGACTTCTGCCGGGGGGCAGGAGGAGGCTCTGCAAAAATTACAGGAGAGGCCGTATGATCTGGTCCTTTTGGATATTACGCTCCCGGATGGCAGCGGCTATTCCGTCTGCAACACGGTCAAGAGAGATTATCAGACGCCGGTTATTTTTCTGACTGCCTCCGGGGATGAGAACAGCGTGGTGACGGGCTTTGACCTGGGCGCAGAGGATTATATCGCCAAGCCCTTCCGTCCCCGGGAGCTGGTCTCCCGCATCCGAAATGTGCTTCGCCATACAAAAAGGCAGTCAAATATCGAACGAGTTCAGGATCTTCGCGTCGATCTTGACAGCGGCCGCGTCTTCAAGGGAGAGCAGGAGCTTAGCTTGTCGGCCATGGAATACCGGCTTCTGGGTATTTTTCTGGAGAATCGGGGCAGGATTCTCTCGCGCAGTCAGCTCTTAGAGGCGGCCTGGGATTTTGCCGGCGATTATGTCAATGACAATACGCTTTCGGTCTATATCAAACGGCTGCGGGAGAAGATTGAAAGTGATCCGCAGAACCCGACCATGATCAGAACGGTGCGGGGACTGGGATATCGCATGGATGGCTCCACGGAATCGGCTGGGGGGAAATGATGAGAGGAGTAAGAGCGTTTCCGTTTGCCCTTCGGGGGAGACACAATCGAAAATCTTTCTGCCTGATGCTGCTGATATCCGCCATCAGCCTGCTTGTTATCTGTCTGGTCAGCAGAAGTTTCTTCCTTGGACTTTTGGCGCTTTTGGGAGATCTTGCCTTGATCTTTGTCTGGTATCACCATGTACGGGCTATCGATAAGGAACTGGCCGGCCTGAGTGATCTGGTTGACCGAACTCTGCGGGGAGAATCGAGTCTGTCTATTGATAGTTCTGAGGAGGGAGCCTTTGCGATTCTGACAGGAGAACTGGAGAAGATGGCGGTGCAGCTTCGAACCGAGGCGGATCAGAAAAAGATCGAGAAGCAGAAGATGAGCCGGGCTCTGGCGGATATCGCCCATCAGTTGAGGACGCCGTTGACCGCCCTGAATCTGAATATGGATCTTTTGATGAGGGGAAATCGGAATCTGAATATGGAGCTCATGCAGGATCAGAATGAAAGCGCTATGGAATCCAGCAGTCGTCAAATGCATGAGATGAGACGCTGCCTCCTGCGCATGGAATATCTGGTGGAGGCCATGCTCAAGTTGGCCAAATTGGACTCGGGGACAGTGCAGTTCAAGAGAGAGCCTGTTATGCTGAGGGAAATGCTTACAAGGGCAGCAGAGCCCCTTCGCATTCCCATGGAACTCAAGGAACAGAAACTGGTCATTGCGGGTGACGGCAGTTTTATCGGGGATATGGATTGGAGTATCGAGGCGGTCGGCAATATTTTAAAGAATTGCATGGAGCATACGCCGGAGGGAAAAGAGATCTGTGTGTCCATTGAGGATTCTCCCATTGCGGCCAGGATCGTCATTCAGGATCAGGGAGAGGGTTTCTCCTTAGAGGATCAGGCGCGGATTTTCGACCGCTTTTATCGGGGAAAGAATGCCTCGCCCCAGAGCGTCGGTATCGGACTGGCCCTGGCCAGGGAGATTATTCTCGCCCAGAACGGCACTGTTAAGGCTGAAAATATTCCGAAGGAAAAAGGCGGCGGCGCGATGTTTACGATCCGGTTTTATAAGCAGGTTATTTGATAAGTCGGGCTCTTTCACAAGGCAGAGCCCTTGCGCGTAAGCCCTGAGAAGAAGGGATCGGTCAGGACCTTATTGTACTTTCACAAGTCAGGATCCTGATATGTCAGTCTTCTGCGGTGGAATGATTTCTAACAGTTGCCTGCGAACTGCGGGGAAATGACAGATCAGTGACAGAATTCGTTGGTTTTCTGTCACTGACCTGTCATTTTGCATATCTATACTGAATACAGAAAGCATGATACAGAGATTCAGAGCGATTGCAATCGCAGGAAAGGAGAAATATATGGAGATTCTTCGCGTTGAAAATCTTTCCAAGATCTATGGAAAAGGAAATCAACAGGTGAAGGCCTTGGATGGAGTGTCCTTCTCTGTTGCCAAGGGACAGTTTGTCAGTATTATTGGCCCTTCCGGATCCGGGAAATCGACCCTTTTGCACATCCTCGGCGGTGTGGATCGACCGACCGAGGGAAAGGTTTTTCTCAACGGACAGGATGTCTATGCCAGAAATGACGAGCAGCTGGCCATTTTCCGGCGCAGACAGGTAGGCTTGATCTACCAGTTTTATAATCTGATCCCGGAATTAGATGTGGAGGAAAATATCAGTCTCCCCCTTCTGATGGACGGACGTAAGCCGGATCCCAAGGCCCTGGAAGAAATGATCCACAATCTTGGTCTGGAAGAAAGACGCCATAACCTGCCAAATCAGCTGTCCGGAGGCCAGGAACAGCGCGTATCCATCGGAAGAGCCCTGCTTACCTCGCCCGCCCTCGTTTTGGCCGATGAACCCACCGGAAATCTGGACTCTACCAGGAGCCAGGAGATTGTTACCCTCTTAAGGGAATCGAATCGTCGTTTTCAGCAGACCTTAATTGTCATTACCCATGATGAGAATATTGCCCTGCAGGCGGACCGTATGCTCTCGATTGAAGATGGCCGCATTGTAAGGGATGAGATATTAAGGAGGTAGGACATGAGAATCTTTCGTCAACTGGTCTGGAAATTTCTGCGGGCGAATCGAATGCGAACGGCAGCTACAATTGTCGGTATCGCTCTTTCCATGTCCCTGCTTACGGCAGTGATTGAGGGAGCCGTCAGCGGGGTTCGCTATCTGCGCGAGGTGGAGATAGAGAAAAACGGAAGTTATGACCTCATTCGGTCAGATCTGAATGCCCAGGAGGCAGAGCGTCTGAGTCAATTGGAGGGAGTGAAGCAGTACAGCCGCATCACAGAGGTTGGCTGGGCCAATATTCATTCGACCAATGAAGAGAAACCTTATCTGTACATACAGTCAGCGGAAGACAACTTGAAGGATTTGATCGCCCTGCACCTGACAGAGGGAAGGATGCCGGATAAGGCCGACCAGATCCTGCTGCCGGAGCACCTGGAGAAGCAGGGGGGCGTCAAATATCAGCTGGGGGATGCTCTGACCCTGCAGGTCGGGACAAGAAGCGTGAGTGGGCAGAGACCCATGGCCAATGCGGCGCTTGGTCACAGGGAAGAGGGGGAGGATGCAAATGAAGCAGAGGAAAAGCTGGTTGATCTTCATGAGCAGACCTACCAGGTGGTAGGCTTTTACAAGAGACCCTCTGCAGATCTGGAAACCTATTCCTGTCCGGGCTATACGGCCCTGACCTGTAGAGCTGCCGGAGACGGAAGATATACGGTAGCTCTTACCATCCGTCAGCCGGAGAAGATTCATACCTGGATGAATGAGCATCCGGATCTGTTAAAAAAGGCGAAAATACACAAGGATCTTCTTCAATTCTATGGGGTGATCGGCAAAGAGAGCTGGCGGATCATGTTCTATGGATTTGTGATTGTTCTTCTTGTAATGGTTGTTTTTGGATCATTTTCACTGATCTATCATGCCTTCTCCATCTCTTTGAGTGAGCGCACCCGAAAGTACGGTATGCTTCGGTCGATCGGAGCAACCAGAAGGCAGATTCGGGCATCGGTTTTCTATGAGGCGGGAATTCTGTCTCTGGTCGGTATCCTGTCCGGAATTGTCATCGGATGCCTCGGAATCGGTCTGACCCTTCATTTTTTGCAGGACCTGATTTCTCGTTTCGTTATGAGTACACCGGTTCGCATTCATATGGTCCTGTCGGGAGCAGGGATTGCCTTGTCTGTTCTCATCTGTCTGCTCACAGTTCTCTTGTCTGCTATACTGCCGGCCCGACGGGCGGCTGCCCTGTCGCCGATAGAGGCGATTCGACAGAGCCGGGATATGGAGCTAAAAGCGAAAGACCTGAAGACCGGAAAAAGGTTTCATCATAATTTCGCAGCTATGATGGCTAAGAAGAATTATCGGCGCAATCGCAGACGGAGCCGGACCTGCGTCCTGGCCCTCTTTTCCAGTGTGGTGATCTTCGTATCGGCTTCTGCCTATTCTGCTTATTTAATCAAAGTGACAGATCAGAGAGCAGGAAATGGTCCGGACGTATTCTATTTCTACTCCGTGGATCAAATGACGCCGCAGACGGCAGATCTCTGGAAACAGTACCGGGAAATTGAGGGAGTTACCGGATTTGCGGCTAAGCTGAGCCCGCAGAATATCAGCAGCTTCAGTGCGGATCGGGCTAATTTCAGTGAGGATTATCAGAAGAAGTCGATGAATGGGCAGGAGTCGCAGGAAAATGGGCAGCAGGGGCAAGTAAATGGGCAGAAAGAGCAATATGAATTTGATAGCCAGCTGAACTTCATAGATGACAGGTCTTTTTCCCAATTGCTCAAGGAAAACGGCTTGTCCCAAGAGGAGTATATGAATACTTCCGCTCCCAGGGGTTTGCTCGTAAACCGCTTCTATTTCAAGGATGTTAAGGGAGAGGAGATGCCGCCATTGATGAAAAAAGAGGCATTCCCACTGCAGATCTCAGGGAAACGCATGCTTAATCTGCAAGGGGAGGACGCACGCTTTGATATCCTGCCTTTGACCATCGGGGCGGAAATCAAAAAATATCCCTGGTTTGAAAGTGATATCAACGGAATATATTATCCGGTATCCGCTATGGAGGCTGTTCTGGGAAGAAACAGCAGTGAAAATGGAAGTGGGGGCGTTACTCTGGCCTTTCAGACAAGAGATCACAGCAAGACCGTAGAAGAACTGGAGAAGATGGAGGGGAAGCTGCTTGGCTATCGCGGCTCTGTTTATGACCGCCTTGCGAATGCGCAGACCACGCAGGCGACGATTCTGGTCATCAAGGTATTCGCCTACGGGTTCATCATCCTGATTTCCCTGATCGCCATCACCAATGTCTTTAACATCATGTCGACGGGGATTATCCTGCGGCAACGGGAGCTTGCCATGCTTCGTTCGGTCGGCATGTCCCGCAGACAACTGGTTCGGATGCTTTCCTATGAATGTATCGGTTACGGGGCACGGGCACTGGGATTGGGACTGCCCTGTTCCGTCGGCATTTCCTATCTGCTCTATCGGCTGATTGTACAGAATGAATTCCTGCGCCAGATATCCTTCTTCCTGCCCTGGCAGGCAATGCTGATCGCTGTCGCGGTTGTCTTTGCCGTGGTCTTGATCACCATGCGATATGCGGAGCGAAAGGTGTCGAAAGTGAATCTGATCGATGCGCTGAAGGAAGAGGTGGTCTGAGAGGAGATTTGCTCCGGAAGTAATTACAAGGAGGACTCTATGTCACATGTCGGAGCGGGATCCCCGGGGAGCCCGCTCCATTACTGTGCCTGAACGGATTTGGGTGTTCTATGGTATGGCCGAATGTTTTATGGATTCTGCCGTGTTGGATCTTCACGAGACGAAGTGCTGTCTCTGTCATTTTTCAAAGAATCTTCTTCATCAGATGCCCGTGATGTGTGGCCCTTCCGATACAGGTGCACAAAAGTTATGATGCAGAAAGTGATCCCGGACGCAATCAAAAGCAGCAGGGAGAGTCCCCGCAGAAGGAGGCTGAAGAAGAAACCAACTGCGATCAATGGCGTTGAAAAGAGGAGGGTGTAGCCCCCCATGTCATCCATCTCAAAACCGGATATATGATTCCAGACTGCCTTTAAAATCAGATCGAAACCGCTTCCTATCAGGAAGAAGAAGAGGGCGATTCCCAGGAGAACGAGAATGGGAGTATATTGGCGAAAATATTTTTTCATAGTTGCCTCACAATTTGCAGAACGGCCGCTCGACCTCACCTGAAAGGCTAATTGAAGAATAATATGTTTTTCTGTCGGCAGCAAGTGAGAACCTCTATTTTGAGTGGTAGCTTAAATGCGGTAGAGAGGTGGACTGCAATTGGAGTTTCGATCAAAAAGAGAGCGCAAAAGGGTCTCTTTGCCGGATCAAAATATAGTAAAATGGGAACGGAAGTCTCTGTTTATTTATGGCCATGGAAGACCTGCAGAGCCTGTATTCAAGCGGTTGAATTCAGGATTGCCGATGCAAATGCGGTTAGTAAAGGGGCTCTATGAGCAAGAGCAAGTATACTTTCAGCCGGATTTGTGATGTAAGTATCCGTAATATGAGAATGGATGAGGACGAACGATGTTTTTTGATAAGTTAAAGAAGGGATTCTTTCACGGGGGAAAAGGCCAATCGAACGAGGACAGAAACGCCTCTGCTTCACAGGGACAATTCTCGCGGGCAAGCGGAGAAGGAGCGGAGAAACCGTTCTCGCAGGCGGCCGGAGGAGGAACGGAGAAACCGTTCTCGCGGGCGGCCGGAGGAGAGGCAGAGGAACCGCTTTCGCAGACAGCGACGGGGGAAGAGAGGAGCAAGCGCTTTACTTTGATGGCGGAGAGCTTGGAAATCGCTGCTGGAGAGGAATTCTATGTCGAGGGTGACCTCGTTGGTCAGGCTCAGGCAGGTGAACAGGTGACGGTTCTGTATCGCGATGGCAACATTGCCCATCCGGTGATTGAAAAAGTAGAGATCTTAGAGAAAAAGGGAGACGTCAGCGCTGACACCAGGACGGCAAGACTGTATTTTTCCGGGAAGAAAGCCCTGGATCTCGACTGGAAGTATGCCGTCATTACCGATATTCCCTACCAGATCGAGGTGGACGTGAACAAGGCGGTAGAAAATCCATATCTGCTGGGCCTGATCCAGGCTTTTGATCGGCACAGCCGTGAGGAAGATTTTTGGAATCTCTTCTTCCGCGAACTGGTGCGGAGTCATTATCTGCTTCCTGTGCGCATGGACGGCAGTATGCCAAAGGGCCAGGGCGGGGAGGTTACGCTTGAAAAGGGGATGAGCTTTGGGGTCTATCGGGTCAGCTTGAATGACGGAAGTTCGGCCCTACCGGTCTATACGGATTGGGTAGCATTGGAAGGAATGGCCGGGCAATGCGGTGATGACTGGAAGAGAGAAACCATGGTCATGCATTTTCCTCAGCTGGTGGATATGCTGGAGGAGGGAGAGAGCATCATCGTGAATCCTTACGGTCCTAAATTTTTTGTCGTCGATCCAAAGACCATTGCAAATATCGTGAATTCTTCCGGCTATCAGGGCGAGTTCGGAGAGGCCAGGGTTGCGTCTAAGACAGTCCAAAAGGATGAGAAGATTCTTCTGGGTTACCCCGCAGAGAGCGAAGAAGTGGATGCCATTCGCAGGCGTCTGGTTGCCTTTGGTAAAAAACATCCTGAGATTTCCATGATCGATCTTTTACTCAAGGCGGATGAAGAGGGGACCCAGTCCTATCTGATAATTGTCGATGTGCCGGAGGAGGGATGCAGGGACTGTTTCGGCTCCATTTACAATGCCTGCCGTGACCTGCTTCACCGGGTGACTTATATGGATTTTGTGACCCTAAGGAGAGCGGAGTTCGCCAGGACGGTGAGGACAGAACCGCCGGTCTATCAGAGATAGGGGATAGAAAATGCTGATTGGTTTTTTCTTTGCCGTTTGTTTCGTTGCATCGTCCGTCGGAGCT
>ERZ773083.1368-NODE-1368-length-16660-cov-2.783138_pt1 | contig 16660 bp, 10 predicted proteins | sample MGYA00511465_ERZ773083 | MGnify/ENA primary metagenome ERZ773083 (study PRJEB29015, sample SAMEA2738001) | human oral metagenome | biome: human oral; feature: human-associated habitat; material: dental | place: China | collected 2060 ... | reverse complement strand
GTTTTCTACCCTGATTTTCCACACTGCCTCCATGCCAATCTCTGGGAATTCCACACACTCGATGCTCTTGATAGAGTTCAACGAGAGCACGGCAGCAGGGCCGCCGATACTTCCCAGATAGAAACCGCCATGCTTTTTGCAAGCGTCGGTAACGGCTTGGGTGCGGTTTCCCTTGGCAATCATAATCATTGAGCCGCCGTGGTCTTGGAATTCGTCAACGTATGGGTCCATACGGTTGGCGGTTGTAGGGCCCATTGAGCCGCAGGGATAGCCGTCAGGGGTTTTCGCCGGGCCTGCATAGAGGATGGGATAATCCTTAAAATATTGTGGCAGGTCGCCCGTTTCGTCTAGTCGTGCTTTAAGTTTGGCGTGCGCGATGTCGCGTGCCACGATGATGGTACCGTTCAAACTGAGGCGCGTAGATACGGGATACTTTCTCAACTCTTTGAGAACCTCGGCCATGGGCTTGTCTAGGTCTATCTTCACGGCATTTCCTTCGCCTGCATGACGCATTTCTTCGGGTATCAATTCACCGGGATTGTCGTCCAATTTCTCAATCCAAATGCCGTCTTTATTTATCTTTGCCTTGATGTTTCGGTCGGCCGAGCAGCTCACGCCCATGCCAACGGGACACGATGCACCATGCCTTGGCAAGCGCACCACGCGTACATCGTGGGCAAAATACTTGCCGCCGAATTGTGCACCAAGCCCAATTTTGTAGGCTTCTTTCAGCAATTGTTTCTCCAATTCCACATCGCGGAAGGCGCGACCTGTCTCATCGCCCGTGGTGGGTAGCGAGTCGTAGAAGTGCGTTGAGGCCAACTTCACGGTGAGCAAGTTCTTTTCGGCACTCGTTCCACCGATAACGAAGGCGATATGATATGGCGGACAAGCTGCCGTTCCTAGACTTTTCATCTTGTCGATGAGGAAAGGCACCAGCGTTCCTGGGTTTTGCAGCAAGGCCTTTGTTTGCTGATAAAAGTAAGTTTTGTTGGCCGATCCACCGCCTTTCACCACGCAAAGGAAACGGTATTCTTTGCCTTCGGTGGCCTCGATGTCTATTTGTGCAGGTAGGTTGCAGCGTGTGTTCACCTCATCGTACATGTTGAGGGGTGCGTTTTGCGAGTAGCGCAGGTTCTCTTCCGTGTAAGTTTTGTACACGCCCTTAGAGAGCGCCTCCTCATCGCAGAAACCTGTCCACACGTGTTGTCCCTTCTCGCCGTGAATGATGGCCGTTCCCGTGTCTTGGCAGAAAGGCAATTTGCCCTTTGCGGCCACTTCTGCGTTGCGAAGAAAGGTTAGTGCCACGTACTTGTCGTTATCGCTGGCTTCGGGGTCGGTAAGTATTTTTGCAACTTGTTCGTTGTGTTCGCGCCTTAAAAGGAAGTTAACATCGCGGAAAGCAGTGTTGGTGAGCATCGTCAGAGCCTCGGGAGACACCTTCAAAATCTCGTTTCCTTCAAATTCGCTAACCGATACGCCGTCCTTAGTTAGTAGGTAATACTCTGTTTCGTCTTTGCCTAACTGAAACATAGGAGCGTACTTAAATTCGGGTGTTTGTGCCATAATGTTTGTATTTATATTTAATAGTGAGCTAAGGAGTTAAGCAGTTAAGGGGTTAAGGCATGTTCTAAAAAATCCCCGCAAAGGTTCAATTGTTGTTCCTTGTATTGCTCTTCACGGTCTTTTTGCTTTTATCTGGCATCTTTTGCTTTCTCTTTCAGTAAGATAGTTCACCATGCTCCTTTAAGAAGTAAGTAAAACCTGCTCAGCTAAAAGCTAAAAATACAGCAAAGGTGTTTTTTAGAACCTGCTTTAAGCCAATGGCTTTTGGGTTTGTTAGTCCGTGAGTTTGTAAGCTCATCAGCCTTTGAGCGTATGAGTATGTAAGTTCATTGCGCATGCGAGGAATGGATAAGCACCCCCACAAACTTATGAACTCACACACTCAGCATCTCACAACCTCACTACTTAATATCCAAAAATCTCTTGGGTTGTTAGCTTTTTAATCTTGCCAATCTTCTCTAATCCCTTCATGTCGAGGTTCTTCTCGTCGCCTAAGATGAGGTAGCGCAGGGGCTTTTTGGCCATTGTCTGCTTTTCAAACTCAACCATCTCTTTGAGCGTAATCTTGGGCAGAGCGTTGTAAATGCGCTCTTTGATGTCGAAGTCTAGACCTAGGCGGCGTGCTTGCAAGTAAGCGTTGATGATGCCAAACTTCGTTGTACGTTCGGTGGCGATGCGCTTCATCGAAGCCTGTTTGGCCAGTTCGAAGGCCTTGTCGCTTTGCGGCATTTCGTTGATAATGCTGTTGAAAGCCTTCACGCAGTCCATCATCTTGTCGTTCTGACTGATGATGTTGGCTTGTAACGACTCTGTACCACCCACTCTCGAAGGCGTTGTATAGCGTGCAGAGGCACTGTATGCCAATCCGCGCGTTTCTCTTAGCTCTTGGAAAACGATGCCGTTCATACCCGTACCGAAGTATTCGTTAAACAGGTAAACCATCGGACGCTGTTCTAAGTTCCAGCCTTTTCCGCTGTTGTGGTACAGCATCATGCAGATGTTCTTGGCCTCGTAGGGTGCCATCCACACCTCGTTGTCTTTTGTTTGAACCTCGGTGTAGCGTTTGCCTTGCGGCACATTGGCTAGGGTATTGCCCGTTACATGTCCTTCGTCGACAGCTTTCACCAGTTCTTCGGGTGTAGATTGTCCGCAATAAAGCACCTCGTGCTTGTAGTTTCTCAGGCCTTTAAGCAGGTTGAGCAAGGTTTGCGGGTTGGTTTTGTCTAGTTCGGCGTTGGTTAAATCGTTGCGAACTTTGTTGTATGGGCCATATATGCCGTAAGCAGCGAGGGCGGCAAAGTTTCAGTTTTGGTTGCTTCTGTTGTCTTTGCGCGACTTCTTTACCAATTCTACGAGTTGCTTGTAGGCGGCGTTGTCTACCTTAGCGTTGGCCAATAGGTGTTCAACCAGCCACAAAGCCTTGGGCATGTTCTCGTTCAAACCGGTGATGGTGACGTTCAAATTGTCGGCTCCTGCCGATATGCTGTAATCGCAAGCCAGCTGATAGAAACGTTGTTTCACCTGTTCGGGCGTCAGTTTGTTGGTGCCAAGATAGGTAAGGTAGTCGGCAGCAAGGGGCAAACGCTTGTCGGCTTCCAGTCCAAAGTCGTAGTGGAAGGCCAAAGTAAACAGTCCGCTTTGCTTGTTTGCAACGTAAAGGACGGGCAAACCCTTCTTCGTTTTCGTCTTAACAAGGTCTTTGTTAAAGTCAACAAAGCGCGGTTCGATGGGCGTAGTCTTGCTTGCGATGATTTCTTTCACGAAGTCGCTTTGCAAATCGCGGTTCGAGGGGATAGGCGTAATCTGTGGTTTATCAATCTTCTTCTGCGTAGTGTCTTCGCCTTGGCGCTTGTAAACCACTCCGTAGTTGTTGTTCAGGTGCTTGTTGGCGAAGGCTACAATCTGCGCTTTGGTCATCTTCGAGATGCGATCGAGCCTTTCAACCACCGTTTGCCACTCCTTGCCGTTGATGAAAGCGTCTACAAATTGGTCGGCTCGGTCTTTGTTCTTTTCTAGAGATTGATAGTACTCCAACTTCATGTTGTTGATAACGGCAGGCAAAAGGTCGTCGGAAAAGTTGCCTTTCTTTAAGTTCTCCACTTCTCCCAAGGCCAGTTTCTTTACGTCGTCTAGGCTCTGTCCTTCTTTTGGCGATGCCCATAATCCCAGCAAACCATATTCGGCTAGCTGAAAAGATATACTTCCGCCGCCAAGATATTTCATCTTTTGGGCCAGGTTAATGTCCATCAATCCGGCCTTTTCGTTGCTCAAAATGCTGGCAATTACGTCCAATGTATCGCCTTGTAGCGACTTTCCGCCGTCAAATCGCCATGCTATCATCAGCTCGTCGGCCTCGGGACCCATAACCGTGGTGTCTTTCGGAGCCGTAAGTGGCTTTTGTTTGGGGAACTGTGGGAAGGAAAGGCTCTCGCTTTTCTTCCACGAACCGAAGTATTTATCGATGGTGGCGATAACCTTATCGGGGTCCATGTCGCCCGCCATGCAGATGGCAACGTTGTTGGGAACGTAGTAGCGGTTGAAGTAATTCTTGATATTTACAATCGAAGGATTCTTCAAATGCTCTTGTGTACCGATGGTAGTCTGCGTTCCGTAGGGGTGTGTAGGTGTTAACAACTTTGAAATGGCTTGCCAAACTTTGTTGCCATCGCGTGTAAGTCCGATGTTATACTCCTCGTAAACGGCCTCCAACTCGGTGTGGAAACCGCGTATAACCATGTTTTGGAAACGGTCGGCCTGTATTTTTGCCCAGTTGTCCACTTCGTTAGCGGGGATGTCTTCCGTGTAGCAGGTAACGTCGTTACTGGTGTATGCGTTGGTTTTTTCGGCACCGATAGCCGACATCAGCTTGTCGTACTCGTTGGGGATGAAGTATTTGGCGGCCAATTGCGACACGCTGTCTATGCCGTGGTAGGCTTTTTTGCGTTGTTCGGGGTCGGTAAGCGTGCGGTATTTCTCATACCTCTCTTCGATGTCTTTCAGCAGGGGTGCTTCTTTTTCGGCATCTGTCGTGCCGAATTGTTTCGTTCCCTTAAACATCAGGTGTTCCAAATAGTGTGCCAAGCCCGTAGTTTCGGCGGGGTCGTTTCTGCTTCCCGTCTTTACCGCTACGTAGGTGTGAATGCGCGGTGTCTCTTTATTTACCGAGAGATACACGCGCAGCCCGTTGTCCAGGGTGTAAATGCGTGTCCCCGTTGGGTCGCCTTTCACCGTTTGGTACTTGTAATCTTTTGCTTGCATGGCTGTTGCCGCTCCTGTGAGGAGCAAGGCAACCAAAATCGATTTAATGCTCATACGATAAGATTTGTTTTGTTGATATTATTCGGTTTCCTTATTTAGCTGTTCCACAAATCCGCGATATACATCCTCTTCCACGTCGCCCAACTTGTACTCCTTCAAGGCATCTTCCCTTATTGTGGCAATCCAGTGCCGCTTGGCCTCGCGCCCTTGGTCGATGATGTCTTGCCAATCGGCGTGCCTAGGCTGTGCGATGCCGTAGTATTCGTTTATCAGACGATAGGCGAAGGCCCATTCGTATTGCTCGTAACGCTCGCCAATCTCGCCGAAACGTTCGGTTACTCGTTGTATGTCGGTTATCTCGCGGTTCTTTATTTCTTCTATCAGTCTAAGCTCTTCGCTTTCTGGCAGCAGCAGACCCGACAGGTCGCTCCACTGCTTCCAGCCGGTGGTCGATGCGGGTTCGGTTGGTCCATACTTCCGTACACAGCGCGCCAAGAACATCTTGATGGCCATGTCGTAGTTGCGCAAACCGATGTTTAGCGAGTTGTTGGTTATCACGTATCCCCTGAAATTGTATTCGGCCACGTTCTCGCCTTGTGCCTCGCGCAGTTTTTCTAGAATATGTTTGCCTTGCAACATCTCGTTAACGGTGAACGGACTAAGCCAAGTAAAGTTCACAATGCTTTTTTGTCCGCTGCGTGGACGTATGTCGCGTTTGGGCCATTTGCGCACATCGCGATACAAGCCCACGGTGTTTAGGTTGCGCCCCGGCACAAGATACATGATGTCGCCATAGGCAATGAGGTACGAAAAGGGGATGTTGCGCGTGTCGGGATGGTGCATTAGCTTGCCAAAACACACAGAGAAAGCCCCGATGTTGGCGGGCATTAGGATGTAAGCGCCGCTTGCCGTCTTCGTTCCGCGCTCCAAAATGCCGTAGTGCATGGGTCCCATCTTGTAGGCATGATTACTGAAATTGGTGGCCGAACCTGCGTTATAAAATGAGAACATGGCCCCAATGAGCAGCGAACTTTTATGATGGCTGGCCGTGAACGGACCGCAAAAGGCGGCGCATGCCTCGCCGTTGCTCATGTAGCTGTTGGCAAAAAACACGCTGGCCGATGCCGTAAAGCCGTTGGTTAGCTGGCAAGCCTCGCCCACATAGCAGTCTTGTAGGTTGCAATCGTTGGTTATTGAAGAGCCGTCGGCCACGATAGAATTCTCGCAAATAACGCCGCTGCCCACATATACGCCCGAACCTGCCGCGCTAAGCAGCGAGCAATCGAATAGTCTTGCCGCGCCATTCACCTCGCAATTGTCTTGTACGATGGTGTTAACCACCTCGCGCGTGTTCACTATTTTCACGCCAAAGCCAATCGTTCCGCGGTCGGGTAGGGTGCGTTCAAGCTCTTCGGCAATCATTTGCCTTATCCTTTCGCGCAGTTCTTTGTCGGCATTGTGTTTCACCATGAATGCGGCCAGCTGGCTATTCAGCCCATCGAAGAGCGTAACATTGCCTTCGCCCACCTCGTTAAGCACCGATATGAGGTTTCCCTCGCCATACGTCGCGCCCTCCGTTGTTTCCATCGTGCTAACGTTCGAGATATAACATTCTTCGCCGATGGTATAGTTGTTGATGTAGTTGCCGATGTTCTCCACCAGGCTGTTATCGCCAATGCACACGTTGCGGAGCGTGGCATTGCGCAAGCCCGAATGTTTAAGGAACCCCCTACTAACCTCGATGTTCTTCTCGAACACGCCCAGTTTGATGTCGCCATAAAAGGTAACGTCGTGCACGTAGGTGGGCTTGAAGTCTTCGGCCACCATAATTGCCTCCCAGTTCTCGGCCTGACAGCCGTGGTCTTCTAGCAGGGTTATTTCCTCATCGGTAAGTAATCGGTACATCATTCCATTTCGTATAAAAAGTCGTTATAGGGATATTTCTGCACGTGCAGTTCGCGAACTTTGGCGTATAGCCTGTCTCTCAGTTCGTCGACATTGGTTTTTTCGCGTGCCGAAATAAATATGCAGTTGTCGTTTAGCCGTGCCATCCACGTTCGTTTCAGGTCGTCGAGGGTCATGTTCTCCTTTGTTGCGGGTGTAAGGTCGTCCTCATCTTTCTTCACGAAGGTGTAGTTGTCAATCTTGTTAAACACAATCATGCTGGGTTTGTCGGCACAATCCAGTTCGGTTAGTGTCTTTTCCACCACTGCAAGCTGCTCCTCAAAGTCGGGATGCGATATGTCTACCACGTGCACAAGCAAGTCGGCCTCGCGCACTTCGTCTAGTGTCGACTTGAACGAGTCAACCAAATCGGTGGGCAACTTGCGTATAAAGCCCACGGTATCGGCCAAGAGGAAGGGCAGATTTTCAACCACCACCTTCCTTACTGTCGTGTCGAGCGTGGCGAAAAGCTTGTTTTCGGCAAACACTTCGCTCTTTGCAAGCAGGTTCATGATGGTGCTTTTGCCCACGTTGGTATAGCCCACCAGTGCCACGCGCACCATTCTTCCGCGGTTTTTGCGTTGTGTTGTCTTTTGTTTGTCAATCTCGGCCAATCGTTCTTTCAGCAAAGCCATGCGCGAGAGGATAATTCGGCGGTCCATTTCGAGCTGCGTTTCGCCAGGTCCACGTAGTCCCACCGAGCCTTTTCCGCCGCCACTACCCGAACCGCCGCCTTGTCTTTCAAGGTGAGTCCACAGTCGTTGCAGCCTTGGCAGCATGTATCTGTATTGCGCCAGCTCCACTTGCGTTTTGGCATTTGCCGTTTGCGCGCGCATGGCGAAGATGTCGAGGATGAGCGAAGTGCGGTCCAATATCTTCACGTTCAGTTCTTTTTCGATGTTGCGCATTTGCTTAGCCGACAGCTCATCGTCGAAAATAACCATTCCCACTTCGCGTTCGGCCTCTTCTTCGGCCAGTATATATTGTTTTATCTCTTCGAGTTTGCCTTTGCCCACGTATGTAACCATACTAGGCGCATTAAGCCTTTGGGTGAAACGTTTCACCGTAACGGCGCCTGCCGTGTCGGCCAAAAACTCCAATTCGTCGAGATATTCTTTGGTCTTGGCCTCGTTTTGCTGTTGTGTTATCAGCCCCACCAGCACGGCGGTTTCGGCTTTAACCTCGGATATTACAAATTCTTTCATTTTAGGTGTCTTATTGCATCTAGTCTATATTAAGTGCAAATATAATGCAAAAACCTAAAACTACAAAGCCTTGCAACGTGTTTTTCTTTCCAATGCGCGTGTGGGCGGCTTTACCATTTGATAGCTTTGCGTGTTCTTTCGGTTACAAGTTGGTAGCTACTAGGTTAACTCGCCTCCGCAGGAACTTGCCAATTGCCCATTTTGTAAACTTACTTGTCGCGGCTACTGACATAAAAAGTCTCCTCAACAATTCTACTTTCGTGGCATTGTTTGTTATTCTCAACCGTGAAGATGTCTTGACTTTTAATATTCTTATAAATGGAGAGGGGTTTATGCCCTTTGTGCTGTAAAACCACGATAAACACTCCGCCCATGTGCGGGGTAGGGACAAAGATACGATAAAATCTGAAATCCTGCCCCCTTTTGCTTGTGGCAAGTCGTGGTTATGTTTCAAAAAAGCAACTTGGCAGAAAGCATTCAATGCACCATCTACAAGTTGAAAACTGGCCGTTAATGGCGGCTTTACTTCTGCGTTTCCATAGTGCTGTGTCCGTTGGCCGTGAGCAACATGCCTGGCAACTGCTCGCGCTGTCGATAGTAAGTGTATGTGGTTTCTGTGCCGTTGCTCACGTGTTGGTATGCGGCATAAGCACTTTTGTCCAGTTTTTAGTAAGATATTTAACCTCATAAGTACCCTTTTTATCCACCAAGTGCTCACCTTGTCGCAAAAAATCGATTCTCGCGAAGGTTCGTTTTGATGCAAAAAGGGGTCAGCATGTGAATGTGGTAAAATGAATTTATATTCCAAAGAACCGCCATTTGCACCAACCTTTGGGCTATTTGCAGTAAAATACCCTGCATTTAGTACCAAAACGCAGTGCATTTTGGTGCTAAACGCAGTGCTATTTGGTGCTAAACGTGGTGCATTTTGGTGCTAAATGCAGGGTAAAAGGGTGCAAAACGCAGTGCTAAATGGTGCTTAATGCGGTATGAAAAACGCAACGCAATTTGCTGCAAAATATAGGGCTTAATGCGGTATGAAAAGCATAAATATCCACTGAAAGTGTATAAACAAAACCTCTTCGAACCATGAAACACATGGCCAAAAAGGGTAAAATAACCGCTAAAAAGTGGGTTTTGGGGGCTAAAAGTGGGTAATTGGGGGTTGAAACAATACGGGTTGGCAACCAATCTAGAAAGGCAAAATGGTGCAAAATATGGGTTTTCTTCTTAAAAAAGGACAAGCTGAAAGATGTGAAAGGTCTGAAATGGTAGTTATTAACCTACCTTTTAACCTGTTTTTTCGCTAGAACGGAGTGAAAATTAGAGGGCTGTTGTAAAATAAAATTTAATTATTTTGAGTTGACAAGTTGACCAGTTAACGGGTTGACAAGGTTATTGTGCGCAGCCAGTTTTCACCTTAGTCAGTTGATAGGTTAACACGTTAACGAGTTGACAAGGCTAGTGGGCGCAGCCAGTTTCCACCTTAGCCAGTTGACAAGTTAACGAGTTGATGAGTTGGTGAGCTTGTAAGTTTGTTAGTTGATGGGCTTTTGAGTTCGTGAGTTGGTGGGTTTTGATTTTTTGAGTTAATGAAATTGTAGGTTGGTGAGTTGATGGGCTTTTGAATTTATGAGTTGATGAACTCGTAAATTGATGTGTTGATGTATTCGGGATTTGTTGGTGTTTTTGTGAGTTTATCAAGCTAGTGAGTTGATTTATCCTGCTCTTCGTAATATGAGCGTGGTGTTTATCTTGTGCTGGCATCACAAAGACAACAAACTCCTTTCAATACGACAAACTCATTTTATGCCAACAACCGCTCATAATAATTATCAAGACTTTCCAAATAAAGGTCTTTTTCCAAGCGTTTTAGCTCGTGTACAATTTCTTCATTCGAGTTAAAGTCTTTTGCGATCCACTTTTTATCATCTTCATCAACATCTTCTTTTTCCAAGTGGCGAAAAAGAATATCGCAAAGAAGCACCCTGTCGTCCGACCAATACTTGGGATGCCATTCTTCAATAAATCGCCAATAAGACAGGTCCGCCTCCATACGTCATCCTTTTAATAAGCATTTCGTCATTCCCCTTATCGTCCCACGTTCATCATTCCAGCAAAGCCAATTCGGTCGCGTTCGTCGGCCGAAACATCGATGTAGGCGTGTCCGTTATCGTACACTTCCAGGTGATAGGCATAGCGGTCTTCGCGGTTGTTTACCTTTATTTCGATATTCATTCGTCCGTCTTTGCCTTTGGTTATGGTGTAGTCGGTCATCTTTTCGGCAAAGTCTAGTGCCTTTCCTCCGCCATACGGCACGCGGTAGGCATGCCCGAAATAGGGCAGGTACGAATAAATGGAGTCGCCCGACACCTTGATGTAATAGCCATAAGACAAGGCTTTGGCCTGCATTCGCATGGGATATACGTGGCTTACTTCTATTGTATATTGTTGCTTTTCTAGGCCTTCGTTCATCTTTTGTGCCATTTCGGCCTGCCTTTTCGCCTTTTCGGGCGATAAGTTTCGCGTTCCTGCGCAGCCTGCCAGCAGTGCTATGGCCACGGCAACTCCTATCGCTTGTTTCATATCCGCATCCTTTATAAGTCCTTATTGTGGTGTTCTCCGCCCACATTTTCTCATCGTGAGGTGCATGACCAACTTGATTAGGCCTGCCTCTCCGAGTGTGGGCGTGCCCTAAGTTACGCCAATTCTGCGACTTATGCAAGGTGCTGCGGCTGATTTAACCAATTTTTACCAGTCGTTTTCCTAGGCTCGGGCTGTATGGCGTGTAGAGCCGTTATGTTACTTAGCCTTTCGGGTTGCCCTCCTCCCACCAAGTGTTTCAATCTCACTTGTTGCTTTCTATGCCCTATTCTTCTCCGCTTTAACCGCCTTTTCGCCCATGCAAGGCACGTGTTTTCTATTAGGAAAGAAAGGCTTGTAACTTCTGTTTGCCGTACAATAGCAGCGTATAGTTCTGCAATAAGCCGCACTTCGCAAGGCTTTCAGGTGCTAACAGTGCATTTCTCTGCACAAGTTGTACGCCAAACATTTGTTAATTGGCCTGACGACACCCATGCAACAATCTCCATTTTGCCACTAAAAACAAACCTCGCGATAAGGAAAATTGGCATACGGTCCTCCTTATAAGTTACGATTGGCCGTTTTTTTGCTTTCTCATTTGTCCGTTATTTGGATTTAAAGTGATACCTTTGTAAACAACTAAGAACAGCCAGCATAAACAACATAAACATTAAAAATATTCCGCACGCAACCTAATTAGAGGCTTGTTGCCGCACACTGTCCTTGGGCTTCGCCACCATGCGTTGCCAAACTTAATGAAATTTGGGGCAAATGGCCTACAAAAGGGCTGGTTGGGCTTGGCGTATGGTATAATGAAGCTGAGCAAACAGGCATAAACAAGCTTGCCGACACTCTACAATACCTAGCCGAACACTACCATAAGGCGGACGGGCGGAGTGGGCTAAGCGTGCCAAATAAAAACAAGAAACATTGTATGCCGCCATGTAAACCGTTCCGAAACGGGGCAAGGAGCTTTAAGTGGGGGCATAAGTAAACAACAAATGCGACTAACAAAATGATAAAAGTACTTAAACGACTGGGAAACTACATGGGCAGGCGCAAGGCTTTGCTGCCGCTTTCGGTGGCTTTGTCGGCCATAAACGGGCTATTGTCGCTTGTTCCCTTTGTCTTGGTGTGGCTGGTGGTGCGCACGCTGCTCACCACTGGTGGCAATCTGGCCGCCACGCCCGTGTGGAACTACGCCCTTACCGCCTTTGCCGTGTCTGTATTCAACGTGTTGCTCTACTTCTTGGCGCTAGCGCTGTCTCACCTAGCGGCTTTCCGCGTAGAAACCAACATGCGGCGGCAGGCCATGCACGCTTTGATGCGGGCGCCATTGGGCTTTTTCGACACCCATAACACGGGCGGCATGCGCAAGGTTATCGATGAAGACTCGAGCCAAACGCACACTTTCGTGGCCCACATACTGCCCGATGTGGCGGGCAGCATCGTTTCGCCGCTGGGTGTTGTCGCGCTGTTGCTCGCCGTAGACTGGCAGTTGGGCTTGGCTGCGCTTGTTCCCATCGTATGCGCCTTCGGCATAATGGGCTTTATGATGAACCCCAAGAACAACCAGTTTCAGCGACTATACCTGGATGCGCAAGAGCGGATGGGCGCAGAGGCGGTTGAGTACGTGCGGGGAATACCCGTTGTAAAGGTGTTCCAACAAACGGTTTTCTCGTTCAAACGTTTCTACAACAGCATCATCGCCTATCGAGACCTCGTTATTAAGTACACCCTGGTGTGGCGTACGCCTATGTCTTTCTACATCGTGGCCATCAACGCCTTCGCCTTTGTGCTCGTACCTGTGGGCATCGTGATGATAGGGCACGGGCGAAATGCTGCTGTCGTCATCGCCAACATGTTCTTATACGTGCTCATCGCCCCGATAATCGGGCTTAACGTGATGCGGATGATGCACCTTATGCAAAGCTTGTTCATGGCCAACGAGGCTATAGAAAGGCTGGAAAGGCTAACCGAGGCAACCCCATTGCCCATCAGCAGCGAACCGCGAAAAATCACTTCGTACGACATTTGCCTAGACAAAGTGAGCTTTAAATACGGAGATGCGGAGAGAGAGGCTCTGCACCGCGTTTGCCTGGACATGCCTCAGGGAAGCACAACGGCCATCGTGGGGGCATCGGGCAGTGGCAAAACAACCCTCGCACGGCTGGTGCCGCGTTTCTGGGACGTGTGCGAGGGCAGCGTAAGCATAGGCGGGGTGGACGTTAGGCAGGTGCACAAGGCGGAGCTGATGCAATGCGTGTCGTTCGTTTTCCAAAACACACGCCTGTTTAAAACCTCACTGCTGGACAACCTGCGCTATGGCAATGAGGGGGCAACCATCGAGCAGATAAACCGTGCCGTGGACCTGTCTCAAAGTCGCGAAATAGTGAATAGGCTGCCAAAGGGACTGGATACGGTTATCGGCGCAGACGGAACTTACCTCTCGGGAGGCGAACAACAAAGGCTGGTGCTTGCACGAGCCATCTTGAAAGATGCGCCCATAGTGGTGCTAGACGAGGCAACCGCCTTTGCCGATCCCGAGAACGAGCACTTGATAAGGCGGGCCCTGGCAAACCTTACAAAAGGGAAAACCGTGCTGATGATTGCCCATAGGCTTACCACCGTGCAAGATGCAGACCGGATTGTGGTGCTGAACAATGGAGAAATAGCCGAGCAAGGCACGCACGAAGAACTTATTGGGCGCCAAGGAAGATACTACCGCATGTGGAACGAATACCAACGGGCCATCGCATGGAGGTTATAACGACAACTTAAGGGGGCTAGAAATAATGATTAGATATTTTCAAAACCGTTTCGCACTGTCTGAAAAAGGGGCGAAAGACCTGCGTAGAGGCATATTCTTCTCTACGCTGTTAAACGTGGCACTGATGTTGCCACCCAGCTATTTGTTTTTCTTCTTGATGGAATATGTTGACGTGCGCCGTGCTGCGCCGCCCCAATCGCTGTGGCTTTACCTTCTGCTTGCCCTGGTTGCCCTGTGCGTCATGTTCGTCGTTAGCAGGTGGCAGTATAACAGCACCTACGTAACCGTGTATGCGGAAAGTGCACAACGGCGCATAACCTTGGCCGAAAAGCTTCGCCGTTTGCCGCTGGCATTCTTCGGAGAACACAACCTGTCTGACCTAACCTCCACCATGATGGAGGATTGTGCGCAGCTTGAAGAGACCTTTTCGCATGCCGTGCCCCAGCTTTTCGCCGCCGGCACAAGCGTGGTTGTGGTGGGCATAGGCCTGTTTTCTTACGATTGGAGGTTGGCTTTGGCCGTGTACTGGCCCGTGCCACTGGCCTTGTTGGTGTTGCTTTTGTCTGTGCGTAGCATAGATAAGGCTTTCACTAAGCACTACAAAGTGAAACGCGCACTGACCGAACAGATACAAGAGGGACTGGAATGTGTGCAGGAGATTAAGGCGTATAATGGCGAAGAGGCGTACGACAGGCAGCTGGACGAGAGGCTCAATGTCTACGAAAAGGCTCTGGTTAGCAGCGAATTGGTGACCAGTTCTTTGGTTAACGTCTCTGCTGTGCTGTTAAAGCTGGGCATGCCCTCGGTGTTGTTGCTGGGTGCGTGGCTCATGCAACGCGGCGAAGTGTCGCTGTTTGTCTATTTGGCCTTTGTGCTTGTTTCGGCAATGGTTTACAATCCCATACAAGATGTTTGCACGCACATGGTCGTGTTGTCTTACTTAGACGTGCGCATTAAGCGAATGAGGCAGATAGAAGCCATGCCCACACTCGATGGGAGCAAGGATGTGGAGGTGAATGGTTACGACATCGCGTTTCGTGGAGTGAGCTTTTCTTACGAGACGGGCAAACAAGTGTTGCACGATGTGTCGTTCACTGCCCGCCAAGGTCAAGTAACGGCGTTGGTAGGTCCTTCTGGCGGCGGCAAAAGTACGGCTGCCAAGCTTGCCGCACGCTTTTGGGATGTGGACGAAGGGGTGGTTACACTTGGTGGAAAGAACATCGCCGAGATGGATGCAGAGGCGTTGTTGAAGAATTATGCAGTGGTTTTCCAAGACGTTTTGCTGTTCAATGCCTCTGTTGCCGACAACATACGCATTGGCAAACGCAATGCCACCGACGACGAAGTGCGGCAGGCGGCGCGGTTGGCGCAATGCGACGACTTCATCAGGAGCATGCCGCAGGGCTACGACACCATCATCGGAGAGAATGGCGAAACGCTATCGGGAGGCGAACGCCAGCGCATATCCATTGCGAGAGCACTCTTGAAAGATGCGCCAGTGATACTGCTAGACGAGGCCACAGCCAGTGTCGATGCCGAGAATGAAACCAAAATACAGGCTGGAATATCAGAACTGGTGCGCAACAAAACGGTTGTAATAATCGCCCACCGTATGCGCACGGTACTAAATGCCGACCATATCGTGGTTTTGGATGGGGGAACCGTGCGCGAACAGGGCTCACCCCAGGAGTTGTTGAAGGAGAACGGCGAGTTCGCACGTATCGTTCGGCTGCAATTGAGTGACTCTTAATCGTGTTGTAAAGTATTTTTGGTCGGCCACAAAGCAAAGGATGGTTGACGACAAAGCAAATGAAGGTTGACGACAAAGCAAATGAAGGTTGACCACAAAGCAAAGGATGGTTGGTCTCTGAGAAACAGCACCACGTCCCAATGCGGCCTAACGAGGCGGCATTGGGACGTGGTGCGGTGCTTTTGGTGCCATATTCGGGCTAACACAGCAGCGTTGCTTAGACAAGTCTAATGCGGCAGAGCTGTTTCAATATGTTGTGCTTTCAGAACGTCACCGTGCGACTTCCATCCGCTTGTTCTTCGATTTTTACCTTCACAACATCGGCAGGCAAAATCTCTTCGATTAGTTCGGGCCATTCAAGAAAACAGAGAGAGCCACTGTAAAAGTAGTCTTCGTAACCCATATCGTACACCTCTTCGAGTTTTTTTATGCGGTAAAAGTCGAAGTGGAAGATGGGTTTGGGTGTCTGTTCGCTGTGATATTCGTTTACGATGGCAAAGGTGGGCGAGGTGATTACGTCGGTAACGCCCAACTCTTCGCACACGGCTTTGATGAAAGTTGTTTTGCCCGAACCCATCTTTCCGTAGAAGGCGAACACCTTGCCCGTGCCTATATTGTCGATGAATTGTTTGGCCACGTTGTGTATTTGGGCCAACGATGTAATTGTAAGTGTCATTGTATGTTGTGGTTTATGGCCGCATCTGGGCGCGCGTTGGCCCTTTGTTGCGGCTTGTTAAGTGGTTGTGTTATGTGGGGTTATCCTATATTTGCGGTGCGATGTTATCGTCTTCGCCGCATGGTGACTAGCGGAACAAGCATCTCTTCCATGCTGATGCCCCCATGTTGGAACGTATCTTTGTAGTAGGATACGTAGTAATTGTAGTTGTTGGGGTAGGCAAAGAAACTGTTGCCCGTGGCGAATACGTAGCTGGTGCTGATGTTTGGCGAGGGCAGTTGGGCCTTATGTGGCTCTTTGATGGTGAACACCTCTTTTGAATTATAGCTCAAATTCTTGCCCAACTTATAGCGTAGGTTGGTGTTGGTGTTGCGGTCGCCCACTATCTTTATGGGTTTTGAGGTGCGGATTGAGCCGTGATCGGTGGTGAGAACCACGGTGAAATCGCTCTGCGAAAGCAACTTGAAGAGGTTGGCGAGAATGGAATGGCGGAACCAACTGAGCGTGATGGAGCGGTAGGCCGACTCGTTATTGGCCAGTTCGCGCACCATGCGCGACTCTGTTCGGGCGTGCGAAAGCATGTCGATGAAGTTGAACACCATCACGTTCAGGTCGTTTTGAGACAACTGCGAGAAGTGTTCGAGCAGCTTTTCTGCCTCTGCCGACGTGTTTACTTTGGTGTAACTGAATGTGTCGTGGCGGCGATAACGTTCTATCTGTGTCTTTATCAGCAGGTCTTCGTTGAGGTTTTTTCCCTCCTCTTCGTCCTCGTCTACCCACAGTTCTGGAAACATTTTCGCAATTTTATTGGGCATAAGTCCGCTGAATATGGCGTTACGCGCATACTGGGTTGCAGTAAAATAGTCTACTGGTTTAAATGCAGCTAACTCTCGTTCTCTACGTACAAC
>ERZ773083.1365-NODE-1365-length-16662-cov-3.815078_pt1 | contig 16662 bp, 15 predicted proteins | sample MGYA00511465_ERZ773083 | MGnify/ENA primary metagenome ERZ773083 (study PRJEB29015, sample SAMEA2738001) | human oral metagenome | biome: human oral; feature: human-associated habitat; material: dental | place: China | collected 2060 ... | reverse complement strand
GGTGTTTCTTGTGCAGAGTATCAGCGCCGCCGCAGTTTGTTCCCGCAGTTCTTTCCATATCCCCCCCCTCAAAAGTCAAGAGGAAAATTCAAGATAGGCAGGGCAAATATAACGGAAATACTTAAAGCAGACGTATTCTTTCTATATGAAATTTCGGAGGTGTAAGGGGAGCAGCAGTAAAGTTAGCGAGAAAGTTCAATTCCTTGACAATTATTACGTGTATTATTATATTTTATACGTAGGAGAGGGCTATGCAAAAAAAACTGACACTTAATATCGACGATGAACTCATTAACTTCGCCCATACGTATTCTCGTCAAAATGGTTTATCCATTTCAAAGTTATTTGAACAATATTTAAGCAAATTAAAAATAAATAATCAAACGCAGCCGCTCCAGTCAAAGGTGCAGGCTTTATACGGAATCTTTCATACCTCACCCATTCCGGATAAAAACGAATTAAGGCAAATATTCAATGAAAAAAGTGCTCATTGATTTAAATATCATTCTTGATTTTTTAAACAAACGAAATTTTCACCAAGAAGCTGCGCGACTCATTAATATGTGCGCTGAAAGTGTATTAACGGGGTACATTTGTGCACATGAAGTTACAATATTATCATATTCTTTATTCAAAGAACAAAAAGATAAAAATAAAGTAGTAACTACTATTTCAACATTGTTTGATATTTTTCAGATTATTCCAATTGATGAAACAATACTGAGAACTTCATTACTATCACCAATAACGGATTATGAAGACGCAGTAATTGAAGTCAGTGCCGTTAAATTCAATATTGATTATATACTTTCTCGTAATATCTCCAATTTTAAATTATCACGCATTCCGACATACACACCTGAACAGTTCTTTTTATTGTGATGGGGAATGGATATGCCGGCATCGTCTATTTCCGAAATGCAACTTCCAAGTGCCTTTTTTCTTTTACACAATCCTTTAGATAATAATTAATTATATTCTGATACGGCATACCTGTTTCCTCTGCCATATTTTTAAAATAATTAATTACTTCGTCATCAAGACGGATGGTAATCTGTTTCTTTAATTTATCTGCATAGGGATTTTTGATTCCATTTGAAAAATCATAATCGTCTCTCATATTAATTACCTCCGTATTGTTTTGCTTCCTGTAAATTTGCTTTTACCGGATCCCATTCAAAAATTATTGAATCCATAATTATATTATAATTCCCCCTTTGCTTTCGTCAATATAAAAAGAGCTGTTCCATGATCTGCCGATTATCGATGTAATACCGTATGATAACTTCGGTAAAGGAAACTTGAAGCTACGGAAACAAAATTATCAAACTGCCGGACATCTTGTTTTTGCGCTGATGAGACTGTTTGTTCGCAATTAATTCTTAATTATTAATTTGTACCTCTATTCACCGCAACTCTAAACAGTCGCTCAGCAAAACGGTTGACGCAGGTGGCTGCCTCGTGTTTATCGGAAACGGGAGCGGGATGTTCATAGCGGAAATAGATACTGCCGTCTTGACCGATAAGGCTGAGCCGGATGCCGCTTTCGGTACATACTGCCGTGATGGAAAACGGCGCGTGTGCGGAAACCGTAAATAACGATTTGTTTAAAGCGGTGGCAAGGCGTTTTTCGGTTCGTTTGCTGAGCCGTTCATCTGCACCGGTACAGGTCAGCGTAACCGGCAGCCGTATCCAATGTTCCGGAAAGCAGGCGGGATTACTTTGCAGCAGCTCTTGATAGAGCGCCGTTTTCAGTTCGGTGTTTCTTGTGCAGCCGATCAGCGCCGCGGCAGTTTGTTCCCGCAGTTCTTTCTCCCATACGGGGTCGAGGGCATCCAATGCTTCCCGCAGCAGTTGTTCATCGCGGAGCAGGATACCTTTTTCGGCAATGTATGACGGACGCGCCTGCGGAATAACCGGCGTTTCCAGCGCCTCCGCACGGCGTAAATACCGCCGCGCCTTAAACGGTACCGATTGAAATGCCCGATAATAGAAGCTGTTTTTATACAACCCGTGCGTATTGCCGTCCGTATCCGCTATCGTGTATTCCTTTGCCAATTTCAAATTATGTATACTAAAAGCTGCTCGATAATATCGAATCAAAGCGGAATACTTTGTAAGATTTTTAGACCGAACAAAAAAATCCTTGGCGCTTTCAGGTATCCGCATCTTTTCCGCCGCATATTTTTTTTCATATAACGCCTGATAGAGTCCGTACAGTTCGGTATAAAACTGCGCGGTACTCATCCCGAAGTTCGCAATCCACGAATAGTCGGTAACCCGCTCGATCTGTGTAATATAACGTTCCGCTTGCTCCCAATGCCCCATCCGCAGATAGATTTTTGCAAGATTGATCAGCGGCAGCGGCGTATAATTATCTTTTGTCGATTGCGCATAATAGGCAATCGCACGGTCAAAATTATTTTTCCGCTCTTCAAGCTCTCCGAGAATCAAATATCCCGATGAGCGTGAAAAATAGTCGGAAGCATTGCGGGCATCTTCTTCAGCTTGATCAAAATGATAGAATTCGGTTTCCAAGATTGCCTTGTTGTAGGAATACACCGAGGCCGAGTATAGCGAATCGTTTCGCAGCGCGAGTTCAATGCCTTTCCGATAATGGAGCGCCGCATTCCGGTAGTCGAAGAGTTCACCGTACAGATTTCCGAGCGCGTTCGCAATACAGCCGTCGTCGCCGTAGCTGCTGCGGGCATCAAGCATCGCTTTAATCCCCTCATCGGTTCGGTGCGTTTTAAAACAGAGCCATCCGTACGTTGACCATCCGAAAATATCGGTAGGATTATACGAAAGATATTCGTGCAGGAGACCGCGCGCCTCTTCTGCTTTATTCAACGCCGCCGCTGCGCTTGCTGCACCGTACAGGAGTTTGATGTTGTATCGGTTGATACGCAGGCCTTCGGTAAAGCGGCGGTATGCCGGTTCGTACAGTCCGTTGCTAAAATACATATCGCCGAGCTTGAGTTGGAAAAGCTCATTTGTCGGGTATCGCGCGATACCTTCTTCGAGCAGCGCAGCAGCGGTATCCCAGTTTTCCGCTTGCACCGCAGCGTCCGCTTTTTGCAGCAGCTCATCCGCATTCGATGTACTCGATGCAGGGAAAAGGTACAATGGTAATAGAAACAAAAACACCACAAAAATTATTCCATTGTGATGGGTATGCCTGTTGTGATGTTTATCGGGCTGCCGGTATTTTTGGTGCTGCTCTTTCATCTGCTGCCCCTCTGCTTGTGATTGGCTCCTCCGTTTTTTCTCTGCTTTTTCTCCAAGCGGTAGAGCTGCTTTGCAATCGCAACATCTTCGTCGGTACAGGAGGGGGCAAACTTTGCTTTTTGAGTGAGTGCGTAAAAAGCGTCGCTCGGATGCTTGTGCAGCCGTTTCAGCGTAAGGATGATTTTTCGGTTATTCCTTGAAAATCTGATAATCAGATACGGATAGGCACGGAACGCACCATACAGGAGAATCACAACGAGCACAGCAATACAGAGCAGTATTCCGCGGTGCATTTTGAAGAACTGCGAAACACGTTGAGCAACGGTTTGGGCTTCTGCTGCCGAAAGCGTTCCGCCATGCCTGATACGGAGCGCTGAGCGGTTTAATAGGATTTCGTCGAGGAGCTGCGTAAATTGATCGCCGCCAGCCTGAAAAGAAAAATCGAGCGATTCACCGTCTGCAAGCTGTTCGGTGGTCGGGTCTATATCCACCCAGCCGAGATAGGGGAAAAAAACTTCTACCCACGCATGAGCCATATTCGCCCGCACCGGATAATAATTGAGGATACCCGATTCAGGCTGTAGAAAAAAACCGGCGGCAAGCCGCGCAGGAATGCCGAGGCTACGGAGCATGAGGCAGTACGCAAAGGCGAAGTACGAGCAATAGCCCTTTTTCGATTCGGTTACAAAATACCGGAGCTGATCGCCATCGGGAGCCTGCCCGGGACGAAGCGAATATCGATACTCGCCTTCGCGGAAATAGTCGAGCAAGGCGTAGACCTTATCATAGTAGAGCGCAAAGGGAGCGGTAACCGATTCCGCGATAGGAAAGAGCAGCGCCTTTGTGCCGGAATCTACGGTCGTATAAAAACGCAAGGCTTCCGCCGATAGCCCCTCTGCCGGATTTCCCGACGGAGGCTCCGCCGTAATAAGGTCGAGCGGCACACCGTGCAGCACCTCGCTTTCCGCCTTGTAAGCGCCTTTAAAACTCACCGTGTCCCAAACCGTATACGGCGTTACCGACAGCGGATAATCGAGCGCGACAAGGGAATCGGGATCAAGGTTGACGGTAAATATTTCTTGACTGACCCGCTCGCGGCACAGGAAAGACTGATGCGGAAGTTCCGCCGGTTGCTGAGTAATCCGCAGAGGCTGCTCCGGTTCGCCGGGCGCCGACTTTTCGTAAAAACCTTTTTGCGGACTCCAGCCGGACAGGTACATACGGCGGAACAAGTGTGAATCATATTCCTGATCAACATGCACCACCATCACCAGATTGGTGTTCATTTTTACCTCATCCTGCAACTGCAGAAACTGAGAAAAATCGAACTCGAAAAGCTTTTGTTCGAGCAGTCCGCCATTATTACCAACGGAGCCTTTATTAAATGTCCTGATGAGGAGCGCAAGCAAAACCGCCGTTAAACCGATAAAGATGAGTGCAAACGCTGCGAACCGTCTGCGTTTTAAAAAAGGAATGCAGAGCAAGGCTGTTTGAATCAACATGAAAACACCGGCAAAGCCCGCCGCAAAGAGCGGATGGGAAAAGGCTGTCAGGCGATAGTGCTGCTGCGGAAAAAACAGCAGGGAGAACACGAGAATAGCAGCAAGCGGTTCATAACGCCGCCACCGTTCGACAGAAATGAACAGTGCCGTTGAGGTAACGCTGATGAAGGCGGTGAGCGCAAGTAAGCCGAATAGCAGCTTGATGCGCAAAAAGAGGGTATCCGCAATAAGCTGCGGTATCAACGCAAGCAAGCCGAGTACACATGCAGGGATAAGCAGCGCCGCGGAAAAGCCGATAATCGCTGCCGCTTCCGCACGAATTCCCTTTCTATGCAGAAAGTGAATTACCGCCGTGCAGCAAAGCCCCCATACCGGCAGCGCCGCTGCGGGCAGAATACCGGCAAGATAGCGATACGGTACCGAAAGGAGCAGCAGGAGTGAACATATACGGAGCACGGCGGCAGGTTTAGAGTAGTTCTGCATGGCAATTTCCTGCGGTAAAGATACGGAGTTCCCGTTCGACAGCTTCCTGCACCTTTCGATAAAAAGCATCCTGCCGTGCGGAAGCGGCGGAAGAATACAGCAGCCGGTGTATCCCTCTCCGGCTAAGAACACAATGCCGTAGCTCATCGGTCTGCATAAAGTCTTCCGATACCGGCGGCGCGGCAAGGCAAAAAAATGTTTCAACGCCGCTCCAGCTGTAAGCGGTGATTTTCCGGTAAGCGGCAATATTTTGGTAAGCTGCGATGTGTTCGCCGCCGCCGGTTATACCTTCTGTATGCGGTGGGCGAAACGGCGCAACAGACGCATTTCGAAGGACGCCTCCGGTCGGCATATAGCAGTATAACAGTTCCCCGCCGTCCGGCACTGCACTAAAGACCGCCGCCGCATCGGGAAGCGCTTCCGGTGAAGCACGGAGCGCCGGTATGGCTAGCAGAGTTTGTATCTGCGCAGCAGCAGCGGACGCGCCTTCCTCGGTTATCTCGTACCGCTGCAAGGACTGCTGCGGATAATCATATAATAGAAGAGAGCATTGGATACCGGCATTGAGCAGCTCTATAATCACGCCGGAAAGGCGGCCGATAAAGGCGTCAAACACGGCGGCTGTCAACGCCCGTTCTTTTTTTTTCATGCACACCGGTTCTTCTATATATATCGTTAAGCGCTTAACCGGCGGCGGTTCAAAAGCACCGAGCTTTATGGAAAGCATATTGGTATGTGCATAGAGCTTCCAGTGAATTTTTCGCGGATCGTCGCCGGGAAAATACGGACGGGATTCATAGAGTTCATTCGTGCGCTCTTGTGAGGGAAGGTCGTTTACGGCGCGGGAACGGAGGTCGGGAAATACCGTTTTTTGCGGCGGAAGCACCGGCTGTACTACGATGTAGGGCACGGACAGACAAGGCGGCTGCGTATATGCCGCGGCAAAAAAACCGGCAAAGTCCCGGATATTGAGATACTGTCGTTTATAAAAGTACCGTCCGCGGGTCAGATTTTCGGGATGATATTTTGTTTGTATTCCCTGCAAGGGAATGGAGAGACATGCGGCCGTCTCTGCGGCTTCTGTGGTAGGATCAGGCGATAGTAAAAACTCAATGGTATAAAAGGCTGCGGTTCCGGGAACACAAGGCGGGAAAGTCTTTGCAGATTCGGACTGTGCCGTTTTTGAACGCGCGGGAGTAACCGTAAAGCCGCCGCCGTCTGAGGCAAGGTCGGGTTCTTCCGATTTCCAACACAGGGAGGTAACCGCTACAGCAGCGGCAGCAAAACCGGCATAGAGCGTGAGTAATCCGCCGCATACCGCGCTTAAAAGCTCTCCGCGGAGCAAGCCGCTTATTAAGAGCAGCGCGCCCATCACGGTGTATACTGCGCCGTGCCTCGTCATCCGTATCCGCATCATGCCTTAGTGTGCCTCAGCCGGTTTTGTCCAATCCGTTTGTTTGTCAGCAGTGCGGATAACCGCTTCGGTAATGCCGCTGATGAGTTCCGAAGCCGCGCCGTCGCCGGTTCTTATCAGACAGCGGTGCGCAAGGACGAGGGAGCTAAGTGTGCGGATATCTCCGTCCTCAACCCAATTGCGTCCGTTGACAAGCGCAAAGGTACGAGCAAGGTGCAGCAAATGCAAACCGGCGCGGGGAGATGTGCCGAGCCTAAATGCAGGATGAGCGCGGGTCTCTTTTCCGATTCGCGCGATTATCTTTTCAAGTACGGGATGCACAAATACCTGCCGCTGTTCTTCCCGCGAAGCTGCGATATCCTGTATGGAAACAACCGGCGTAACCGGCTCCGGTTCTGCAGCGGCAAGGTGCGTTTGTTCATGCAGCAATTCGGTTTCCGCTTCTTCATCGGGGTAGCCGATCGACAGGCATATACTGAACCGGTCAAGCTGAGCAGCGGGAAGCGGATAGGTGCCTAAACTTTCCACAGGATTTTGCGTAGCCGCCGTAAAAAAGAAGGGGCTTAACGGACGGGTTACCGTACCGGCGGTTACCTGCCGCTCGGCCATCGCTTCCAGCAAGGCGGACTGTACCTTCGGCGGGGTGCGGTTCAGCTCATCCGCAAGCAGGATGTCTGCGAACACCGGGCCTTCCATAAATTCAAAGGTATTCAGCCCTGCATTAAAGACTTCCACGCCGGTGATGTCGTAGGGCAAAAGGTCGGGGGTGCATTGGATACGCCTGAATCGCGCCGGCTGCCCGTCTTTTTCGATGAGCGCTGCAAATGTTTTTACCAGTGTGGTTTTCCCGACGCCCGGCACATCCTCTAAAAGAACATGCCCGCCGGTCAGATATGCGGTAATAAAAAGACGGAGAACATCCTTCTTCCCTTTAATCGCTTTTTCCAGTGCGGAAAGAAGCCGTTCCGCCGTTTTTTCGGTATTCATAGCGGAGATTATAGCATAGTATGCGGAACACCTCAACTTTATAAAAAGAGGTACTGTCCTATCCTATTCGTGATGATGTTCCCCATGATGATTGCATTGAGCGTTCGGATCATCCTGTAATGTGCCTGCTAAAAAAGCTGCGACAGCTTCATCCGGGGAGCCGGTAATTCCCGCCAACTGATGAATTCCGGCCTTGTTCAGCGCATCAATCGCACCCTGTCCGCGGTTTCCTAAGATGAGCGTTTCAACTCCAAGACTTTTAAGATAGGTTGCCAAATCGTGATGACCGAAACCGCCGTTATCGATTACTTCAGTTTTCGTTACTTTTCCGGCTTCAATTGTGTAAACCTTAAAATGCTCTGTTTTTCCAAAATGCTGGAAAATCGAATTCGTTAAAATATCATAAGTCGCTGCGATTTTCATATTGATTGAGTATATCATAATTCATGAGGGCTGTCTAAAGGTTGGTATAATCATCGAGGATCAATACCCCTCACGCTTTCCCAGATAATCCGATAAAACCGGTCACCTCATATCTATGCAGCGCCGCATTTTTTCAGTATGATGACGAAATGGTCGAATTATTAGCGCCGGCGGGGAATCCCGAAGCATTGGAAGCAGCGATTGCGGAAGGGGCGGACGCCGTTTATTTAGGTTTAAAGAGCTTTAATGCCCGTATGCGGTCTTCAAACTTTGCATGGAATCAGTTTGAGGCAACGGTTGATGTACTGCATAAGCGGAATAAAAAAATATATGTTACCGTCAATACGGTTGTAACCGAAAACGAGATGGAGCGGCTCTATCGGTTCTTGGCGTATCTCAACAATGTCGGCCCTGACGGCATTATCGTGCAGGATCTCGGACTGATTCAGATGGCGCACAAACACTTTCCGAATCTCAAGCTCCATGCTTCTACGCAGCTCAATATTGCGAGTGCAAAAGCAGCCAATGCGATGAGCCGCTGGGGGGTGTCGCGGACGGTGCTTGCCCGGGAACTGAGCTTGGAAGAAATCCGAGCGGTACATGCCAACACCTCCTGCGAGCTGGAGGTATTCGTACACGGGGCGCTCTGTGTCAGCGAATCGGGCTTGTGCCTATTTTCGAGCTATCTCGGCGGAAAGTCGGCGAACCGCGGGATGTGTACCCAAGCGTGCCGCCGCCTCTATACCGCGCATGAGCCGGAGGGCGACCGGGAAGGCTACTTTTTCTCCCCCGCGGATTTACAGCTCATCGAATATATCCCCGATCTTATACAGGCAGGCGTTGCCTCATTTAAAATAGAAGGAAGAATGAAAAGCGCCGAGTATGTCGGCACGGTGGTGTCCGCCTACCGGTATGTTATCGACAACTGGGAAGCCGATAAAAAGGCGGCGGTAGAAACGGGCAAGCGTATTTTAGCAAACGACTTTGCACGGAAAAAGACAAGCTACCGCTTTAAAAGCGCCCGCGCGGAAGAAGTGCTCAACCCCGATCAGGCGGGCGGTACCGGCATCTACCTCGGCATTATCGACGGCATTAAAAAAGGTGCCGTGGAGGAAGTCCCGTTTAAAGACGGCACGCGGGCGGTACACTATGTACAGCTGAAAGACGGACATTATACACCGGAAAAAGGCGACTCAGTACGCATTCACAGGAAGGACGACAGCGGACGTGAAAGCTGGAAAATTCAGGATATAATGGAAAGCAAATCCGGCGCATGGCTACAGCTGCCTGCAGATTCCGGCAAAGGAGACAGCGTATACCTTTTGCAGACCAAGGCGATGACCAAACGCTACCCACATTTGCTGCCCACCTCGCTCGAAAAATACCGCAAACAGCCCAACGACGAAGCGCTGCCGATGTTGACGCTCGAAGCAGGCTTCCCGACGCTCGGCGATACAAACAAGGCTGCGCCCTCAAAATCCGCATCTACGACACCTGCCGGAGCTGCACTGCCCGCGAAATCAGCGGCTGCAGCGACCACACCATCCACGACATCCGTCAAAAAGAGCCTCGCGAAAAAGCCTGCAGATATTTTTCCCGAAGGGCTCTACGTTCAGGTTTCTTCCATTGCGGATTTGCATACCATCCTTGCGGATAAACCAGTGCGGGTTATTATCAATTTGAATGAGGATACCTATCCGGCGCTGACTGGACAGCAGCCCAATCCGCAGCAGCAAAATCAGCAGCAGGCAAAACCGCTGCCGTTCTCCAAACGGGAAATTTTTATTTCGCTTGATCCCTTTGTGCCGCAAGAACAGGAACCTATCCTTGCGGAGCAACTGGAACAGTTGACTGCACAGGGGTATACGCAATTTATCGTGAATAATCCGGCGCATATTTCTATGCTCCGCAATAAAAAGAACTTTTTAGTCGCGGGGCCGTACCTCTACACCTTTAACTGCTGGGCGGTTTCGTGGCTGCAGGAGAACGGCATCTGCGCCTACATCCCCCCAGCCGAAAGCTCTCAGGCGAATATCGAAACGGTGTTTGCGCCGGAGCTGCGCCCGCAGGTACTGCTGCCGCTTTTTTCGTACTCCGTGCTGTTCAGAATGCGCTTTACGCTGCCGGAAAACTACAACTTCCTCTACTTTTCCGACAAGCAAGGTGAGGCGTTCAGAGCTTTTTCTACACCGTCCGCCTCTTTTGTGCTATCCGACAAGCCGTTCTCGGTTGTAGACCGCTACCACGCCTTACAGCATCATCAGTTCTCACGCTTTTTGCTGGATTTTTCGCATACGAGCGTTGAACGCCGCGCTTATCGGTTTATTTTACAGTCGCTGCGAAACGGCACTCCTCTCCCCGACTCGGTGCGCTTTAACTGGAAGGAAGGCTTCTACGATCCGCAGCGGGTGGAAGAACTCAAGCAGCTGGGACAAAAATCGGCGGCAGAGCGCGGCCCCAAAAACTCCGGTGGACGAGCAAAACCGCCTAAAGGACGTTCACAGAACCGCCGGCACAATCAGACACACCGGAAATAAATAATCCCGTCTCTTCATCCCGATGCTGTACGATAATCGATGCATCGGGGGCATTGCGCTCGGCTAAACCGCGCTGTATCAGCGGATAGAGCTTTTCGTGCGGCTTTTGATTGCGGTACAGGATAAGCAGCAATGCCTCATTTTTGAACGCATCCATCATACAAAAATCGCCGTCACTGTCGCCCGCAACAAGGATAGGAGCTTTCCCGCCGTGCCGCGGAGCAATCAACGTCCGTATCGCCTCCGCCTTTCCTTCCCGCCACGTTTGTGGAATGGAGTAATCCCGCTTATCAGTAAACACGCCGTCGGCATTCCGCAGCCGCCGTCTGCCGAACACTTGTTCGGGACGGAGGCAGTAGCCATACGCAGGATTACAGGCAAACACCCGCACGCCGTCCTCCTGCGAGGCGGAGCAGATGTAGGGAGTAATACCGTGTTCTTCAAAGCGGCGGAACAGCTCCCGTATTTCCGGCTGTATCCGTATACCCTTCCGGTACGTTGCGGTAACGACACCGGCTCGCCCTACCTGCCGCACGGGTGATACAAGCGTGTATTGTTTTATTTCAGCGGTAAGCGCTTCCGCAATCGTTTTTTCTACAAGACTATTTAATTGGGGAAGCGTCATGCCCGTACATACCGATTGCGAAATATCGGTATCGCAAACCGTTACCGCATACCGCATCAGCGTCAGAATTTTTGCCTTAAAATCAAGGTATTCCTCGGTTTGCACGACTTCCTCAAGCGGGAGCGTCCCGTTCAAATGTTGATATGCATGATATAAGAACCGATAGCGGTCATCCAAATCCGCCGAAAGATCAGCTGCAGTGAGCTGCCGCCCTTCGCTATTAAAGCAGCCGACGAGCAGAATATTCTGCGGAATTTCGTGCCGAATGGTAACGGCAAACTGTTCGGGCGCCAGGTTAAAACAAAGGTGTTCAAGCTGATACAGAAAAAGGCTATCCTGTATATCGTAGAAGATACACGTATAATCCCAATCAAAGACGGCATAATTGTCCGCAAAAGCTTCTTCCGCAATCAAGCGTTCCAACCGCAGTTTGTTCTGCGGCTCCCAATTTCCGGTTAATGCCGGTTTATTTGTTTTATGAGTCTTATCCGTTGTCTTGGTTTCCATGTCTGATGTTCCGATGAGGTTGTTCTGAAAGGCCCGATTATCTTATTTAAGCAAAACCTGTGCGCTGTGCCAGCTCAGGGTCGCGCATTTAATACGAGCAGGCATTTCGGCAAAATAGCTGAGAATCTGCGCATCGCCGAGGCTCTCCAATTCTTCCTCTGACTGCGGCTTTCCTGCCATCATATTAAAAAACACCTCAAGACAATGCTGCGCCTCTTTAACCGTTTTGCCTTTGATTAAATCGATCAGCATATTGGTGGAAGCGGTTGAAACCGCACAACCGGCACCTAAAAAAGAAGCGTCCTCAACAATCCCGTCCTTCTGCTTAATCAGCAAGGTTAAATCGTCGCCGCAGCTGGGATTATGCCCGCGCTCAATACCGGTCGCTCCGTCCAACTGATGTTTATGTTCGGTTCTCCGCGAATAATCCAATAATGTTTGTTGATATACCGTTTCGATGCTCACGTCCCGCTCCTCTATTGCTATCACCTAAAAGATTCAATCTAAAAAGTTCGGTGATAATTTTACACAAAACAGTTCCATTAGTATAGTAAATCATGTTAATGAAGCATTACCGCAATACAAACTTATTGAAAGATAAATACGCTCAATAAGCTAGCTATGCTTTCACAAAAGGGCTATCATAATCAGATGAAATTCACGTTTCAGATAGAAACAAAAACGCGACTCGACATTTTCCTACGTTCGGAACTTGTTCAGGCCGTATCCGTTCCGGTTGAAAACGCTTCTATTACGCCTCTGTCAAATTCAAAAATACGGCGGATGATTATCGCAGGAGCAGTCAGTGTTGACGGACTACAGATTCGCCGCCCTTCATATGAGCTTTTGCAAGGGCAGATTGTCTGCGCCGAATTCGATAAAGAAAAATTCTTCTTTGAAAAACAGGCGGATGATATTGCCTTTGAATTGACTGCCGCTGATGTGCTTTATGAAGACAGCAATTTGATTGCCGTGAACAAGCCGGCATTTTTTCCGACGGAAGAAACGATTGTCGGCGGCGAAAAGCGGGACTGCCTGCACGCGGCGGTTGTACGCTACTTATGGACAAAAGCCGCGCTCCGAAATCCTCCTTACGCAGGGATCATGCACCGCCTTGACCGCGAAACCAGCGGCGTTATTATGTTTACAAAAAACCGCGCTGTAAATGCTGCCGTTCACGAAATATTTGAAAAACGCGCCGCGCAAAAAATCTACCGCGCCGTATGTGCCGTTGCAGGAAACAAGGGAAATACGCAGCGATACCGTAATTTGGAGAAAGGCTCCGAGTTTTTTGTAGAGAATAATATCGGGCGCATAAGCCCTAAAAGCACACGAGCAAAGTGGGGAGAGCTGAGCACGACGCACGGCGGATTGTATGCGCGCACGGAGTTTACAGTTTTGGAACGCTGCATGATCGGCGGTATTTCTGCCGTCAAGATTGAAGCGCGTCCGCTTACGGGACGCACCCACCAGATCCGCGTTCACCTTGCGTCGGCCGGTTTGCCGATTTTAGGCGACACACTTTACGGCGCACCGGAATACAAGCGCACAATGCTCCATGCACAAAGCTTGACATTCCCGCATCCCATTAGCAAAAACACAATGACGGTGAGCGCACCGCTGCCGGATGGTTTTTAGCGGCAGCCGGTCTACTCAAAGAGGCTGCCGGTTTGCGCCGCTGACGCCGGAATTTTTAGTCCGAGATGGGCGTATGCTTTTTCCGTAACCATGCGTCCGCGGGGAGTACGCTGTAACAATCCTGTTTGAATAAGGTAGGGTTCGTAGTAGTCTTCGAGCGTGTCCTGCGACTCCCCGATAGAAATCGCAAGGGTTTCCGCCCCGACCGGTCCTCCCCCGTAGTTTTCGATAATGGAGCGAAGAATTTGCCGGTCATAGTTTTCCAAGCCGAGCCGATCAATGTGCAGTTTTTCCAAGCCCTGCGCAACGGTTGTTTCGCGGATAGTATCACTGCCTTCAATGAACGCAAAATCCCGCATACGCCTCAGCAGCCGATTGGCAACGCGTGGCGTTCCGCGGGAACAGCGGGCAAGTGCAACGGCCGCTTTTTTCCCGATGTTAATTTGAAGGATATCGGCGGAACGCATAATAATGGAAGCAAGCTCTTCGTCGCTGTAAAATTCGAAGCGCTGCACAATCCCGAAGCGGCTGATAAGCGGACTCGAAACCATACCGGCACGGGTTGTCGCACCGATCAGCGTAAACGGCGGCAGCGGGATACGGACAGTCCGCGCCCCCGGCCCCTGCCCGATAATCCAGTCAAGCTCATAATCTTCCATAGCGATATAGAGCATTTCTTCGATGGCGGGCTTTAACCGATGAATTTCGTCGATAAAGAATACGCTCCGTTCGGACAGCGTTGTCAAAATACCGGCCAAGTCCTTAGGTTTATCGAGGGCAGGGGCACCGGTGATCTTGCATTCAACGCCAAGCTCCTGTGCGGTAATTTGCGCAAGGGTCGTTTTTCCCAGCCCGGGAGGCCCAATCAAAAAAAGGTGATCAAGGCTCTCTCCCCTACTCCGCGCAGCTTGGATAAAGACCGATAGGTTTTCTTTGATGTTTTGCTGTCCCTGAAAATCCTTCAAAAGCTGCGGGCGCAACGCGCGGTCTTTTTCATCCCCCGCACGCTTTTCTCCGCGTATAATGCCGAATTCATCTATTTCATTATCCTGATATATTTCGCCGTTCATCTGCATTTTTAAAAGATACTCATCGTATTAAAATAGTAGGAACCTCTAAAAATATCGGTTTTTTGAGGTTTTCCGTACATGTAATTTGCGTTATGCGTTTTTCTTTTTATTCACTTTTTCCATAAACCGGCCGACATTGATAATCGCCCGTTCATGGATACCGCTGCCTATCACACCGCGCTCATCACGCGCTTCAACCTGAAAAGTCAGAAATTTTCCATTTGCGTTGATCTCTACCAATTCGGTATGGATGAACACCTTCATTCCTTCGGGGGTTGCATCAAGATGCCGTACATCCACATGTGTACCGACCGTTGCCTGTCCCTCGTCCAAATACGGCATCACGCTGCGCGTTGCCGTATCTTCCATTCGAGCAATCATAGCCGGTGTCGCAAATACCTCCACCGTTCCGCTACCCACCGCAGTTGCGAGCATTTCCTTTGTAACGACAAAGGTATAATCTCCTTTAATCCCGACTTCCATAGCTGCCTCCAACACATCAGAGCAACCGTATCAAAAAGTATCTGATGCAGTTGCTCTTTTCTGAAATAAACCAGCCGAAATTATACCGTGAGCACGATACGATAGTCAATGAAGTTCACTTTTCGAAAATTAAACAAGGGGAAGACTTTTTTCGATAAAAAGAAAAGTCTACGCCCCCATCTAAAGAAAAACGGGGGCTAAAGCTTGATTCTTATAGTGCTTCTACTTCTGCTTGAGAGAGTCCGGTGATTTTTGTAATTAAATTCAACGAAAGCTTTTCCTCTTTCATCAATTTTGCGGTTTCAAGCTTTGCTTGGCGGGAACCGCGAGCTTCTCCTTGCTGTATCCCAAGCATTAAACTTTCTTGTCTCTGGACTGCAATATCGGTATCGTAATCATATTCAGCTACTAACATGTTTATAACCTCCCGTGACTTTCTTTGTAAATATTCCCTTAATATATCGTTTTTGATGCATTCTTTAATGGCATTTTCAAACCCATGCTCTTTATCAACTGCAATATGCCGACGTACTGCCTCCACAAACCGGCTGTATTGTCCCAACGGTTCACAACTCTTTAATATTTGACTATCTTTATCATAATTGATATTTATCAGTTTTACAACAAGCTCAAGAGTTGGCGTTTCAGGTTGCTTAATAAAGGAATCTGAAAGTCTCAGTATTTTTTGTGCAGGAATGGTTTCTCTTCCATTGTAAAAGACGTAAAATGCCGGAACCGGGATTTTTTTAAGAGTCCGTGAATAGCGATCGCGGGGATTTTGAATATGCTCATACAACCGCGTAACATATTCAAGACATCTTAATGGCATATTCGGATTTACGGTTGACTGATGTTCCGCAAGGACAATAATTTTATTATCAACGAGATACGATACGTCATTAGCGAATGACATATACATTGTTTGTTTCAGCCGCATGTTTTTCAATATATCTGTAGACTGATAATTCGTATTATACAGGGCATTATACAGCGCTAAAAAATTATCTTTTGCAGTTCTATCACTACTGAAAAGATCAACAAAGACCGAATCCTTGTAATGGCGATTGTATTTTCTCATAGTAATTCACCTCCGTGCACCGCCACCGACGGCGGCAGTTCCTACAGGATATATACAGCACGGATGCAGAAATGGCTAAAGAAATGAAGAAAAAATTACCTTTTTTATTAAGTTAGGGGAAGACTTTTCTTTTTTTTCGATAACAGGGCATCTGCAAAAAACTCGGTCAGTTTTTTCAGATGCCCGTCGAGTTTTTAATAAGTCTATAAATATGAATGACTTATTAAAAACATCGCAAAAAAAATTTCAAGGAAACCCTCTAAAAAACTGAAGTTTTTAGAGGCTACCTAAAAAGTCTTCCCCTGCGCCCCCATCTATTCAGAACCGCCACGGATGGCGGTGATTTTATGCAGAAACGAGATTTGCGTTTGACGCAAATCTCGTACTAAGGGGAGTACATGGAAGTACTCCCCTTAGTGAGCGACTTAGGACTCTGCCCTAAGAACCCGCATTGATTCCAAAGCATAGTTCTGAAAATAAAAGCTAAACAGTAGTAACTTTCACACTAACTCGTTTCAGTACCGCCACGGATGACATCGCGCACAAATGTACATCCTTGTACATTTGTGCGCTTCGAGTTTTTCTAATGAAAAACTCGATACTGTGAAGAACCACTGACATCCTGTCAGCAGCAGCGACGTTTTTGCCAAGCAAAAACTCGCGTTCAAAAATTGACAAGGAGGTCAA
>ERZ773083.1362-NODE-1362-length-16671-cov-3.349182_pt1 | contig 16671 bp, 15 predicted proteins | sample MGYA00511465_ERZ773083 | MGnify/ENA primary metagenome ERZ773083 (study PRJEB29015, sample SAMEA2738001) | human oral metagenome | biome: human oral; feature: human-associated habitat; material: dental | place: China | collected 2060 ... | reverse complement strand
ACTCTCCGCACAAATAAAAAACCTCTCAGCCCTTACATTGTAAGTTCCGGCAGATATTGCGAAAACAAAACGTCCCTCTGAAATAGTATGCTTATGTTACAGCGACTTGAAGAAAAACGAGCCGTATGAAATATTTTTATCTTTTATAAATTTAATGCGATCTGCTATAAACACAGACCGCATTTTATGCACAATGATTTAATAACCGTCTTGTTCTACTTTGACTTAATTGCGTTGTTCCATGCTTCAAGTAGGCGGTTCTTGTTTTGACCCGACCAGATGAAATCATACTTGATGAGCTTGGTATTGCGTAATGCAACGGCCTCATCGGGAGTATGCGCATCGGGATTGGTCAGAAAGTGATAGGAGTCGGTGTATTTCTGACCGATTTCGAGGCATGCGGGAGTCATACACCAGTCGATGAATATCTTGGCAGCTTCAGCCTCCGGAGCGCCTTTGATCATGGCAACGGAACCCACCTCGTAGCTGGTACCGTCTTTCGGAACGGAAAGATGAATGTTAGTGTAACCTTGTTTCATCAACCGTATACCGTTGTGCAAAAAGGTAATACCGACGGCGCATTCGCCGAGCGCAGCCGAACGGGATGGCGCTTCACCGCTTTTAGTATACTGCTTAACTTGACCGTTCAACGCCTTCATATACTGAATACCTTCTTTTTCTCCCCTCATCTGCACCATTGTTGAAAGCAACAAATAACCGGTAGAAGCGGAACCGGGATTCGATACGATAATCTGTCCTTTAAATTCGGGCTTTAATAAGTCGTTCCACGATTCAGGATAGGCGACACCGGGGTGATCTTCAAACCAGCGTTTGTCGCAGATAAAGCCGAGATAGCCTACGGTAAGCCCTGTCCAATAACCTTCCGCATCTTTAAAGTTCGGTGCAATTTTTGCGGCAGACGGCGAAACGTATGCTTCCAATAATCCCTCACCCTTTGCAGTGATGAACGAATCGGCAGATCCGCCGTACCATACGCTTGCTTTCGGGTTTGCTTTTTCCGCACGAATCCGGCCCAAGGCTTCGCCTGCGCTCATACGTACAAAATCGACGTGAATACCGGTTGCTTTTTCAAACTCTGCTGCAACCTTCATACCGTACTCTTCAACATAACCGACATACATCGTCAAATGTTTCGGTTTTCCATTCCCCTGCTCCGCTTGCCCACCCATAGCAAAGAGCATTCCTGCAGCAACGATCGCTGCAAGCATCATACTGCACATTTTTTTCATATAGACCTCCTCATTAATGGGAACCTCTGAAAATCCAGCTTGGTTTTTTAGAGGTGTCCTAATCTACTATATATATGCTATCCTCATGCAGACGGATAGATACATGCTCATTTTCTGCAAACAGCTTACCGCCCATCGGGTTAAGTTGTTCGGCATCCAGTACGATATCGCCGAGTTTAACTCGGTACTCTTGGTGTGCGCCCATAAAAGCAGACATCACAATATCGCCTTCAAACTGACCTTCCGTACCGACCGTTACGGATTCGGGGCGCACTACGGCGGTTACCGTGTCGCCTACGGCGAATTGCTTTTTTGCATAATTTGTTATGTGCAACACCGTACCGTACAGTTCAACGGCAAGGCCGTGTTCATCGCGTCCCTTTACCTCGCCCTTGATAAAGTTTGCCCGCCCGATAAAGTCGGCGACAAAAACGGAAGCCGGACGCAGATATACTTCTTGCGGTGTTCCTACCTGCTCTATCTTCCCCTTATTCATAATGATGATACGGTCGGAAAGCGCCATTGCTTCCGCCTGATCGTGGGTTACATAGATACTCGTAACACCGAGCTTACGCTGAATCTTGCGGATTTCGGTACGCATATTTACGCGCAGTTTTGCATCGAGGTTAGACAGCGGTTCATCAAACAGCATTACAGCAGGTTCCATAATGAGGGCGCGGGCAAGTGCCACACGCTGCTGCTGTCCGCCGGATATCTGCGTTGGGAAGCGGCTTTCCATACCGGTTAGCCCGACCAGCTCAATCATCGCTCCGACCTTCCGGCTGATTTCTTCTTTAGATAATTTACGGAGCCTCAATCCGTATGAAATGTTATTGAACACATCATAATGGGGAAACAATGCATACGATTGAAACACCATTGCCGTATCGCGCTTATCGGGAGTTAAACTGTTAATCCGCTCATTTCCCAGAAACATATCGCCTGACGTCGGTGTTTCAAAACCTGCGATCATCCGCAGCGTAGTGGTTTTTCCGCAGCCGGAAGGACCAAGCAGCGTTACGAATTCGCCTGCATTGATGGTAAGATCAATATCATTGACTGCTCGGAACACCGACTTATCGGGAGAAACATATTCTTTTACAATGTGCTCTAACCGTACCGGTTGAGATTTCTCATTTTTTACCATATCGTTACCTCATTGCGTGAACCTCTAAAAGCTAACCAAGCTTTTAGCGATACCCTTTATGTTAATTTAATGTCTTTTTTATTTACGCCGAGCAGCCGTATCAGCCGGTAGAGGATTGCAATTGCAATATATACAACGACAATCAGCATCGTTGATAAGGCCGAAGCGACGCCGAATTTTCCCGAGTCTACCTGATCGAGAATGGAAACCGTCAAAAGCTTGTACCGTGCCGATACCAAAAAGATAACGGCGCTGATCGATGTCATACTCTTTACAAAAGTGTAGACGAGTCCGCCGAAAAATGCGGTTTTAATGAGCGGCAGTGTAACGGTTGTAAATGTCGTAAACGAGTTCGCGCCTAAATCAGCCGCTGCTTCTTCTATAGAAGGATCAATCTGCTTTAACGAGGTTACACCCGATTGTACGCCGACGGGAAGATAGCGGAACACATAGGACAGCACGATGATGAGCATTGTACCGGTAAGCACAAGCGGCGGAGTATTAAAGGACAGCACATAGCCGATTCCCATGACCGTACCCGGCACCGTCATACCGAGCATTGAAATCAATTCCATTGCTTTTCTACCGACAAACCGCTTACGTACCGTTAAAAAGGCGATAACCATTGCCAATATACCGGTAACCGGAGTCGCAAGCGCCGCCATCAGCGTTGAGTCACGAAGACTCTTCATACCGATACCGAATGCATACCGGTAATGTTCAAGGGTGAACGTATAATTGATACCCCATAGTTTAACAAACGAAACGAGTGGAATGAGGATATACAAGCCGATAACGATGAACGAAATAAAATAGCAGCCTGCATTGATGGGCGCTGCGATATGTTTTTCATCAATCAGCACTCGTCCGCGTGCCGCCTTGCCGGTAATGGTAACAAAGGTTTTCTTTTCTACCCAGAGCTTACTAAGCGCAAAAAGACCGATCGAAATCAGCAGCAATAAAATAGCCACCGCTGCGCCGCCCTGCATATCATAATTACCGATTGCCTGATAGTAAATTTGTGTCGCTAAGGTCTGATAGTTGCCGCCGATGGTGATGGGGTTCCCGAAGTCGGCAACCGATTTGATAAATACCAGCAAAAATGCGTTCGCAATACCGGGTAAGCAAAGCGGCAACGTAACGTGAAGAAAGGTCTTGCCCCGTGAAGCACCCATATTGCGAGCTGCTTCTTCAATTGAAGGATCAATCGAACCGAGCACTCCGTTTAAAAGCAAGTATGCAATAGGAAAGTACGAGAGCGTTTGTGCAAACAAAAGCCCGCGGAATCCGTAGATATTCACATCCTGTAAACCGAGCAGCGTGTAAGAAATCAATCCCCTACTGCCGAACAGCAAGATAATCGACAACGCGATGGCAAAAGGCGGCGAAACAATCGGAAGCATGGCAATCAGGTTGAAAAGCCGCTTCCAGCGCATGTGGACATAAGCGGCACTGTAGGCAAACAAAAAACCGATAGCAGTAGAAAGGATGCCGCTCGCTGCCCCAAGCGTCAAACTATGACTGAGTGCCTTAAAATTTTCTTCCGACGTAAACGCACGGAGATATGCATCAAAGGAAACGACACCTTCATACGAAATAAAACTTTGAATGAGTACTTTTACTAATGGGATAACGGCAAACACAATCAGCGAAACCATTGTAAATATAATGGTAAACACTAAAAGCGGATCAACCGGTTTATTTGACGCCGGCATCTTCAGCATATCTGCAATCTCCTTCTAAACGATCCCTCAAAAAAACAATTGAGGTGAACTATACTAATAGCTTACACCGAAGAATATCTGCTGTCAAGAAAAAAATATTCCTTGCATAAAAAAAAATTTCAAGATATACTAATAAGAGAGATGGTCAATAAGATGAATACAGAAAGCGAAACAACAGTAAGTGTTCTTTATACTATTAAAAACCAGTATGGATCACTCAGTGAAAAAGAACGGCTCATTGCAGATTTTATTATCGAGCACAAAGGGGCTACTGTTGATCCAAGTATCACCGAGCTGGCAGCACAAATCGGTATCAGCGAGGCGACACTGGTACGGTTTGTTAAAAAGCTCGGTTATCAAGGCTATCAGAAATTCCGTATTGCGCTTGCCCGCGAAAGTGCTGCCGATAATGCGCATATTTTTGAAATAGCGGTTGACGGAGATGAGCAGGAAGAAGATGTTATCGACCGTATCTTTAAACATACCATACAGGCGCTCGAATCCAGCCGGAAACTCCTCGATAAAAAAGCCGTCATAAAAGCAGCGGAGCTTATGACAACTGCCCGACATTTGCTGCTGTTCGGATTCGGCGGTTCAAATGTAAACGCCCGCGATGCTTATCATAAGCTGTTACGGACGGGGCTTGCATGTATGTACACTGATGAATTTCACATGCAGCTCATGCTCGCTTCACAGGCATGCGCTGAGGATGTGGCATTGCTGTTTAGCCATTCGGGAAGAAATTATGATATTGTTGCGTTGGCAGAGGAGTTGAAAACACATAAATGCCCGATCGTTGTCATAACCAGTTATGACAACTCACCGCTTGCGCATTGTGCGGATATATTGCTGACGGTGAGTCCCGTACTCAATTCGGTTATTTCGGAATCGTTTTCAGACAGTTTGGCGGTGGGTACGCTCATTAATGTGCTCTACGTTGAGGTCATGAATAGGCTGAAAGAAACCGGCTTACAGAACTTAGCAAAAATGCGCAGAGCAATCGCAGGGAGAAGAATATGAAAGCATCTATCGGTATTATCGGCCTTGCCGTTATGGGAGAAAATCTTGCATTAAATATGGAAAGCAAAGGTTACACTGTTGCGGTGTTTGATATTCGCCCTGAACGGCCGGATGAATTTGCCGGTTCAAAGGGTGCGGGAAAGCGGTTTATTCCTGCACACAGTCTGTCGGAATTGGCCGCTTCTCTTGAACGTCCCCGGAAAATCTTGATGATGATAAAGGCCGGAGAGCCTGTCGATCAGGTAATTCAAAGTCTACTGCCGATTTTAGATGAAGGCGATGTTATTATTGACGGCGGTAATTCCAACTTTGCCGATACGGAGCGGCGTATAAAACAGGTTGAAGCAAAAGGAATCTTGTATATTGGGATGGGAGTTTCCGGCGGAGAAGAAGGTGCTCTGAACGGGCCGTCTCTTATGCCCGGCGGAAGCGCAGCCGCATGGCCGCTTGTACAACCGCTGCTGCAAACCATTGCCGCACACATAGATACAAGCCCCTGCTGTAATTGGATTGGAACAGGCGGGGCGGGGCATTTTGTTAAAATGGTGCATAACGGTATTGAATACGGTGATATGCAGCTTATCTGCGAAATATACGACATTATGCGCAAAGTGCTCAAAATGCCTAACGAAGTGATGAGCACGGTTTTCTCCGATTGGAACAAAGGAGAACTCTGTTCGTATCTGATAGAAATCACTGCGAATATCCTCAACTACCGCGATACGGACGGATCCTATTTAATCGACAAGATTGCAGATACAGCCGCACAAAAGGGAACGGGTAAGTGGGCAGGTATGACAGCCTTATCCGAGAGTGTCCCCCTCACGTTGATTACCGAGTCGGTATATGCCCGCTGTTTAAGCAGTCAACGGACGCAGCGGACGAAAACGGCGGAAGTATTCTCCGGTATACAAACAAAAGCACCGAATGCAACAAACCCGAAAGAAGAAATGGGCGTTGCGGAGACGGATGCCGTACATTCGGCCGATTTATCCCGCAGCGTCGAATCGGCAGACACATCCGTTTCGGGCGGCAATAACGATGAACTCTTGCAGATTTTACACGACGCACTTTACGCTGCTAAGATTATTTCTTATGCGCAGGGATTCGAGTTGATTAAAACGGCGGATGTGCATCACAGCTGGGGAATCGATCTCGGAGAACTTGCGCTCCTCTGGCGCGGCGGTTGCATTATTCGATCGGTGTTTTTGGAGAAAATCAGCGAGGCCTACATCCGTAATAAAGATTTACGGAATTTAATTGCCGATCCCTATTTTAGCGAAGTGTTACGCCGTACACAACTTGCATTGCGGCAAGCGGTAACATTCGCTGTTCTCAATGGAGTTCCTGTTCCAGCGCTTTCCGCAGCCCTTGCATGGTTCGATGGTATACGCTGTACCCATCTTCCGGCAAATCTTTTACAAGCGCAGCGCGACTACTTCGGTGCGCACACGTATGAACGCACCGATAAAGCTCCGGGTACATTTTTCCATACAAACTGGACAGGTTGCGGAGGAGAAACATCATCTACAAGCTATACGGTGTAAAAAGTAGAGACTTGTACACCGCTTCGATACTAAGACAAGCCAATTAACACACTTATTCCTCTACCGGTATCACCATGTGGCAACAGTAATGACACACCTCAATACGAAAGAAACAGTCCCTTCCCCCCTACCCGCGCCGTACACGGTCAAACCAAGTTTCGGGTTCCTTGTTCCATTCAAGCGCGATAGCGGCTTCTTCGGGGCTTAAATACTTTTCTTTTTGCAAGAGCTCAATTAAAACCGAAAAACGGGAAAGCGATTCAAAGGGACAGTTTTCGTTTTTAAAGTTGGTATCAGCCTGCGCAAATTGATATGAAAAAATCGCTTTTAAACTCACCTCGGCGGCTCCGGCTGCACGTAAGGACTTCACCGCGCCGATGCTGCTCTTCCCCGTCGAGATTAAATCTTCGATAAGCGCTATCTTCTTACCTGCAACGGCCGCCCCTTCTATTGTGCTGCCCGTTCCGTGATCTTTCGGCGCGGAACGCACGTAAGCAAGCGGTTTATTCAAGGCATTTGCAATGAAGGCAGCCCACGGAACCCCCGCCGTAGCAACGCCTGCAATCACATCGGTATCGGCAGGAATTAATTGTGTAAAGGCCTCCGTAATGAGGGTGCGCTGCTGAGGCCAACCTAAAAGAGAGCGATTATCGCAATAGATAGGGCTGCGTATCCCCGAAGCAAAGGTAAAGGGCTCCGCAACATTAATCTTGACAGCTTTTACCTCAAAGAGCGTACGGGCAACCGCAATTTCTATTTCTTTTTTATCACGACAAATCGGATTACACACAGTATTCCATCCTCCCTATGCCTGAAATACAAAACGTCCGGCGGGGCGTTCCCGTAAGTCGGCGGTGAAACGGCCGTCGCGGTAGACTATCTTGCCGTTTACAATAGTCATATAATTTTTACCGATAAAGTTCCAGCCCTCAAAAGGAGACCACCCGCATTTCGATGCGATGTCCTTTCGGCCGAGCTGCCAGTGTACTGCGGTGTCGGCAACGGTAATATCGGCATCGGCGCCTTTTGCAAGCACCCCCTTGCGCGTTAATCCGAGTATTGCAGCAGGATTTTCACTCATCAGCTTTTGAAGCAGCGGCAGCGTGATATCTCCTTCCGCCGCCGCAGTGAGCATCAGCGCCAGCGAGGTTTCGGCGCCGGGTATGCCGAAAGTCAGCTGTGCCAGTTTCTCATCCAGCGTATGAGGCGCGTGATCGGTGCCGATGGTATCGACATAGCCGTCCCGGACGGCCTGCATCAAAAATGCAGTATCGGATTGCGCTTTCAGTTCGGGCTTCATCCTCAACAGCATATTGGCTTCGGGGCTCGCTTCCCGCATACCGGTGTGTAAAAAAAGATGATGAGGCGTTACTTCCGCATAAATGGGATGCTGCCGGTTATGTAATGCAGGATTTTGCTTCGCCTTGATGACCGTCCGCATCTCTTCTTCGGAAGAAATATGGCAAATATACAGACCGTTCCCATAGCGGGCATTCAGCTCAATCGCTTTGTCGATCATCTCCGCTTCGGCATGCACAAAGACCAAGCCGCCGACCTTAAAAATTTCAGCCAGCAGAGCGGTATCTTCAATCAGCATAAGACCGGTGCTCACATTCATAAACACCTTCGTGCTGCGCGCCTGACCGCTGCCGATAACGCGCCGAATTTCATCAATATTATTGTTTTTTGAAGCGCCGAAGTGGAAGCCGAAATTAACAGCTGAAACCCGCGCCGCCTGTGCAATTTTTTCCGTAAGCGCCTGAGCCGTTACCGTCGGAGGCTGCGTATTCGGCATATCAAAAAAGGTCGTTATGCCGCCTTTTGCACAAGCACGCGAACCGGTATAAAAATCTTCTTTATGGGTAAGCCCCGGATCTCTCATGTGGGTGTGTAGGTCGATAATACCCGGCATAACGAGGCGGCCTTCCAAGTCAACAACCCCGACGCGACCTTCCAAGTCAATTTCCTGCGAATCCTGTACGGCATCCACCTCTTTTGGATAATTCTGATCGGACATGCTCTGTTTGATGATGATATCTTCTATTATATCGCCGTTGATTACAAGGTCGATAATTTCGTTGCGGACGGTTTTCCCGTTTTTGAGTATGAGCACCGTTTAGCCCTCCATTGCCAGTCTAATTTCCTCCAAAACCGCCTGCACAGCCTGAACGGGATCGGGATGTTGGGTAATCGGGCGGCCGACCACCAAATAATCGGCACCGTTTTTTACCGCTTCGTAGGCAGTCATCACCCGTGCCTGATCTTCTTTGCGATTTTGAGCGTACGAGCCGCTTTGGGTAAAGGCAGGGCGAACGCCGGGACATACGGTAATAAAATCCTTGCCGAAACGCTGTTTAATAGCGGCAGCCTCCTGCGCGGAACAGACAATACCCTGTAAACCGGCATTGCTGACAGCAGCCGCCATCGCTTCGACGGTTGTTTCGACATCGACGGCAGCTCCGTAGAATTGCTGTAAGTCTTGTGCGTTTAAATTGGTTAAGACCGTTACGCCGATGCAAATGCTCTGAGAGCCTTTTTCTTTGAGCATCTCGGCGACTGCCCGCATGGTTTTTTCGCTGTTAGAGCAATGTACGTTGAACATGAGCACATTTTGCTCCGCCGCAAAAAGGCAGGCCTGTACAACGGTGTTGGTAATATCGTGGAACTTTAAATCCAAAAATACTTTTTTGTTTTTTCCGTGCAAGTAATCGACAATAGCACCCTTTGTCCGTAAGAAAATTTCGAGCCCTGCCTTATACACCGTAACACTATCGCCGAGCTGCTCCACGAGGGCGGCTGCTTGGTCGAGCGTGTCATAGTCTAACGCAACGATCAATTTTTCGCGGACAGCGCTGCTGATGGTTCCGCATTGTGTTTTTTCCATATTGTAAAACTCCTCCGGGATGAGGGTATCTCAAAGCTGTTTGCTTTCGAGACTCCCCTACTCTCTTCTTATTGAACAGTACTGTGAACGGTGCCGCGGCGTTTGAGTTTGCTGCGGTATGCTGCTCCTCCATCGGGATGGCTGCGGCCGACCAAATCCGTAACGGCAGTTTGATGCTTTTCACAGTACCGTTCAAGACCGTCAAGTATTTCTACCGCTGCGCAAGGATTGTTAAAAAGACCGCAGCCGACCGCAACTGCCGAAGCACCTGCAAGTATAAATTCGATTGCGTCCTCCGCAGTCCGTATACCGCCCATCCCGACGATTGGCAGCGACGTAACCTGCGACACCTGATAGACCATCCTAACCGCGATGGGCTTTATCGCCGGGCCGGACAGTCCGCCGAAAATATTACCGAGCAGAGGCTTTTGTGTATTGATGTCGATTGCCATACCGGAAACCGTGTTAATCAGCGACAAGGCATCCGCTCCTTGAGCCTCCGCGATGCGGGCAAAAACCGTAATGTCGGTAACATTCGGCGATAGTTTCACGATGAGCGGTTTCCGGCTTGCCGCCCGTACCAGCGAAATCACCCGCTCCGTTTGCGCCGGATCGGTACCGAAAGCCATCCCTCCATGCTTTACATTCGGGCAGGAAATATTGAGCTCTATGGCCGCAACTTCCGCGATGTCGTTCAGACGGGCGGCAAGTTCCGCATATTCTTCTGCGGTTTTACCGTTAATATTAATAATCAACGGAATGTGTAGTTGCGGAAGGATTTCCGGCAATACCCGCCGCACAAACTCATCATAGCCGACATTTTCCAAGCCGACACAGTTGAGCATACCGGACGGCGTTTCTGCAATCCGCACACCTGCATTACCGTCCCGCGGCTCAAGCGTTAAACCTTTCAGCACCGCTGCACCGAGTATATTCGGATCAAAGAAATCCGCATAGTCGGTACCGTAGCCGAAGCAGCCGCTCGCCGTCATCAACGGGTTCGCTAAATGTAAACCTAAAAAATCCAGCGTAAGTTTGCTCATATCATTCTCTCAATTATCACGGCTCATTCTCTCATTGTTACGGCAATTCGTGCGGGAATAAAAGCGAATCGAAAACAGGGCCGTCGGCGCATACTTTTTTCACCCCCGCAGCCGTTTGAATGGAACATCCCATACAGGCGCGCACACCGCAAGCCATCCGGCGCTCAAGGGAGAGCTGACAGGGTAACTGCGCCGACTGCAAAAACGCACGTATTTTATTCAGCATTGCAGTGGGGCCGCAGGCATAGATCATCGCAATGTCCGCAGCCGTCCCCCCGCTGCTGCGGTGTTTTTCAATATACGCTGAAAGTACGTCCGGTACAAACCCGTGAATACCGAGGCTGCCGTCATCGGTGCAAAGGATGAGTTCAATATCCGCAGGCAGAGCAAAAAAATCGATAAGTTCTTGAATATGCCGATCGCGTCCTCCTGCAAAAAAAATAATGCGCGCTTCTGACTGCCTGCTCCGAATCGTCCGTATCAGTTGAGGCAGCGGTGCAAGTCCTATACCGCCGCCCGCAATAATATGACAAGAGCCGGCGGAAGGAACCATAAAGCCGTTCCCCAAGGGGCCTTGAATAGCAAGGCTTTCACCGGCACGGTACTGCGTTAATTCTTGTGTGCCGGCGCCTATGGGGCGATATACAAAGCTCAAAGTACCCTGTTTCTCATCAAATGAATGCAGACTGATGGGGCGGGGTAAAATATGGGATTTATCGTGCAAACTGGTCATGTAAAACTGTCCCGCACGGGGAAGCTCGGAGCCTTCCATCTTCCGCGGCAATCGGACGGTGAGACAGTAACAATCGGCTCCCGCATATTCATGGGAAACAATTTCGGTTTTTTCAAAATGCTTTTTTCCGCACCGGTGTTCCATACCGCTTCTCCGCTAATTTAAATTAAGCTTAATGTCAGCGACTGGAATAACCCGTTCACAGTAAAAACACTTGTAGCAGTCCTGTCCATGCGAATGTACTTTTATAAACCGCGACGGTACCGCTTCATTATTTGAAATACATTTAAAATTTTCGCAGTGTATAAACGCTTCAATTTCATCTGGCAATTCAAGCGGTATTTTTTGTACAACCTTACTGTCTTTAATAATGTTCACCGTCGCATGAGGCGCCAACAGCGAAATTTTTGCCAGCTCCGATTTAGTCAATGTTTTATCGGCAATCTTAATCAGGCCTTTTTTATTGTGCGCCTTGCTATGCAAATTAAAACCGACGGTTACCATATCGGTATACTCTTTTAATTTCAGCATTTTGACGATCGCAAAGGTACGCTCCGGCGGTATATGGTCAATCACTATTCCGTTTTCCAATGCAGTTATCTGTAATTCCATCATTCAACTCCTTCTTGTAGTTCCGTTATTCGCACGGACAGTTTAATACCTCATTGCTTCTTGAGCTTTTATTGTTCTAGAGAGAGCATCATCATTGCTTGTCTAATCGGGATGCCGTTCCGCGCTTGCTCAAAATAACGCGCATATTTTGTAGTGTCCAAATCCACATCGATTTCATTCACACGCGGTAGCGGATGCAGGATAATCATATCGTCTTTGCACTTACCTTCTATGTTGCCTCTATTGATGATATAAATGCCCTTCACCTTTTCGTATTCCTCCGGATCGGGGAAGCGTTCGCGCTGAATGCGAGTCATATAAAATACATCGAGTTTATCCAAACAGCCGGTAAAGTTTTCTTCTGTATAGTAGGTAACCCCTGCATCATCCAAATCGTCAAGCAGATATTGCGGCATGGCAAGGTTTGACGGAGAAACAAAGTAGATAACCGGATGAAAATGCTTGAGGGCTTTAACCAACGAATGAACGGTACGGCCGTATTTTAAATCGCCGGTAAAAGCAATATGGAGATTTTCCAAAGTGCCTTTTTCTTTCATAATGGTATACAAATCGAGAAGCGTTTGGCTCGGGTGCTGGTTTGATCCATCACCGCCGTTTAACACCGGCTTATGCGAAACGGAAGCTGCAAGGCGCGCCGCTCCGTCCATCGGATGGCGAATAACAATGATGTCCGAATAGGATTCCACCATGCGTATGGTGTCCGAAAAGGATTCTCCTTTTTTAACCGATGAATGTTCCGTATCGAAATAGAGGATATTTGCGCCGAGCCGCATCGCAGCAGATTCAAATGACAGTTTTGTTCGCGTGCTCGGTTCATAAAACATAGTTGCAACAATCTTGCCGTGCATCAGCGAAAGTTTTTCCTCATCGGACATTTTTTCTATTGCTTCCGCCTTTTTCAAAATGAGCAGAATTTCTTCTGCGGTGAAATCATTCATTGAAATGATATCCTTCTTCCCGTTTATCATAGAACCTCCTCAAGCAAAAAAAAAGGATACTGTCTTCATTTAGAAAACAGTATCCTTTTTTGTTACGGTAATAATGCTTACCGGCAGTTGAAAGGGTGAACCCCTGCGGATTATACCCCCGAATGGTACACAAGGATTATACTGGTGTTGCCGTAAGCGCTTTGTCATTATTGCCTCTTTCAATTTAAATTGCAGGTTTATAACATAAAAAAGAAGGATATGTCAAGTATTGAATTTCCTTCGGGTGACAGCCTTGGATGATACATTGACATATTTACAGCCTTAAAGTATGCTAAAAACCACAAATTTTATCAATTGAGGGGTTGTGATGAACAGGACAAAAAACAATATAACCAGTATCGTATACATTACCGTTATCGTATTGCTTTTGTTTGCCACCGGCGGCTGCCCGGGGTCGCTCATCCCTATTCGCGGGAACGGGAACATAACACAACAGAACTTTCCACTGAATAATTTTGAGACCGTTTCCGTCAGCGGCGACTGGACTGTCGAGATAACACAGAGCGGAACATCTTCCGTTACCGTAGATGCCGATAGAAATCTTTTTGACTATTTAGATATACGAGTCGATGGTAATCATAACCTCCATATCGGCTTCAAAAAAGGGTACGCTATAAGCAACGCCCACTGCAAAGCTTCAATTAAGATGCCGATTTTAGAGCGGTTAACAACTTCCGATTCGATTACCGGGGAGATTAACTTATTTAATAATATGTCAGGGAAAGCAATGTCGATTGCTATTTCAGGATCAGGCGATATTACCGTAAACGACATTAGAGTAGAAAACTTAGCCTTGGAAATATCCGGTTCGAGCAATTTTAAAGCGACAGGGGAAGCTCGAACGTTTACGGGAAGTATTTCCGGTTCCGGCAATATTAAAGCTGTCGACTTAAAAACCAAAGAGGCGAATATTTCCATTTCCGGCTCAGGCTCTGCAGAAGTATGGGTTACAGACTCTTTAAAAGCTCATATCAGCGGGAGTGGCAGTGTTCTTTATAAAGGCAACCCCGCCAATGTTATCCCAGATATCAGTGGCACCGGCAGCGTAGCCCCTCTTCCGTAGAATGCGCCCGCGTCCGTTATTCTGAAGCATTGCCGGTATACATACCATGACCGTAGAAGATGAAGTACGGTTAGTTGATTCGATGATCGACTTGTATGCGGCGGCGCACCACACTCATTCTTCACAGGTCGATGCAGAGAATATCGATGCAGCGGTGCCGGATATAGAGGCATTAAAAGCATATACGCACAAGCGGATTGAACAATGCCGGTATCGTAGCGGCAAGCAGAAGAAACCGTTTTGTAACGTTTGCCCCATACATTGCTACAAACCGGAAATGCGTCGGCAAATCCGCGCAGTTATGCGCTACAGCGGCCCGCGTATGTTATTCCGTCATCCGGTATTAAGCCTGCAGCACCTTATCGGTACCATCCGCAGCAAAAGGACTCGTCCCCTATGAAAATAAATGAACAAGAACATCTCCCTGTAATGGGTATCGGTCCTGTATGTATTGCAATTATGATTGCGTTCACTACCGCAGGTATTACCGCGGTAAAATTCGATCTACTGACAAGCGGAAACGTGCGTAGTGCTATCATTGCAATCGTTTTCGTCACTGCCGGAATACTGTGTATTGGTGGCGGCATCGCACTGTGGTGCGCTGCAGTATTCGGTGCTCGTATCGACATTACGATAAAAGCAAATCAGCTTGCAACCGGCGGCGTATATGCCCTTGTACGAAATCCCATTTATTCCGCTTTTTTATTTATCTGTACCGGGGTACTGCTATTTTGCCGAAATTGGTATATATTGATATTACCGTTGCTCTTTTGGGTATACCTTACCGTGTTTATGAAATTGACGGAAGAGCAATGGCTTACCGAACGCTTCGGCGATGAATACGCAGCGTATTGCAAACGGGTTAATCGCTTTCTTCCATGGAAAAGACGAAAATAATGTTTAATTAAAACGGCTTATATGAAGCACTTAAAGAAGCGGTTGTTGTCTACAAGTATCTTTGTTAGATATTGTTGACAATCTATTCCTGTTTGCATATATTTTCTATACTAAATAGCTGACGACACCGTCGATTATTTGATATGGAGGACTATTCTCTATGAATGATACAAAAAAGCCGCAGGGGAAAAGCTCTGCAAAAGAGCAACAATTTCCGGCAAATGCTACAGAGGAAAATCCCGCACAGAAAAAAAATGCACCGCAGCAAGAACGGAATCCGGCAAAACAGCAAGCCATTAAACGGCTATTAAGCTATGCGGGCAGCAGCAAGAAATTTTTATCGCTGTCGCTGGTGCTTTCCGCTTTAAGCGCGCTCGTCAGTTTTGTGCCGTACATTATGGTGTTCTTTGTAATGCGCGATGTGATTTCCGCAGTTGCGGCAAAAGAAGCGGTGAATGCAGCAGCTCTTGCACGCTACGGGCTGTGGGCGGTCGGTGCTGCTACGGCGGGCTTTGTGCTGTATTACGCAGCACTCATGCTTTCGCACGCGACGGCATTTACCATTCAGCAAAACCTTTCGATACGGATGGCGGAAACACTGGCAGACCTGCCCATTGGCTGGCATATTACGCATGTCAGCGGCAAGGTGCGCAAGGTGTTTGAAAAAAATGTTAATCAGCTTGAAACGCTCATTGCCCATAATATGCCCGACACCGCACAAAACATGGTCTCTCCTTTTGCGATACTCGCGCTTACATTGGTATTCGACTGGCGGCTCGGGCTGATTTCTCTTTTACCGCTTGTGCTTGCGTTTGTTCTGCAAGCTGCTTTAATGAGGATCAGTACAAACGCCGGTTTTATGCAAAAGTATGAAGACGCACTTGAGCAGATGAACAACGCAGGCACCGAATATGTGCGCGGTATTTCGGTTATCAAAACCTTTAATCAGTCTGTGTATTATTTCAAAAACTTTTACACCTCGATTATGAACTATAAAGAGTTCGTTCTCCAATATTCGATGTCGTGGGAAAACGGCTATTCGATTTTTTTATCGCTTATTAAACTCGGGTTTGTCTTTTTACTTCCGGCAGCGTTATTGATGGCAGGGACAGCAACGCTTGACCCGCACTTTTTTTACAGCTTTGTGTTTTACCTCGCCTTTGCACCGGTTACCTACACGATGCTGATGAAAGTTATGTATGCAAACACATTTTATCAGCGCTCAAACGATGCGCTCAACCGTATCGAAGATATTTTGCAAGCACCGCTGACCAAAGAACCGGAAACATCCATACTGCCTAAAAAATATGATATAGCATTTAACAACGTGATATTTTCATATAAGACGGAACCGGCTGCCGCCTCTGCAAAAACCGCACCGGAAACAGACGGAGGAAACACCGGCAGAGCAGCCCCATCTCCTCAGAGCCGCACCGCGATAAACGGCATCACACTCAGCATTCCCGAACATTCGCTCACTGCTCTGGTCGGTCCTTCAGGGGGCGGCAAAACAACCCTGGTCAATTTGCTCGGCCGCTTTTGGGAAGTTGATGCAGGAAGTATCAGCATCGGCGGTATTGACATCCGCGATATAAAAACACAAGACCTGCTGCACACTGTCGGCCTTGTGTTCCAAGAGAATAAGCTTTTTAAGGAAAGCATTTTAGAAAATATCCGCTACGGCAAAAAAGATGCAAGCCGCGAAGAGGTAATGGAAGCGCTCCGCAAAGCCGAGTGTATG
>ERZ773083.1360-NODE-1360-length-16691-cov-10.887653_pt1 | contig 16691 bp, 17 predicted proteins | sample MGYA00511465_ERZ773083 | MGnify/ENA primary metagenome ERZ773083 (study PRJEB29015, sample SAMEA2738001) | human oral metagenome | biome: human oral; feature: human-associated habitat; material: dental | place: China | collected 2060 ... | reverse complement strand
GCTGGGTGGTCGACCCGCACTACCTGGTGCGCCTCCAGACCTTCCGCCAACGCGCTGCCGAGGTCAGCCTCGTCTGGCGCGACGACACCAGCAGCGTCAGAGAGGTAGTGCCGAGGTTGCATGAGGGGGAGGAAGCGCACGAAGGCGTGGAGGAGCCGCAGCGTTGAGCCATGATGGTCGCCGCCAAGGCAATTAACACAGTTGGTCTGCCTGAGCGATAGCACAAACGTCAGGTGGCGTGAGGCTTCGTCCACGCCGTACGTAACCGATTTGTCATCCTTGAGGATGTCCATAACGTCTGCGCGGTTAGGTGCTGAACTGGCGGTCATTTTTTCCGCTTCGATGCATCAGGCTCCCCACTTCCTACAACAGCACCCCGACGTCACAGTCCTGGCGCACAGGCTCCCTATGGGCAACCACGGCACAGAGTGCTACCTTTCCAAGTGTCCAGAACGATCTGCGGGCACCACCGGCCCAGCGCGACGATGGAGACAGACATGCGCTACCAGGCAGACATAGACGCTCTCAGGCGGCGACAACACCGACAGTTGTCACGGCCTGGCAGGCTACCTGCGCCTGCGTGTCACCGATGGCGTCTGTCTGCTGCGCACCAGATGCGTCCACCTTGCAACGGACAGCTAGGGCGACGTTGCCGAATGCCCGTGAGCTAAGGAACTCGACGTTCGCAATCGAGACCGCCAATATACCAGTCGATATAAACAGCAAGACACCCATCTCATAATTGAAACATTGCGTTAATAGGTTGACTGTGATTAAATAGTAGCAACCATGAGTGAAGCATTGTCCCGTCGCAAGCATCGATCAAGCCAGCCAAAGAGAGACAGGCTGGTTAAAGATGTTGCAGTCGAAACGGGGCGCGAAACTCACACATACAGTCAATCACGACGCGAAGCCCTTGGAAGTCTTGCGATAAAGCAATCGGAAGTTGAGAAAATGCTCGCGTCTGGAAGTGTCAACCTCAAGTCACTGTTCGATTTGTTTCGCAGTGCCGCACAAGAGGGCAAGCGCCCCAAGGTAAAAGTACTAAGTGCCTACTCAGTGTTGATTGATCCGATCGTGCCTGCTCCGGGGAACGTTTTTCCGCCACCTTCGACTACCGAATGAGGCTTACTTAGTTTTCTGGCTATCAATTAGTGGTTTCCAGGGTAATTACTTGGTTGCAGAAAAGCTAGCGGCTGGATGCGCCGTAGCCACCAGTAGTGGCGCCATTATTACTACCACCACTACCAATGCCGCCCGTGCCGTTAGAGGCACTTGGTATGAAGTTGCCAATAACGAAATTGACTGCCGCGTAAGCTAATATTGCGACGACGATACCGACTAATGCATACAAAATAGTGTTTTTAGCGGATTGAACTTTTGAGGCGTCGCCGCCGGATACTACATATTTCAGGCCGCCAATGATTAACATTATTACGGCTATTGCACCAACAATAAAGAGCAATACGCTGCTAACTCTCGAAAATACACCAGATTCACCAAATAGCGTAGCCGGTTGGTCAGCGCCGCGTGCTGAATTAGCTCCTTCGACAATAGACCCGATAGCTGCTGCTGGTAGCGGCGAAAGCAGCATAGCGACGACACTGACCGACGCTAGTATTCCAATAATAACGTTACTATGCTTCATGATAATTTTCCTGAAGTCTCCTTCTAAATACTAGTATACATGGTTGTTGCCAAAAATCTATGCACAACACCGAAAATATGCTAAACTAATGCTGACTGGAGGAGTACCCAAGTGGCTGAAGGGGACGGTTTGCTAAATCGTTAGTGTGGGGAGACCTGCAGCGGGAGTTCGAATCTCCCCTCCTCCGCCAGGATAGAGATTGCATAGCGAATCTCTATTTTTTATGGTAACTATCAGGCTGGCATGATATAATGCGGTTATGCAAGACGACTCATCGCAAGATTGGCAACAACCGGCGGAAGCGGCTTCTGGAACGCCTTTTCAAGCGGTAGCTCCGGCGTCAGATGCAGAATCAGGGAAGCTCTCGGCGGCGCCAACTACTGATAATACGGCATTAGCTTTCAGTAACGATGATGCGCGCTCACAGGCAAACGATGAATTTAAATCAGAGGTTTCTCAATCAGAAGCGGCAATAGACTCTAACACTAGTGTAGACTCTGAGCCTAACGACGAAGAAATATTAGTGCGCTGGCAAGGCCCAGAGCATCTTTACAGCGAACGTTCTACCCAGTGGTATGCGGCTTTGGTGTTAGTAACGCTGATTTTGATGGCTATTGCCTACTTTGCTTTTCGCTCGTTGACGTTTATGATTTTGCTACCGGTGATGGCGGTGGCGCTTGGAGTGTACGCACATCGTCCACCGGAAATAATTGATTACGTTTTGACTCGTAAGGGTTTGTATGCACGCGATCGACTGATGCCGTATGACCAATTCAAATCGTTTGATGTCGTTACTATCGGTAATGTACACCATATCGCACTGATTCCGCGCAAGCGTTTCCAATTAGGCCAAAACATCTATTTTCCAGAGGAATCAGGTGAGAAGATCGTCGATATGCTGGCTGCTCGCTTGCCAATGAAAGAGGTTAAGCCGGATTTCATCGATAAACTGCTGGCAAAACTTCATCTGTAGCAGGTTTATAACTAGCTTGTGAAAACTGGCATAGTATGCTACTATTAGTTAGTTAGCACCCGTAGCTCAGCTGGATAGAGCGTTGGTTTGCGGTACCAGAGGTCGTGCGTTCGAATCGCGCCGGGTGTACCACGATGTTCTTATACGGACCCAGGCCATGAGGACTGTGGCCTGGGTCTCGTGTCTGATAGTTGAGACGTCTGCCCTGTTGGGCGGGCGTTTTCGTTGTTTTGAGGTTGGTTTCGTGCTTACCGTCCCGCTTTGAGTCCGTCGTTCCACTATCATACGTTGGTGACTGTGAAAACTTACCAGGTATTGTTGCAAGTCAGGTATGTATTAGGCGGCGATGCACATCTTTTGAACCCTCTTTATTTGGACTTGATAGTTATCCGTCGAGATGGTTGGCAGAGGCTCTCAGAAATAATCCGTATATATACTACCGAAGTCTTCATTGAATAGAAAATAGTAAATGAAAGCGAGTTACGCATTCATTTGCGGTGCTGCTGGTCGGCAACGGCATCTCCTCTCTTTCCTTTTACCCTGCTTTTTTAGCCTGTTTGTCGATGGCGCACGTACCACAACTTCGTCCACGGCCTTCGGGGCCCAGATACAGATGTCGATTAGGGTGGCACGGTGATCGTCTGGGAGTTTACGACCTATTTAGTATATATACAAATTTTCCGCTATTTGACGATAGACAAAGTGTCTCCCTGCTCCGGTATAAGTAATGAGGTGAATTTTCTCCTGTTTTTTGAGGGAAATCAAAACTTTCTGTATGTCGACTAGCGCATCGTGTACTTGGTTGAGTGGATACTGTGTTAATAGTGTGCCTAACGTCATCCGGCAGATTGTTGTTTTCTAATATAGGTATAAATGTTGTATGTTCTACGGGTTTCCAGGTATCGCATCGCTCTGCGCAATTAGTGAATGGCTGATTTCGCAGCAAGCGTTGACGAGTCTGTGTATCTGACAATGTGCCTACCACTAATCCATTACGCCCATTGCGACCAGAAATGACGAAACCGGAATCGTAGTTGATATGCATCTGACGAACTAGGTCGCCGCTAAGGTGACTAGCGAAAACCGTACTGGCGAGATTGCTGTAGTAGAAGAAGGCGATATATCCGATGATAAGAGTAAATGTTAATGCGATTGGAAGGATCCGCCGGATTGTTGCTTTGGTGATAGTGTAACGCATAACTGTAATACAGCATAGTTACTTGCGTTCACGATTGCAAAATAGCTGAACCCTAATAAGGCATTGATGTGACTCGCGGGATAGAAACGATGATGATTATGGCACTGAAGGGGGCTTGTTACTAGGCAAACTGTTGCAATGTGACGCCAAGGAACTCGACTCGGCCCTTTATACCAAATACTAGTGTCCTGAGTTGTTAGGGGGCCGGGACGATACGACGAGGACTAGTTCTGGCGGAGAGACAGGGATTCGAACCCTGGGTACGATTACTCGCACACACGCGTTCCAGGCGTGCACCTTCAACCACTCGGTCACCTCTCCTTGCGCTTAATTTTACCAAAAATTTCGCAAAATCTGAATTGTAGTTGGTAAAATTAGGCAGATTGTAGTATTTTACACAATCTTCATCGGTTGATTTATTAAACAGCACTTGTCTATAATAGATTAATATGACAGCTCGAAAGACAGCAAGGCCGATAATTCAACTTAAAAATCTTACAAAAGTATACGGTATAGGCGATGCGGCGCATGATGCGCTTGATGAGATTGATCTGACCATCCGTGAAGGCGAGTTTATCGCCGTGATGGGGCCGTCCGGCTGCGGCAAGACAACTTTGCTTAATATCATTGGTTTTTTGGATCGGCCGGATAAAGGTGAATATTTATTTGAAGAGAGGTCAACTGCTCGTTTATCGGAGCGGCAGTATGCCAAAATTCGTTCCAATAAGATTGGTATTGTTTTCCAAAGCTTCAATCTGATTAATCGTTTGACGGTACTGGAAAACGTGGCTTTGCCGCTTATTTATAAGGGAGTTTCTAGGATTAAACGTCTGGAGATGGCTAGTAGTATCCTCAAATCTTTCCATCTACAAGAGCGTGAGTATTATATGCCATGGCAATTATCTGGCGGGCAGATGCAGCGAGTGGCGATCGCTCGTGCTTTAGTAAATAAGCCGAGCATTATCCTAGCCGATGAACCGACTGGTAACCTTGATAGTCGTTCTAGCCACGTTATCATGGAAGAGTTGGCTAATCTACACAAAAAAGGCAATACTATTGTCATGGTGACTCACAATCCGAACTTGACTAGCTATGCCAGTCGTGTCATCAATATGCTGGATGGCAAAGTTGCTAGCGATCGTCGTGTGACAGTAGAATCACACGAGGAATCGAAAGCAGTGGCGATATCGTTGCATAAATCTGACAAGCCTAAAGACAATGATTCCAAAAAAAGCAAAAGCGCTAAAGACACGGAAAACAAGTCTAAGAAAACAGCCAAATCCAAGAAGAGTGAGGACGACAAGAAATGAGGTTGATGACAGTTGAACATATTACCGATGCCTATCAGACATTGCGACGTAGTCGCGCGCGTACAGTATTGACAGCTCTCGGCATTGCTATCGGTGTAGCTAGTGTGACTTGCATCTTGACTATTAGTGACGGCGCTCGCGGGATGATCTCTAGTCAAGTTGATACTTATGACGGTAAGTTGATGATTGTCCGGCCAGGAACCCAAACGCGCGACTTAAACGCTTACCTTAACCCAGCTGGCCAGCAGCTTTTTGGGACTAGTTCACTAACTGAAGCTGATATTGATGCTGCTAAATCTATCGATGGTGTTGGCGCGGTTGTTCCATTGATGATTTTGAATGCCACAGCTAAAACCTCCCGCGCTGAAGCCGCTAATAATGTTGTGCTTTCTACTACGCCATCTTTTGCGAAAACTGCCGATTTTAAGATGAGCGCTGGGCAATTTCTCGGCGAAGAGACTGACGATTCAGTGGCAGTGATTGGTAGTGAACTGTCAGCCAAGTTGTTTAATACTGATCGTTCAGTCGGACAGATGTTTACTATGCACGGACAGCAATTCACGGTGATCGGTGTAGTCAAATCAGGGGCAAATCCAGTGAATTACAACACTGTTGATTATGGTAATGCTATCTTTGTTTCATACAATCAAGGCAAGCTGTTGCACAAAGGTAGTACGCAGATTCAACAAATCAATGTTCTTGCCAAAGACAAAGACAGCGCCCCTGCTGTCAAGAGTAAGCTAAAGGAAAAGCTGCTCAAACAGCATCTTGGTGAAGAAAACTTCATGATTCTAAATGGCGCAGATATCGGTCGTCCGGCTGGTGAGCTATTTAGCGCTTTGACAGCGGTAATGGCAGCTATCGCGGCGATCTCGCTGGTTGTGGGCGGCGTTGGCATTATGAATATTATGCTGGTCGGCGTAGCTGAGCGTACCCGCGAGATTGGTATCCGCAAAGCGGTTGGCGCTAGCCAGCGGACGATTATCGGGCAGTTTTTGGTTGAATCACTAATGATTAGCTTACTAGGCGGTACTTGCGGTTATTTGGCAGGCTATTTGCTAGCCTTAATTGTTAGTTCGCAAATGAGTTTTGCACCGACAATGACATGCTCAACAGCGGTAGCAGCGCTACTGATGGCAGTTGGTTCTGGCGTTATCTTTGGTACTTACCCTGCTCTCAAAGCAGCGCGCAAGAATACTATTGAATCTCTGCGGCAATACCACTAGGAGTTCGTAACCCGCAAAAAAGCGGTCGCACAAACAAAATAGACAGCTGGACTGTCTATTTTCGTATTATAGTTTATTAACTCTTTATCTATTTATCGAGAGCCTTTTTGAATTTTTCGATTAGATTGACTTGGGTCGGATCGACATTATTGAGAATTGCCACATAAATGCTAGCGAAATCTGCCAAAACGCAACCCCACAGCATTTGCTGTAGCGGCGTTTTGCCAGCTAGTGGTACGACGGTTGATTTCGGACGCTTGCCAGATAACATGCGGTCGGTTAGCGAGAAACGCTTGAGGATGCGCGGGTGCTCAAAATCACTCAACAAATCAAATACAGCGAAAGGCTTTTCTATCGGATGGCTAGTCCAGCCGACAAATTCGTTATGGCTAAATTCTGGCAAATAGTTGCAAAAAGCGACATTTTTGGCGTTTTCATTCCAACTAATTTTCCATTTATAAGCTAGCGGCGCCATTAGGCTGCCGCCATAAAAAACCGGCGTTTTGCCGACGGCAATCAAAGCTAGCTGCTTGGCGTAGTTTTGCTTAGTTGGCACATCTTTGACCCAGAGCGAGCTCTCCTTCTCTAGCCAGGTGCTAGCAGCAGTTAGCTCGTCGATATAAGTGCGATCAATCAGTTTAAAAGCGTTTAATACTTCAAGTAATGCTCGCAGCGAATAAACTACCGCCATACGCGGCTGGCAATCTTTCGGGATGAGTGCCGATAGAATGCGTTCTTTCTTGGCGATTTCGTCGACTTTGCCACCAGTAGCAATGATAGCAATTTGGCAGCCGCGTTCAATTGCTTGTTCGAGGCACGACAAAGTTTCTTCGGTGTTACCCGAATGGCTGCTAGCGATTACTAAAGTATCGCGGCCGGCATAATGCGGCAAATTGTAATCTTTGATAACATCAAACGGAATCGTCAAAGCTTCCTTAAGCAGCGACTTAGCGAGATCAGCTGCCAGCGCCGAACCGCCCATGCCAGCCACAATAATATTGCGCAGCTCGCGGGCATCATGCTCGGCATCGCGCAGCTGGCAATCGAAATTTGCTTGCTGGTAAATTTTGGCTGCAACCTCTAGGGCTCCCCCACTGTCTCTTTGTTTTAAAATATTAGGGTCGTCCAACATAATCAAATCACCTTTCTCTTGCGATATTCCATATAGCTATGATACAGTATATAATAAATCAAGCATAAAAGTAATGAGAAGGTGGGCACATGGATATAAAATCGCAAACTACGCAGCCAATCAGTGACGATCAAGATCTCGCCAAAGTGTTGGCCGGTGTAAATAACGGAGCAAAAGCGGCTAACACGCAATCAGCAACACCATTGCCACCACTGCCGGACTTGCCACCTGAACCAGAGCCAGAACAGCAATCGGCAGCTTCGCCAGCGCCGCAACCAAAGGCTGCTAAAACTGCGGCAACAACCGATGCCAGCGACCTTGATACAGTCAAGAATAATGCTATTCGGGAGTTGCGTCCGCTTGTTGGTAAGCTTAATATCTCTGCTGAGGAGAAATTTGATACATATTTATTACTAATCCGTTCGACCGATGACAGAACGCTAATTCCTCCTGCTCACGAGGCAGCTAAAGAAATCACCGATGAGTCTCGCCGTGCTCAAGCATTGTTGGATATTATTAAAGAGATTGATTTTTTGTCAAACCCACAGTAAGCTAGCTTTAGTCGGATGTTAGAGGCCAGCACTTCCTACAGCATCTTCGGAAGTGCTATACTATAGCTATGTCTATTCGTTTTGCTACAGATAATGAAATTAATTCCTGGGATGAGCTGGTGGTCAATAACGGCGACCGCGGTAATATGTTGCAGGGGTCAGTCTTTTTGAACCTGAAGCGACTATCTGGTTGGCAGCCGCGGTTCATTATCTGCAATGGGTTAGCGATCGGCGCGATCGAAAAGCACATTCCTCTGCTTGGTAAAGTTTGGTATATTCCGAAAGGTCCTGGCGTGGCTACTGCCGAGAAGCTAGCCGAGGTAGTACCGGATCTACGCGATTTTGCTCGCCAGCAAGGTGTCTTCACTATTAAAATCGAGCCGGAATTGCTGCGCGGTACGGATGTTTCGACAATTAAATTATTGCCGACGCAGCCGATTCAATACAATGCTTCGACAGTGGTGGTAGATTTGCACGATGATATCGATACGATTCTCAAAAATTTGCCGCAAAAAGGACGCCACGCTATTCGCCGGGCTGACCGCGATGGCGTAGTCGTCAAGCGCGTGCCGGTCGACGACGAAACTTGTCGCCAGATGTATGCTCTATTCAAAGAGACGGCTGATGGCGCCGGTTTTACGATTCGTCCGGCGCAATATTACCGTGAGTTTTATCAGCGGTATGTTGATGCTGGCCAAGGGCAGTTATTTTTTGCTTATTACCAAGATCAATTGGTGGCTGGTGCTTTCGCGGTGATTCTTGGCACCAAAAGCACTTACAAAGATGGCGCTTCGATACGTAAGCGTACCGCATACGGTGCTAGCCACCGTTTGCAATGGGAAGTGATCAAGTGGGCTAAGGAACATGGTGCGCTCGAGCATGATCTTTGCGGCACGCCGGCATCCGACGAAATGAGCAATCCAAACCACCCTCGTTACGGTCTAGGGCGTTTCAAAACTAGTTTCAATAAGCATATTACCGACTATATCGGCGCTTTCGAGATTTCTGTGTCGCCTATCAAATCGCGCCTTTGGAGCAAATATGTTGAACGGCTAGTGCGACGACTCTACTTCATGTGCCATCATGAGTCGTATTATTGATTAATATTTTTGAGTGATGTCGATTTTCGGTATTAATTAATAATTCTGTCACTAGCGATTCGTCTTTGCGATTGCCTGCCGCACCGTCTCAATTTCGTTCCATGGATGCGTACCGTCGGCGCGCTCAATAGTTTTCTCATGCCCTTTACCCAGGAAAATAACGGTATCGTTGGGGCTAGATACGCGTGAAACTGCGAAATTGATTGCCGCGGTGCGATCTGCTATCAAAAATAGATTTTCATCTCGTTGCTTGCCAGATTTTTCGGCACCAGCGGCAATTTGCGATAATATTTTGCGTCCGTCGACGTCGCGGTCGTCTTCTTCTGTCAACACAACTTCGTCGGCATATTTGCCGGCAATTTCACCCTGGATGGCGCGCTTAGCTTCATCGCGGCGGCCAGCCGAACCGAACAAAACAACCAGCTTGCCTTTCGCTGTTTTTTTGACATCATGCAGTAGCCGTTCGAACGAGTCTGGCGTGTGCGCAAAATCGACGATCGCCGAGTAAGCTTGTCCGGCATCAACAACAGTCATTCGTCCTTCGACCCCAGCTAGCGCAGCAATTCCCTGCTCGATTTGCTTCTTGGTCAAGCCGACTTCGTTGCCTACGGCCGCTGCCGCTAGACTGTTATAAATATTAAATTCGCCCGGTATGTTGACGTGCATATGGTATGAATTATCACCAACGTGTGCGGTGTAATCGCTACCTTGAGCATCTAGTTTGACATCTTGGGCACGCCAGTCGCCAGCTTTGATACCGTAGCTGATTGATCGCTTGACGCTGCGGCGAAAAGCATTAGCTGATGGATCGTCGGCGTTGATGATGCCAACGCGGCTAGCTAGCTTAAAAAGTTTGGTTTTGGCAGCCAGATAGCGGGCAAAAGTTTTGTGATAGTCGAGATGCTCGTGCGTGACATTAGTCATAACGGCGATCTCGATAGGCACGCCGAAAGTACGGTGTTGCGCTAAGGCGTGGCTAGTTACCTCTAGTACCACCCATTCAACGCTTTGCTTTTTGAATTGCTTGAGTCTTTTTTGCAGCAGCGATGCCGAAACAGTAGTCATGTGGGCAATTTGCGGCGTGATGTCGTCGCCAACACCGTAAGCGACAGTTGTCATCAAACCAGCCTTGATGCCGGCGTTGGTGAGCATTTTATGGATCATAAAGCACGTCGAGGTCTTGCCATTAGTACCGGTTACGCCGATAACGCGCATTTTGCGCGCTGGATAGCCGGCTTTGGTAGCGGAAACAGTCGCTGTCAATAAATGATAAGTCGGTTCAATAGTTTGATATAGACTCGCAGGTATAGCCTTTTTCAGGGTTTTTTTGAGTGAATTCATACCGGTATTATAGCATCCGGACTTCGCTGGTGATACAATTAAGACGATGAAGGTCTTGGGTATTGAGTCGAGTTGCGACGAAACTGCAGCAGCTGTTGTCGAAGACGGCTTTCGCATGCTGTCAAATGTCGTACAGTCGCAGATTGATATTCATGCGCATTTTGGCGGCGTAGTGCCCGAAATTGCGGCGCGCAGCCATATTGAAGCGATTGGCCCGGTGATCGACGAAGCGTTGGCTCAGGCGGATTGTAGCTGGGGTGATATCGATGCGATTGCAATGACGTATGCACCAGGATTAATTGGCTCATTGTTAGTCGGGACGCTAGTAGCGCGGACGTTGGCGGTTTTGCATGATAAGCCGCTTTATCCGGTGCATCACGTCGAAGGCCATGTGTACGCGAATTTCATTACGGAGCAAAGAGTAACGCATCCTGACTCTTCCCGGCTCATTTTGCCTAAAACTCAGCCGTGTTTTCCGCTTCTCGCACTGATTGTCTCTGGCGGCCATACTCAGCTGATGCTTTTCCGCAATCATGGCGACTACGAGCTACTCGGCCAAACGCAAGATGACGCTGTCGGCGAGGCATTCGATAAGGTCGCTAAGATTCTCGGACTCCCCTACCCTGGCGGCCCGTCGATTGCCCGTGCTGCCGAGCAAGGTGATCCGGATAAATATCATTTGCCCAAAGCCAAACTAGATAATCCGTATAATTTTTCATTCTCAGGCCTCAAGACAGCCGTTCTGCGGGCCGTTCAGCACGCAGTGGGCAAAGACTTCACTTTTCCGTCACACAAGCTTCCAGGGCTTCTCACGAGCTCTCAGCAGCATGATTTTGCGGCCAGTTTCCAAAAAGTGGCGGTTGAAACGCTGGTTGAACGCACAGTGCAAGCTTATCGCGACTTCCAGCCACAGTCGGTGGTAATCGCCGGCGGCGTAGCGGCTAACCAAGAGTTGCGCCGCCAACTGCGCCAGGCGCTGCCGATAGGTATCGAATATGCGCCAATTCAGCTGTGTACTGATAACGCGGCGATGATCGCGGCGCTTGGTTACCAGCAGGCGCAGTACAGCGTGCCGGCAGATCCATACGCTCTCGAGGTAATCCCTAGTATATCAATGGTCAAAACTGCTTGGAACAAGGCTGAGGCGTTGTAAATGGTACAACTATTTACCTCTGTTAATAATGATGGATTAGTCAGTATATTGAAGAGCGGTGGTATCGGCGTCTTACCGACTGATACAGTGTACGGCTTGGTGGCGCGTGCTAGCGATCCGGCAGCTATTAAAAAGCTGTATGATGCTAAAAAACGGATTAGCCAGCCAGGGACATTAATTGCTAGCTCGATTGACGATCTGGCGAAGCTGGGGCTAGACACTAGTCAGTTATCACTGGTGGCTCGATTTTGGCCTGGCCAAGTTAGCGTTGTTGTTAATGCCGCTGGCGTTGCCGCTTACCTCAAACAAATGCGGCGTAGCCTAGCGGTGCGTATTCCCGATAACTCTGCGCTTTTGCAGCTTTTAGTGCAAACCGGCCCGCTAATGACAACTAGCGCGAATGCTCCGGGCGAACCGACAGCAACGACAATTGCGGAAGCAAAGGCTTATTTCGGCGATAAGATTGATTTTTACGTTGATGGCGACACAACAATCGGCGATCGGCCGTCGACTATCATCGGCTTTGATGAGAATTCGCGAATAACAGTTTTTCGCCGTGGTGTTGTTGACATTGACAAATTACTTGCCAAGTAATTTTTTGGCGCCGCGAACGATTTTCTTAGCAAATGGCAGGCCGTAATTCCAGACCGGATAAAAAGCATTCATCGGATAATCGTAAGCGCCAGCTAGCGTGTCTTCGTGGCTAGCAAAACCGCGCTTGAAGTTGCTGATACCGTCATTGAGCAAACCGTTCAAATCGTAACGCTCTACCCCCTGCTCTTTGCACTTGGTGATGGCGTGCCATTTTAGCGTATAATTTGCCCGCAAAGCTTGCCCGCGCTGGTTCATGCCACCGTATAGCTCGAATGAAGTTTGGCTACTAACTGCCAGCCATAAGAACGCTACTGGCTTATCGTCCTCGTAGGCAGCGAAAATTTGCGAATATTTGCCTAGCTTATCATGAATATCATAATAATATTTGTCATTATGCAAGGCGAATCCAGCGCGGCTAGCGGTTTGGCGATAAATATCAAGGCAAGCGGCGATGCCGCTATGTGATTTGATCTGCTTGATAGTTAATCCGGTACGGCTAGATTTGCGGATATATTGGCGAGTCTTCTTGGTCATCGCCGATAGCAGCTCATCAGTAGTTTTTGACAAGTCAAGAATTAGCGTTCGCGGTAGCAAAATTGTGTTTTTGGAATGACGCCAACCTTTGGCTTGGGGAGGATTTTCGGTGTCGGGTTCGATGGTCAGGGCAACGCACGGCAAATTTCGTTTGGTATAATCGGCGATTGCGACCAAAACTTCAGCTTCTCTTCCCTGCTGGCAAACAGGTCCGCGCGGGATATAGCATAGCCGATTAAGCGGTTTAGGTAAACTTCGCAGCAGTATTTGCGCAGCGCCAATAACTTCATCGTCGTCAGTGATAATAATGCGTTGGACTTGCCAATTGTGAGCAGATTTTACTTCACCCCAGCCCCAAAGTTGCAATGGATGTCCGCCGAGCGTGTTAACTATATTGTCCCAAGTAGATTTTTCGTTGCATAGAGTCGTTTCAATCATATACTTAGTATACATCGTTTGTGTTATAATAAGATAGAATATAAACACGTGGAAGAAAAGGTGGCAAGAGGTAGGTAGCAAGTTGTATAGTTGCTATGCTTAGTTGTTTTCTGACTTTCACGTGAAAATGAATCGAGAATGAAATGAGCTTGGCTAAAACGTATACTCCAAACGAATATGAACCGTCGATATATGCCCTGTGGGAGGAATCAGGCGTTTTCAAACCGAAAGGGAAGGGCGAACCGTATTCTATCGTCATGCCGCCGCCTAATGCTAACGGCAATTTGCATATTGGACACGCTTTAGGCTCGGCGATTCAGGATATTTTGGTGCGTTATCACCGGATGCAAGGTCACGATGCGGTATATATACCGGGGGCGGATCATGCTGGTTTTGAGACTTGGGTAGTTTATGAACGCGAGCTCGAGAAGCACGGCAAAACGCGCTTTGACTTTAGTCGCGAGGAGCTTTATTCGCAAGTATGGGATTTTGTAGCCAAACGCCGCGGCGATATGGAGCTGCAATTGCGGGCGATTGGTGTCGGTGCGGATTGGGATAATTTGGTGTTCACGCTTGATGATAAGGTTATCAAAACAGTCTACGATACTTTCGAGAAGATGTGGAGTGATGGTTATATCTATCGCGGTGAGCGCATTGTTAATTATTGCACCAAGCATCAGACCAGTTTCTCTGATTACGAGGTAGTCCACAAGAATGAAAAAGGGAAGTTATGGCAAATAGCCTATCCGCTAATTGATAAAGTTGGCGAGATAATTATCGCTACGACCCGGCCAGAAACGATGTTTGGCGATGTAGCAGTGGCAGTCAATCCGAATGATGAGCGCTATAAAGATTTAGTCGGCTGCAAAGTGCTGTTGCCGATTGCTAAACGTGAGATTCCGATAATTGCTGACGACTATGTCGACCCTGAATACGGTACCGGTATGGTCAAAATTACACCAGCGCACGATCCTAACGATTTCGAAGTGGGACAGCGTCATAATCTAGAACTTGTCCAGGTAATCGATTTCGACGGTAAAATGATTAACGTGCCACAGCAATTTGTAGGCATGACGACCTTGGAAGCTCGCAAACGTGTCCTAGCAGCACTGGAAATAGACGAATTGCTGCGCGGCGAAAAGGATATTGAGCACCAAGTTGGACACTGTTACAAATGTGGTTCGGTTATCGAGCCGCTAGCCAAGGAGCAGTGGTTTGTTAAAATGCGCGAACTGGCTGATAAAGCCATTGATGCCATCAGCCGCCAAGAGGTAACTTTTACGCCTAGCAACAAGGGCGACATTGTTATCAATTATCTCAAAGATATCAAAGATTGGAATATCAGCCGCCAGATACCGTGGGGGATTCCGATTCCGATGTTTCAGTCCAAGACGGATTTGAACGATTGGCGTTTCAGCACGGATGTCGATAAAAAAGAAATCGTTGTAGATGACACAACATACCGGCGTGAAGAAGACACGCTAGACACGTGGTTTAGTAGCGGCCAATGGCCGTATATTACCACTGATTATCTCGATGCGGGCGAACTAGCCAAATATTATCCGAATACCGTTATGGAAACAGCTGGCGATATTTTGTTTGCCTGGGTGGCGCGAATGATTATGCTGGGGCTTTACCGTACTGGACAAGTGCCGTTCAAACACGTCTACTTGCACGGGCTAGTGCTTGATGAAAAGGGTATCAAGATGAGCAAGAGCAAGGGTAATGTTATTAACCCGATGGAGACTGTTGCAAAATACGGTTCAGATGCTTTACGCATGGGAATCATCGCTAGCCGCAGCGCTGCTCAGCCGCAAGCGTTTAACACTGGCAAGGTTGTAGCGGCGCGCAATTTCTGTAATAAGCTGTGGAATATCGCGCGTTATACCGAGGATATCGTCGGCGACCATTCGCCAGAAGCCGATCCACGGCCGCAATCACTAGCTGACCACTGGATTCTTCGCCAGCTAGACGAAGCGGCAGAGGTGCTTGATAAGCAATTACAAACTTATCATTTTGCAGAGGCTAGCGAGACAATCTATCATACTGTTTGGGATGATGTAGCCGATTGGTATATTGAATCTAGTAAGATTGAGCAGAATGTTGACATGAATGCATACGTTTTGGACACAGTATTGCGCTTAACACACCCATTTGCGCCGTTTTTGACCGAAACGATTTGGCAAGCTTTGCCGTGGCACGACACGATTTTGGCAGGCGAGACCATGCCAGTTCGTAAAGAATACGACGACATTGCCGCGGCTGAATTCGGCCGGCTCAAAGATTTGGTGTCGGAAGCGCGCTACGTAGTTAGCGAGCTGCCAGGCAACAAACGCTACGGTTTGCTCTATATGGACGATTCGCTGGTGGCTGATAATGCCGATTTGATCAAGAAATTGGCACATGCTACTTCGGTCGAACATGTTGAGCAGGCTAGAGGATTACGCCTGGCGGCTAGCGGACGCGATGCATGGCTAGATATCAATGATGAGACGCTTTATGAACATCAGACCAACCTAGAGAAGCGCTTGGCTGAGGAACGCCAGCACGTACAGATGCTGGAATCGCGGTTAGCTAATAAAAACTATGCAGCCAAAGCGCCGGCAGCCTTGGTCGAAGAGTCACGCAAGGCGCTGCGTGAAAAACAAGAGCTAATTGTACGGCTACAAAACGAATTGCAAGTTGTCGCCAAGTCTTAAACTAATCAAGAATCGGCAGATTTGCATTATCGAAAGCGTGCCGTCCGCCTTGCTCTAGCAGCGCTAGAATGTTTTTGTGATGATGTCGACGATCTGGCGAAATGCTTGGTGATTGGTAGCGAAAACTGTTGCTGAGCATGCCTTCTGAGAGATTATGTTCGGAATGGGTGTGCTGCATTCGCGACTCGTTGATGGTTCGTAAATCTTGCGAACTGAGCTTTTGCATGGAATAATCATGCGTCAAACTGATATCAATAGCATGCCCGAAATGCCCGTCGTGGATAGCAACGCCGCTAGCTATCAGCAGACTGAGCGCGGCGAATAAGGTGTTAATGATGTAAGTAAAATATGTCATAATTATGTTTGTTTTAAGGTATTGTACTTGCAAATATAGCACAAGTATGATAAAAAGTCAATAGTATGACATAAAATAAGATTATAAGTTAGTCTGAGATAGTGTTCGAACGATTCGCAAACAGATTATCGCTAGGTTTTAGCGTGCGAGTTGGCTATCTACTGGTGATGATATTTGCTGCCGCGAGCAATTTCTTGCGCTCGGTATAGCTGCTCAGCGAGAATCAGCCGTACCAACTGATGCGGAAAGACTAGCGGCGATAGCGACCAAACCAGGTTAGCGCGCTGTATCAGTGCTACACTGACACCAAAGGCGCCGCCGATAACTATCGTGATATTTTTATCTTGCACAAAGAGTTCGTTTAACTGGCACGATAAGGTAGGCGAGTCAAACATCTGGCCGCGTTCGTCGAGCAGAATTACGAAATCTTGGGGATGTA
>ERZ773083.1358-NODE-1358-length-16713-cov-3.405151_pt1 | contig 16713 bp, 18 predicted proteins | sample MGYA00511465_ERZ773083 | MGnify/ENA primary metagenome ERZ773083 (study PRJEB29015, sample SAMEA2738001) | human oral metagenome | biome: human oral; feature: human-associated habitat; material: dental | place: China | collected 2060 ... | reverse complement strand
CTAGCGGTTTAAATTTAATCGCGCCGGCTCGCGCCTCTTCGGCGAAATTTCAGAATTTTAAGCTACAATAGGAGAAATTTATCGCAGCTCCGCGCGGCGTAAAAGTCGCAATAAAACCGCGAGATGAAATTTGCGCGCAAAACCTGGCAGAAGCCCGCGCGCAAGGCAATGCAAATAGAAATTTAAAAGGAAAAATATGGTTGAAATCAAAGATCTTACGATGCGCTTTGGCAAACAGCTACTTTTTGAAAACGTAAATTTGAGCCTCGATAAGGGCAGGCGCTACGGTCTCATCGGCGCAAACGGCGCGGGCAAATCGACGCTGCTTAAAATTTTAAGCGGGCAGATCGAATCTAGCAGCGGCGAAATTTTGATCGAAAGCGGGCTTAAAATCGGCGTTTTGGGGCAGGATCAATTCGCCTTTGAAAGCTTCAGCGTCAAAGACGCCGTGCTTTACGGCAACAAGCGCCTCTATGACGCCGTGCGCGAAAAGACGCAGCTTTACGAAGCGGGCGAGTTTAACGACGAGATAAACGAGCGCCTAGGCGAGCTTGAGATGATCTGTGCGGAAGAGGATCCCGCCTACGAGTACGAAACGCGGATCGAGAAAATTTTAAGCTCGCTGGGGCTGAACGACTTCGATAAAAAGATGAGTGAGATCGAGACGAGCGATAAATTTAAGGTTCTTCTCGCGCAGGTGCTCTTCCCGCGCCCCGACGTGCTGTTTTTGGACGAACCGACGAACAACCTCGATATCGACGCCATTTCGTGGCTTGAGTTTGAGCTAAATCGCCACACGGGCACGCTCGTGGTCATCAGCCACGACCGCCACTTCTTAAACCGCGTCTGCACGGACATCCTCGACGTCGATTTTAGGCGGGTGCGCGAATTTAGCGGCAATTACGACGACTGGTTCATCGCGTCCAATCTCATCGCCAAGCAGGCGCAGTTTGAGCGCGAGAAAAAGCTCAAAGAAAAGGCGGAGCTTGAAAAATTTATCGCTCGCTTCAGCGCCAACGCAAGCAAGGCAAAGCAGGCCACGAGCCGCCAAAAACAGCTCGACAAACTCGATCTTAGCGAGCTTGCGACCTCTTCGCGCAGGGAGCCTAGCATTTTATTTAAACCCGCGCGCGAGATCGGTAATGAAATTTTAGAGCTAAGCGGCGTAGATATGAGCTTCGGCGAGGTTGAAATTCTGAAAAATTTCAACCTCAAGCTCGCTCACGGCGATAAGATCGCGATCATCGGGCGAAACGGCGTAGGCAAAAGCACGCTTTGCAAGATCATCATGGGCGAGCTCGCGCCGCAGCGCGGCAAGGTGCACATGGGCGCCACGATCGAGCCTGGGTACTTCGCGCAGGATACGAATAATAAAATTTCAGGCGAGCTCAAGCTCTACGAATATCTACAAAGCCCGCAGAATAGGGATCTGGATGAAATTCGCAAATGCCTTGGACGTATGCTTTTTAGCGGCGCGGAGCAGGAGAAAAGCGTGGGCAGTCTAAGCGGCGGCGAGAAACACCGCGTGATGCTAAGCAAGCTAATGCTGCAACGCCCGAACCTGCTGGTGCTAGATGAGCCCAACAACCACCTCGATCTTGAGGCGATCATCGCACTTGGCGAGGCGCTGTATAACTTCGCGGGCTGCGCGATCTGCGTGAGCCACGACCGCGAGCTCATCGACGCGTTTGCAAATAGAATTTTACACCTCAAAGGAGACGCCGAAATCGTCGATTTTAGGGGCACTTACGAGGAGTATCGCGAGAGTTTGGGAGCGAGCGATGATTGAGATCTGCGTAAACGGCGAGCGGCTGCATCTGGCGCAGGATATGAGCGTGAGCGAGTTTTTGCGCTCGCGCGGACATGATCTTCGCCTAGTAGCGCTCGAGCGCGACGGCGAAATTTTAAAAAAAGAGGCGTGGGAGCGCACGCAGATCTCAAGCGGCAAAAAATATGAGATCGTCGAGTTCGTAGGCGGCGGCTGAGGTCGGAGCTTTGAATTATGTTAAAATTACGGCCACCGAGGTTTAAATCCGCGCGAAGGCCACTAAATTTTAAGTGGCATGGCGACACAGCGGTTAGAGCTTAAAATTTGCACGCGCGTCGTTAAAATTTTAAGTGATACGGCGGCGCGGAGAGATAGCAGCGTTTGGATTTTTAAATTTATTAGAAGGACAGAGCGGTTTAGCGCCCGCGGTGAGTTTTTAAATTTTGAAAGCGAGCTAAGCCGCGGCGACCGACGCAGGAGTTTTAAAATTCGCTCCGCGGCGATAGAGTTTAAATTTTATTTCGGCGGCGGAACGTTAATTTGCATCGCCAGCCGCAGCGACTGGGTGTGGAGCTGTAAACTGCGCCGCCGCCGCAAACTTGAGCGCGGGGGCATTAAAATTTACGCCGAAGTTGCGGGATTTGGGCGCGAGGTTTAAAATTTACCCCGAGATTTCTGCCGCCATGTACATTGCGACGCATACTACAACGTACCGCTTTCGTCGGTTCGGTTCGGCTTGAAATTTTAAATTTAGCCGCAGTGTGGATTTATTCGAGTGTTTAGCGGCTTTTAAATTCGGCGGATCGCTCTAGCGCTTCGCGACTTAAAATTTAACCGACAAGCGGGATTAATGCGTTAAAATTTAACGGATTTAGCTTGCGCTGTGTATTTCGTACAGAGGCTCTACGACGCGCCGTATTAGCTGAACGCAATGCGCGCAGTAGACTTGAAACATTACGCGTTAAAAGCGGGATTAAATTTGCAGATTAAAGTCATGCGCGATGCGCTCGGTGCGCTCCGCGGACATCACGACTCGTGCGAGCGTTTGTGCGGTGCGTAGTAGCCGCGCAAATTTTTGCCGCAACCGCGCTGCAATACCGCATCAGTGCGCGCTATGTTCGCGCAGATATGAGGTGCCGCGCGCTTAAATTTGCGCGATAAATTTAAGCGGCAAAAAGATAAAATTTAGGATCAAAATGCAGATAAAATTAAACGGCAAAGCTTACGAAACGGGCGCGAGCGATCTTGACGGGCTGAAGCGCGAGGTTAAATTTAGCGGTGAGATCGCCGTGATAAACGGCTATGCGAGCACGCAGAATTGCGAGCTGAAGGCGGGCGATGAGCTCTTTTTGCTTGCCCGCGGTACGGAGCTATCGCCGCAGGAGCTTCGCGAGCTGATGTTTGCTCGCAACGCCCCTTCAGTAAACGAGGCGCTGAAAGGCTCGCGTGTAGCGATCTGCGGGCTCGGCGGGCTCGGCTCCAACGTCGCGATCCTGCTTGCGCGCGCGGGCGTGGGCGAGCTCTTTTTGATCGACTTCGACGTCGTCGAGCCGACCAACCTCAACCGCCAGCAGTACGAGATCAGCGATCTCTACAAGCCCAAAACGGCCGCTCTGCGCGAAAAAATCGCGCGCATAAACCCGTTCGTGTGCGTGCGAACCTTAAACGAGCGACTTACCGCGCAAAACGTAGCCGAAATTTTAAAAAACGAGCGTATAATTTGCGAGTGCTTCGACGACGCGGCGGCGAAAGCGATGATTTTTGGCGCATTCGGCGGCACGGATCGCTTTTTGATCTGCGCTAGCGGCATGGCGGGCAGCGGCGGCGCCAACGAGATCCGCACGACGCGGCTCGGCAAAAACGTCTTCGTCTGCGGCGACCGTAAAAGCGCCGCAGCTCAAGGCGTGGGGCTGCTTGCGCCGCGCGTGGCGATCTGTGCCGCGCATCAGGCAAATGTCGCGCTCAGACTGATTTTGGGTGAGGAGAGCTAGCTTGGCGCTTATCATCGTGCGCTTTGGCGTTTCTAAATTTACGCGCCTTTATTTATTTCGCTGCTAAATTTAGGATTTGCACGATTATTTTTAGGAAGCGGCGAGCGTTTCGGCGAGTATACAGCGCGTTTAAAAACGGTATGAAATTTACCGCGCGCCGAGCAAATTTAGCCGCGATATGCAAATTTAAACCATTTGCCGTGTGCAGCTCGCGGATAAGTAAAATTTTAAAATTTATTCGGCGCGAGCAAGCTACTTTTGAATGTAGGATTTAAAATTTCGTGTAGTAAAGCGAGCCACAGTCTGCGCGTGAAATTTTAAAATTTTGTGTCGTGGCGTAAAATTTGACGAGAGATTTTAAAGCTCGGGCGCAGCGCCTCGCGGCGTGTAAAGCGACGAATAGAAGCAAGCAAAGCGCGCATATCTCGCGCTGTGTATAATACACCGCGCGAGCGCGCTGATATTGCGCTATCTGCGCCGTATGTGAAAACAAAATTTAAATTAAAGAGGATAGAATGGATGATAAACTGATCTTAGGCGGCAAGGAGTTTAGCTCGCGCCTGATAATGGGCTCTGGCAAGTTCGATCACGCGATGATCGACGCCTGCGTGCGGCACGCGGGCTGCGAGATCGTCACGCTTGCGCTGCGCCGCGTGAACGAAAGCAAGAGCCGCAATATCTTGGATTTCATCCCTCGCGGCGTTACGCTGCTGCCGAATACCAGCGGCGCGCGAAACGCCGAGGAGGCGCTGCGGATCGCACGGCTCGCGCGCGAGCTGGGCTGCGGCGACTTCGTAAAGATCGAGATCATAGGCGACAGCAAATACCTTCTGCCCGACAACGCCGAGACGATCAAGGCCTGCGAGGCCCTGGCGCGCGAGGGCTTCGTGCCGCTTGCCTACATGCACGCCGATCTGTGCGTCGCGCGCGATCTGGTAAGCGCAGGGGCTGCCGCCGTGATGCCTCTGGCCGCGCCGATCGGCTCTAATCGCGGGCTGATGATGCGTGGGATGATCGAAATTTTACTAGACGAAATCGACGTGCCGATCATCGTAGATGCGGGGCTCGGCGCGCCTAGCGAGGCCTGCGAGGCGATGCAGATGGGCTGCGCTGCGGTGATGGTAAATACGGCGATCGCCACGAGCGGGGATCTGGCGCTGATGGCGCGGGCATTTGCGCTCGGCGTGCAGGCGGGGCGCGATGCCTATCTGGCGGGGCTCGGCGCCGTTTGCAAAACGGCCAGCGCAAGCTCGCCGCTAACGGGATTTTTGCGCTAGCGGTTAAAATTTTAAGCGCGCTTGGTTGCGCGAGCCGTGTTTTTTGCGCCGAATTTGCCTTTCTCGGGTTTGTATAGATACATATTGCGTAAGCTCGGCGTAGCAGCCGATAGATGCGGCGTGGAATTTTAAAATTTCGCGCCGTGCAAATTTGCGCCATGTGAGTTAAATCTCAGCATACTTTGTTAAGCCCTATGCCGAACGATATAAATTCCGCATTCCGCTAGGCATCTTAAAGTGTAGTGGCGAAAAGTATAATTTGGCAGCGGTGTAGCGCGCAGCAGGCTCGGCGATCAAATTTTAAAATTTAATCGGGCTGAAAGCAGCCCGATCGAGAGAAACCCGATTGATCGGCGGGCTATTTTAGTATGTCGTATTTATCGCAGTATTCTCGTAAAGAGTCTTTATCGTAGCCGAATAACCCTGGGTGTTTTTTGCCCATTTCGCAGGCCTTTTGATAGTATTGTGTCGCCCTTGCTCTGTCGCCACCTGCTTCAAGAACTGAAGCAAAATTCCCGCACGCCATCCAACTTCCCGCATCGCAGGCTCTTCTGGCATATCCCATAGCCCGCGTCATATCCATTTTAACCCCTTTACCATTTGCATACATATAACCTAAATTGTTGCAGCCGTCTGCATATCCGCCGTCGCAAGCTTTATCGAATAGTTCGACAGCCTTTTTATAATCTTTTTTCACCCCTTTGCCACCATGATACATTGCTCCCAAATCCGAGCAAGCTACATAATCGTTTCCGTCGCAAGCCTTTTTGTAATAATAAAGTGCTTTTTTATAATCCCTATCGGATGCGTTTCCCCCGAACAAGGTCGGATTTTTATAAAGAGCGCCGGCGTAACTGCAAGCCTCAAAATCACCTGCTTCGCAATTTTGCTCAAATTGTTTAACTTGCTCTTTGCTAAAAGTTATGCCAAAAGCCAAAGAGCCCAACAGGGCTAAACCTAAGATGATTTTTTTCATTACTTCTCCTTAAAATTTTACGAAAGTATATTCTTTCATCTTTTAATAATCACTAAAATTTAAAATGCGAACGGGGCGCTCCGTTTTAAAATTTTTTACCGAAATCCTGCTAAAATGCGCTTCTAAACCAAACGAAAATAAACTTTGCGGCGCGTAAATTTGCACGCGCAAATGTGTCGCATAGAATTTAAATGAAAATTTAAAAGGAAAATTTTAAAGATGATGAAAACCGGCTATCTAGCGGGCATGGAGGATATCGGAAGCGAGATGATGCAGAGCACGCTAGCTCTGCGCGAGGGCTTTTGCGAGGAGGCGAGCGAGGCTGACGTGCAAAGGGCGATCAGCGCGAAAAACAGAACTCTGCGCGATTTTGCCGCGCTACTAAGTGTGCGCGCAGGCGAGCATCTGGAGCAGATCGCGCAAGCCGCAGCGCGCGAAAAAGCGGCGCATTTCGGCAGCAACATCGCCGTTTTCACCCCGATTTACATCTCAAACTACTGCGACAATCTCTGCGTTTACTGCGGCTTTAACTGCAAAAACAAAATCGCGCGCGCAAGGCTCGATGAGGCGCAGCTAAAGGCGGAGTTTGAGGCGATAGCGGCGAGCGGGCTAGAAGAAATTTTAATCCTCACCGGCGAGAGCGAGAAAAACAGCCCCGTGCGCTACATCGGGCGCGCCTGCGAGCTCGCGCGGCAGTATTTTAAGGTAATCGGCGTCGAAATTTATCCGATAAATTCCGCGGATTATGCTTATCTGCACGCTTGCGGCGTCGATTTCGTCACCGTTTTTCAAGAAACCTACGATCCCGCGCGCTACGCGCAGCTGCATCTTGCGGGGAACAAGCGGGTTTTTGCGTATCGTTTCGCAGCCCAAGAGCGCGCGATTAGAGGCGGTATGCGCGGCGTGGGCTTCGCGGCGCTTTTGGGGCTCGGAGACTTCCGCCGCGATGCCTTTGCCACGGGCGTGCACGCGTGGCTGCTTCAGCGAAAGTATCCGCGCGCCGAGATCTCCTTTTCGGTGCCGCGCCTGCGTCCGATCATCAATAACGACAAAATAAACCCGAAGGACGTCGGCGAGCGCGAGCTGCTGCAGGTCATGTGCGCGTATCGGCTGCTGCTGCCAAGTGCGCAGATCACGATCTCCACGCGCGAGAGGGCGGGCTTCCGCGATAATGCGATTAAAATCGCGGCGAGTAAAATTTCGGCGGGCGTGAGCGTGGGTATCGGCGGACACAGCGAGCAGAGGGGCGACGAGCAGTTCGAGATCAGCGACGCGCGCAGCGTAAGCGAGGTCTGCGAGGCGATCCGCGCAGGCGGGCTGCAGCCGCTGATGAGCGAGTATATCTATGTCTAAAAGCGCGGATATGCGAGCTTGCGCCGCGAAACTTCAGCACGAGAGGCTTGCTTCGGCGGCGAAATTTTTAGAATTTTATGCGGCGAAATTCTGCGCTCGCATGGGTAAAATTTACAACGCCTTTTTAAGAGGCAAGATTTGCGGTGCGTTACTTGCGGGCAGATTTGGCGCCGCTAGACGCAGCAAAATTCGTAGCGTAAAATACTACGCCGAATTTTACAGCGCCGCACACGGCGATAAAATTGATGGCGCTATGGCAGATAAAAAAGGCTTTGGCGCCGTGTTAGCGGGCGCGGGAAATTTTGTGCTACAAAATGCGTGTGTAAATTTAAGACCTCGGAACACATACGTGGATTTAAAATTTAAAGGCAGCGCAAATTCCAAGCCCTCGGGCGGCGTAAATTTTAAATTTAAAAACGACGCGAGCTTCAGGTTCTTATGCGGCGGCAACGCAAAGCCGATAAAATCTAATGGTTCGGCAGATGCTTTGAACTCTAGCGACGCGAACAAAATTTTAGCCTCCATCTGGACGGGCAGAATTTTAAGCTCCAGCACCTCGGCTATGGATTTAGTTTTCGATGCGGCGGCGAATAATTTTATTTCTAGCGGCGCTGCGAGAATTTTAAGCTCTAGCGCAGAGGCAGGGATTTTGGCTTCAATCCTGGCGAATGAGATTTTAAACCTTAGCGCTGCGGGCGAAATTTTAAAATTAAACGCTGTGAATAAAATTTTGAGCCTCGGTGCGGCGTCGCTCACGGGCGTGGATTTTGGGCCTAAAGGAGCGGGCGGATGCTAGATTTAGAGCTTGCTTCGCGCATTACGATCATCACAAATCGCGCGCTCTGCGGCGGCGAGACGGCACTGCTTGCGCGTATAGCGGATTTTGCCGCAACGGGCGTAGGCGAGATCGTTGTACGCGAAAAAGACTTGAGCGAGAAAGCTTACGCAGCGCTGTTTGGTAAAATTTTACGTGCCTGCGAGAACGGATTTTGTGCGGATACAGCCTGCGCAAACGTGATTTTTGCAGATGAAGCTAGTGCTGCTAAATTTGGCGAAACCCAGGCTTTCGCAAGTGAATTAGACGCGAGCGCGGCTTATGCGGATAAAATTTTGCTCTGCGAGCGCGACGCAGACGAAGTTTTGTTAAAAAAGTTCCATTCGGGCGGAAGCAAAAGCGAGCTTTGCGCGGATGCGGGTCGCAAGTACGGTGCCGCTATGGATGAGGCACGGCATAAAAATTCCACTTGCGTTTTAGATGAAATTTTGTCTGAAAATTTTATCGGCGCTGCAAACTGCGAGAATGATAGCGTACCTGACGAAATTTCGCTTCGCGGCGCCATATGCAAAACAAAACTCGCGACGAGGAGCGCGCAAGGTACAGACAATGCAAATGGCGCAGAGGGTATGCAGGGTGCAGTAAATACGGGGAGCTCACAGAGCGCGCAGCATGCAGACAATTTGGAAAGTGAAGAGGTCGTAGAAAATTCAGAAAGCGTGAAAAAGGCGGAAAACTCGCAGAGTGCAGAGAGCGCGAAAGGGACAAAGAATTCGCAGAGTGCAGAGAGTGTAAGGTGCCCACTCGCGGTCTTTGTGCATAATTTTGCAGATTTTGCGCTGCGCAAGGGCGAGAGAAATTTATGGCTGCCGCTCGGGGTTTTGCGGAGCTTCAGCGCGGCGCACGGTGCGGAGTTTTTGCGCGCAAATTTCAAAAAACTGGTCGCTTCCTGCCACAACGAGGCGGAGGTGCGCGAGGCGCTGGAACTGGGCGCGAACGCGATCTGCCTGAGCCATATCTTTGCGACCGATTGCAAGGCGGGGCTTACGCCGAAGGGGCTAAATTTGATCCGCGCTGTGCGTGGGTTTTATGGCGGCGAAATTTACGCGCTGGGTGGCATAACGCCGCGAAATTTCGCCTCCGTTCTAAGCGCGGGAGCCGATAGGATCGCCGTTATGAGCTCAGCGATGGCAGTGCGGGGCGCGAGCGATTTCATAAGAAAATTTAAGAAATAAATCGATCCAAAAACGCAGTTTGTTTCCGTTGCCGCGCGCCTTGCTGCCGTCATTTCGCGCATGCGGCGCGATGCAAAACACATTTTAAATAAAATCAAAAGCTCACGAAATGGGCGCGATTTATTGCGATTTAAGCCCAAAGTTATAAAATACAAGCGATTTAAGCTTAAGGATATTTTTTGGATAAAGTGCGGCTTGAGGAATCTAAAAAGCTTCTAAACGAACAGCGCCGAAATTTAAAACAAAAGCTGCGAAAAGGCGCTAACGCTGACATCTTTGACGATACGGATTTCAGCGATACGGCGGATCGCAGATCATTAAATTCAAACGATGCAAATTTGAGTAGCAAAAACTTTAAAAATACGAATTTTGATCAAACAGACCCCAAATTGCAACCCGATTATCTTTGCGGCGCAAATTTCCGAGATAGAAATTTAAACGACATGAATTTAAACTCAAAAGATGAGGCAAAATTTCAAAATTTAAACCCGGGCGGTATTTCATCGCGGGGCGCTAAAACTCGTGATTACGACAAAGAGCCGATAATCATAAAAGACTATATGCCGATCGTAAATATTATAGCTATAGTAGCGTTGCTTTGTTTTGCTATGTTTATAAATTTAGTATTTAATATTCCCTATGATAGAAAAGTTGCGAATATTCTGCTTACTGGACCTTTGGTTGCCAGGGCTCTTAAGGGTTTTTGCAGCATTACGGAGGGAAATTTATATTTTTAAACTCAAGCATAAAATGTATAAAATCAGGCGAGCAGCTCGTAATGAAATTTGATGAGATTTTATATTTCAAAAAGACTTTCGCATTTTTTTATGAAAGCGAAACACATAAATATACGGAAACGGAAAAAATCGCAGGAAAAACCTGCCTTGCCATATACGTACTCGCTTATATTTATGGTGCGATATTTGATGATTCTATGATAGTTTTCATAATGTTATTCTGCTGCATGGGAGCGGTTATCTTTCTTTTCATACCGCAAATGATTTTTCATCTGTTTAAGGGCGGCTTATTTTCATGTAGGTTTGTCGATGCTTTAATTATAGACGCGCTTTACAATAAATTTTTTATATTTATCCCCACTAATAAAGAATATAACGAGCTTAAAAAATATATGAAATTAAAATTTAATAAAGACCTAGACGCGCCAAATTATCTTTTAAGAGTTAAAAATTTTTAACTCAGGCATTTTTCGAATTTACGAAGTCTCATTCCACGAGCCGCGCGCGGATGTCGCCGAAGAGCAGCACGTCCTTCAAAACGGCGCGATCGGCGTAACCGCACTCGTTTAGGCTCAGGTGCAGCTCGCCTCGGCTGCTCGAAAATATCGGCTGGTTTATGAAAACCACGTAAATCGCCGCAGCCTGCTTATCCGCGCCCGCGCCGCGCCCTTTAAAATTTGCGTCCGTTGCGCCGGTTTTCGTATCTGCTCCACTAGAGCTTGCGCTTGCCGTTGCGCTGGAGTTTGCATCCGCATCGCTAGGCGGCGCGACGCCAAGCTCGCTCGCGATATCTGCAGCGGCGCTTCCGCGCGGCCTTTCGATGTCGATCCTTCCGTCGGCGCTCTTTGCGCCCGCAGCTCGGACAAAAAATTTATCGCCCGAGTGCGGGATTTTAGAGAAATTGAAAAACAAACTCAGCAGGTCGTTCGTCGCAAAATAGGGCAAAATTTCATCGCTTACGAGCTGTAGCTCGCCGCCCGCGCCCTTGAACTTTTGAAATTTTATCGTTTTGCGCGCGTAGTCGAAGGCGTAGGTTTTGCGCTCGTTTTTCGTCGTTTTGCCCTTTTTGCGCGAGACCTCGTGGACGTAGAGATCGGGCATCAAAAGCCCCGCCACGACGCGCCCCTTCGAGCGGAAGCTCTCGCGCCTTTGTCCGCTTAGGCTACCCGCGACGCCCTGCGCAACGGCATCCATGACGATCTCGTAGCGATCGTCTTCGCGCACGAGCCGCGTATTTGCACTGCCGACCGCGCCGAAAACGCCGAACGAAATCTCATATTTCGCACTGATCGTCTCGCCAAGAAGCGCGCTCGCGCATAAAATCAAAAGAGTAAAAAATTTCATTTTAACCGTCCTTCCGCTTTGCGGCGCTCCATTATACGGCGCCCGTTAAATTTGCGCTCTGCGCCGCTCTATTGCATTGTGCTTGTAAAGCTCGCGCTTACAATTTGCGCCCTCAGAATTAAAGCACTCGTTAAATTTACGCTTTTTGCGCGGCGTCGTTTCGTGCCGCAAATACAGCCGCGTCGGTTGCTAGTAAATCCGTTTAAATTTATAAACGGCGCGGGTCAAATTCGTAAATTTAGTCCTTCCAAAGCCACCATTTTAGCTTGGCTTTGTCGGGACGAGGCGTATTGGCGTAGTAGCTGGTCTCGGTAAACGTAGAGGATGCATCTGCCGCGCCCGAGCGCCTTTGTGCGTTCAAACATTTCGTGTGGATCCGCACCCTTTAACGAAGCGATATCCTCGTAGCCGAGCGCCAGTAGATCCGCCTCGGTCGCCTCGCCGACATATGGGATTTTCTTAAAATCGCTCAAATTTACCTCAAATTTCTTTTAAATTCCGCCAAGCTCGCCGCTTTGAATGAAATTTTAAATTTTATTTGTGCGCGTTGCAAAGCTTGCTAAATTTTATCTTGCTGCCGTGCCGGCTCGCCGTTTAAGCCGCACTCGCGAGGTGATTTTATTAAAATTCTCTCGCACCGGAGCACTGTTTAAAATAATTTCGCGCCAAATTTCACGCAAGCGCGGGCGTTAAATTTGATCCAAAATCCGCTCGCAGATTTCGCGCGGGTTTTGCGCCTGATAGATCGGCCGACCTACCACGATAAAATCAGCTCCCGCCTCGCGCGCGACGCCTAGATCCGCTACCCGCTTTTGATCTGCCGCACTCTCGCCAAACGGCCGTACGCCCGGGCAGAGCGTGATAAAATTTGCGCTCGTGGCGTCCTTGATTAGGCGGCTCTCGAATGCCGAGCAAACCATGCCGTCAAGGCCCGCTTGGTAGCTCATCACGCTAAATTTGCGCACGGCGTCACTCAAATTTTGCTCGTAAACCGCGCTAAATTCCGCCTGATCAAAGCTCGTTAGCGCCGAAACCGCTAGCACTAGCGGGCGCGAACTAAGCTTGCCCAGTCGCTCCATCACCGTAGCCATCGCGCGCTTGCCGCTGCTTGCATGCACATTTATCATATCTACGCCAAGCTTAGCGATCTCCTCGGCGGCGTCAGCCATCGTGTTTGGGATATCATAAAGCTTTAGATCGAGAAAAATTTTAAAATCTCCGAGCTTTTTTAGCTCTTCGATAAAACCCGCCCCGTCGCGCAAATACGCTCGCAGCCCAACTTTGAGCCAAATTTTATCCGAAAAGTCCGCAAGCCGCTCCGCTAGCTGCAAGCACTGCTGCTTCGAGCCCAGATCAAGCGCGACGCAGAGCTTCACCGTTTATCCTTGCCGCGTACCGTGCCTTTGTTGCCCGCAGGTCTTTTTGAGATGGCGCCTCTGCTGCCCGCAGATTTTTTCGGCGCGGTAGAGCTTTTGCGCCCCGCGCTATTTTTGGGCGCAGTATTTTTACCCGCAGCGCTTTTTTTCGATGCCGCGTTTTTGCTCGCCTTGAAATTTCTATCTGCGCTCTCTCTTTTCGGTGCGGCGTCTTTGCCTCGTTCGCCTGCCTTAAAATTTTTACCTCGCTCGCCCGTTTTGAAATTTTTGCCCGTTTTCTCCGTCTTAAATTTATCTCCGGTCTTAAAATTTCCCTCCGTTTTAAATTTTTTGCTTGCGGCGGATTTTTTTGCGGGCGCGTTGCGAGTTTTCAAATTAGCGGGCTTTTTGGATGCCCCGCTTCTTCTTGTCGTAGAATTTTTCGGCGCGCCGCTCCTCTTTGCCTTGGTAAAATTTTTCGTCTCATCGTCCGCGTCTGCGGGGATGAAATTTTTTGTCGCAACGTTGCTGTCTGAAATAGCGGAATTTTTCGCCGCAGCGGGCTTGAAATTTTCGCTTGTCGCCGTGGATAGCTCGGAATTTACGCTTGCCGTCGTATTTGGCTTGGAAATTTTATCCGCCGCGATGTTTACGGGGCTATCTTTTAGCGCGTCCAGCACGCCGTTTATAAATCTTGGCGAGATGCCAAGCTCCTTGGCGGAGTTAATCGCTTCGTTGATGACGATGCCCGCGTCGGTGTCCGTAAAGCGCAACTCATACGCCCCAAGCCGCAGTATCGCGCGCTCCAGAGCCGAAATCTCGGCGAGCTTAAATTCCTTTAAATTTTCATCTATCAGCGCATCGACCGCGGCGAGATTTTCGCTAGCGCCTCGCAGAAGCGCCAGCGTCCAGTTACGCTGCTCGTTGCGAATGCGCTTTTCTTCCAGATATTCGTCCGCAAAGTCCTCGCCGTCGCCGTTCATATCTTGGGAGTAAAGCAGCGAGATTGCAGCGAGCCTGGCTTGGTGTCTGGTGGCCATTTTACGCCTTTATGTTGCGAAATAGACTTAGAAGCTCGATCGCACCGCTCATCGCTTCAAAGCCCTTGTTGCCGGCCTTTGAGCCTGCTCGCTCGATCGCTTGCTCGATATTATCGGTAGTTAGCACGCCGAAAGTCACGGGTGCGCCGTATTTTAGCATGGTATTCGCGATCCCCTTGCTTACTTCGGCGCTTACGTAGTCAAAATGCGGAGTAGATCCGCGGATAACCGCGCCTAGACAGACGACGGCGTCGTAAAGCTTGGAAGCTAGCGCCTTTTCAAGCGCGAGTGGGATCTCAAACGCGCCCGGCACCAGCATCAGACTTAAATTTTCCTCCTTGCCGCCGTGGCGCAAAAACGCATCATGCGCCCCTTCGACTAGGCGATCTGTGATGATGTGGTTGAAGCGGGCGTTGATGATTAGAATTTTTTCGCTGCCCTTAAGAGCAAGCGAGCCTTCGATGATTTTCATGGTTTTCCTTTGCGTTAAATTTAGCGCTAAGCTTAGCTAAATTCGCCAAAATTCTAAATTAATTTCAGCATCACGGCGCTTGAAATTATGAGAAATAACAGGCGCTTTGCGTGCAGAAATTTTCTCGCAGCGGACGAATATGCCCAGCATCACGGCGCCGATCGTGCCGATGCCTGTGCATAAGCTTAGCGTGAATATGAAAAATATGCGAAGCAGGTTAATCTCCGAGTCCTCTTTTAGCGCGACGATCGTTTAGAGTGAAGTGATAAAAGCGTGCCGATACCCGTGTATAGGGCGTATGTGAATGCCGCGCTATGTATTTAAAAGCAAGCATAAAGATAAAAAAGCTCGCAATTACGGAGATGACGGTGAGCAGCGATTCGTGCGTACTAGCAGCGCGCTTAAACTCGTGTGCCAGGTCGCACTCAAAAAGCGCTCCGATGAGGACAGAAGCAAAGCCTTTGGTGTTCATAAACCGCCTAAATTTTAAATTTAAAGCGCGATTATATTAGGAGCGAACTTAGATTGAAATTCATCTTAAAATTAATCCTAAATAATAAATTTTATTATTCGTTTAGAAATTTTAGGCTATAATCGCTTCAAAATTCATTTCAAGGAGAGAAAGATGTTTAAACTTAGAGAGTTGCCGTTCGATGCGGCGCACAACGCGGTCGTAAGCAAGCAAACCTGTGATTATCATCATGGTAAGCACCACGCGACCTATGTGGCAAATTTAAATAAACTTACCGAATCGGGCGAGTTCGCGGGCAAGGGGCTTTATGAGATCGTAACGGCGGCTAGCGGCGGGCTTTTCAACAACGCAGCGCAGGTTTACAACCACGATTTTTACTGGGATTGCATCGCAAAGCCTAGCGAGGCTTCCGCGGAGCTAAAATCGGCGCTAGCGGAAAATTTTGCGGATTTTAAAAGCGAGTTTTTGGCTGCTGCTACGGCGCATTTCGGCTCGGGCTGGGTGTGGCTCGCTTACGATCCGAAATCGGGCAAGCTTTGCATCAAAGCGACCCAAAATGCCGCTACGCCGGTAACTGAGGGGCTCGTGCCGCTTCTAGTCGTGGACGTTTGGGAGCACGCGTATTACATCGATGAGCACAACGCGCGCCCGAAATATTTGGAGAAATTCTACGCAGGTATCAACTGGGAGTTTGTCTCAAGCGCCTACGAATGGGCTAAAAAAGAGGGTCTCGGCTCTGTGAAATTTTATATGGGCGAGCTTCACGGCAGAGATTAAATTTTAAAATTTAAGCGCACGCGGCGAGGCGATGCTACACAAAGCCAAAACCGCCTAAACGCGCTGTAGGTTCGTTGCGGACGATAATTGCCGCGACGTTTAGCGTACGCGATCGATCGCTTAAAATTTTAACTCAAAGCTAACGGCTAAATTTCGGGATTTATTCTCGGAATTTAGCCGCAGCAATACCACTTTTCAATCTATCTTTTAAATTTAAAAATTTCATCAAAGCTCGGGCGCTAAATTTAATCAAAATTTTAGCCCAAAATCATCCAAAGCCCGATCGCACACATCAGCACCGAGCAGAAAATTTCGAGGTATTTCAAATGGGTTTTCAGCAGATTTTTTAGCACCGCTCCGCCTAGCGCGTAGATGCTAAGGCAGATACTTTCGCTGGCGCACAAGATCGCCACGAGGGCGAAGGTGCGCGTGCCGAAAAGATTGTCCGCGTCCAAAAACGGCGGAAAGAGAGCGGTGAAAAATATCCACGCCTTGGGGTTTGAGACCGCGACTACGAGGCCTTGGAGGAAGATATTTTCGCTGCGCTTCTGTTTTTGCAGCTTAAAATTTCCGCGCGTCAAAAAGGTCGCGACGCCCAGATAAAAAATATACGCGCCGCCTAAAATTTTAATCGCGCTAAGCGCCGCAGGGTGCGCAAGCAGAATGCCCGCGACGCCGAATATGCACGCAAGCGCCACAGCTGCGACGCCTAGCACCTGCGCGAGCAACGCGGGCAGCGCCCTAAGATAGCCGCGCCCGATGCCGAGATTTAGCGCGTAGGTCATGTTGATGCCCGGCATCAGCGATATCGGAAAGATCGTAAAGAAAAACAGAAGCATTGAAAACCCCTAAATTGCGGCTAAATTTTAAATTTTATCTCTCGCGATACGGCGCCGCTGCGATAGATTTTAAAATTCTAAAATTTAACGCGCTGCGCTGAGGCGAATAAAATTTTAAAATTCCGCCGCACCGCGGAACTGCACATTGCGAGCTGTCATCTAGAATTTTGCGCATCGCTTTATTGCGCTTCATCATTGCGATATGCCGTGCGCCGCGCCGCCCCCCCCAAGCTTTTCTTGGGGCGGGAAGGGGGCCCCGGTTGCGAGGTCGCTCCCCTTCCCGCCCCAAACCCCACCTAACC
>ERZ773083.1354-NODE-1354-length-16740-cov-96.805694_pt1 | contig 16740 bp, 19 predicted proteins | sample MGYA00511465_ERZ773083 | MGnify/ENA primary metagenome ERZ773083 (study PRJEB29015, sample SAMEA2738001) | human oral metagenome | biome: human oral; feature: human-associated habitat; material: dental | place: China | collected 2060 ... | reverse complement strand
CTACAATACACCCAGCGGAACTCTGCAGTCCAGAATGTAGTGAGTTAGTACACACTCCGCTTAACGCATCCGATCTATGGTATAATAGCCACTAGAGTAAGGGGGTCTACACATTATATGGACAAACAAGACGGGCAGTCTCAGCAATCAAGCTTACATCAGTCGAGTAGCACCGCTTATCTGCCTGAACCGGGCTTAGCCGAGCCGCCTCGAGAGAAACAGCTCACTGATCAGCAGCGCCCAGCTCAGTCTCAGGCTATACCGGCACAACCTGTGGCGACAAGCTCGTCACACCTCAATGGTATCGCAGGCTGGTTGGCCTTCTTTATGGTTGTCCTTATCATCAGTGCCCTTCTTTTTCTCGGTGTCTTCTTCAACACACTGACTAAGGTTAATAAACCGCAATTTCTTCCTTCTGGCTTACTTTTCCCTTTCGCCGATAACGTCTTGCCAATAAGCGACGACGAATCATCCTACATGGTTTCCGCTGTTATGGCGCCCGTTGTGGCAGCACTGGCCATCGCCGCCGTGGTGGCGATTAGCCAGCGAAAGAGGCTGGGCAAGCAGCTAGCTATCGCCACCTATATCTCTTACTTTGTCCACCAGGTGTTATACGTCGTCTTCAGTGCGGTGAGCAAAAGCTATTATGTGAAGCCTATCGCCATTACCATCAGCATCGTTAGCTTCGTCATCATCATAGCGACCATAGCCGGACTACTCTGCTTATATTTCTTCACCTCCAGGCGAGTCAAGGAGACACTGGTCGAGTAAGCTAATACACTTCGCCCTGATACCCCAGACTCATAGTATAATCATTACCGAAGCAGGAGAGACTAGCACTATGAATGAACAAAATAAGCAGCCCAAACAATCGGTGTTACACGAGCCGGATATTCCTCGGCAACTATCCGATCCGGCACCTACCTCAGCTGAAATGCCTCAAGAGAAGCAGTCCGTCGGTCGGCAGGACTCCGCTCAACCCCGGATTTCACCAGTGCAATATGCATTAGCGACGCCGCCGCCCAAGGACGTCGCAGGCTGGCTAGCCTTCTTTATGTTTGTCGTCACCATTGGTGCTCTGGTCTCCGCCACCATGTTATTCACCTCGCTACTCGACATTAGCCAGCCGTATGCAATCATCTCGATCATCATGGCACCTATCGTCGTTACACTAGCCATTGCCACTGCAGTCATGGTCAGCCGGCGAAAGAAGCTGGGTGGACGACTAGCCATCGCCACCCTTGTCGCATCGTTCCTACACACGATATTAATGACTGTCACATATACACTTATTGATGGCTTGGAAACATCTGTAGTGATTATTTACATTGCCATTATGCAGGCTATTGCCGCCTTTCTGTGTTGCCTGTACTTCCGTATCTCCAGGCGAGTCAAGGAGACACTGGTCGGGTAAGAGCACTTAGCTGATATGCTTAGACTCGTGGTATAATAGCCACCAGGATAAAGGAGAATATCATGGATAAACAAAATGAACAACCCAAACAGCCAAAATCACCTAAGCCAAACGCCACCCAGCAGCTATTTGGTCCGGCTCCGGCATCGGCTGAGACACCTTACGAGAAGCAGCCGGTCAATCAGCAATATTTCGCTCAGCCTCAAGCTGCACCGGTGCAGTATGTAGTGATGGCGCCGTCGCTCAAAGGAGTCAAGGGGTGGCTAGCTTTCTTCATGGTCATTCTAGCCATCGACGCCCTGATCTATGTCGGCATCTTCTTCAATTCACTATTAAATCTCTCTGTTACCACCTCTGTCATCTCGGCTATTATGGCGCCCATCATCATCGCACTGTCCATCTCAGCTGTGGTGACGATTAATATGCAAAAGAAGTTGGGTAAACGGCTGGCCATCGCCACCTACCTCGTCACACTATTGCACTCAGTAATAAATATTATAGTTACTACTGTTGGTACGCCCGGTAATGGGTTTGATACGACCACTGACATAGTGAATGCTATCAGTGGTCTCACCAGCCAAGTAATCGTTTCCGGCTTGCTCTGCCTCTACTTCTGCGTCTCCAAGCGAGTCAAAGAAACACTGGTCGACTAGCCTAGCCGGACTTACTAACGGTCAATATCTGCACCTGCTAGTAGGGCGCATATTTGGTTTGTCTGTCTTTATCTCTTGGGCCAAGAAAACTGGCCGTAAATACCGAGAAATAGTAGGGGGTGGTATCACCTACCTATCTTTACGCAGGGTCAGAGCATAATGCATGAAGTAGTCCTCAATCGACTCGTCCTCTAGACCGGCGAAAATCTCCCGAGCCCGCAAGAGTTCACGTAGTCGAGGCGACTTTTGCTCGGCTAATACCTCGGCGGTAGCGTCGATCAGATCCAGACCACGGTACAGCGCCCCGGTCATCGCTTCCTCGTCGCCACGACGCTTAGCCGAGAAAGTTCGTCCCACCTCCGCCGCAATGTTAGCCATTTGTTCTAAGAAGCTCCGACTCCGCCATCTCTCATAGTCAAAAGAATATTCATTCATGAACGACCTCAGAAACTATATCTGTGATTTGCTGTCGCAACTTAGCATCAACCACACTGCATGACGGATTATTCTGACGCGGTCTAATGTTTATTATGCTATCAAACTCAACAAAACCGTCTGTACCATATTCATCAGGATGCAAGTTAATCCCCCATAAATCAGCCTGTTTAGAACCGTGCTCCAGTAAATATGCTTCACCATCAGCATGCATGTCCATGTCAACTATTACAACTTTTCTAACAACGTCTACGTCAGCTTTGACTACGACACCGTACATCCTATTGGACATCTGCCTGAGCTCAGCAAGGGAAATACTATCAACAATCTTCATGACTTTGATTGTAGCACAGAAGTGGGGTAGAGCAGGCAGGGGAGTGTCAAATTTCGCTGATTCCATGCCCGGATTACAGCAAGATAACGCACTCTAGGACTAATGTCACAAACCCATCGCTTCTTTTATTGGCAATTTTTAGCCTTGCGATATGCCCTCATGATTGTCTCTAGGCTCACGCTATGTCGGAAGCTTATGCCGTCAATCTTGTCCAGATCAACCCACTCCGGTATGCCGCTGGTGTAAGTCTTCTCGCTGTCGGTTATGTTGTCGTTATTGATTTGCCCGTGCAGCTGACTATGAGTGAAGTACAGCTGAATTGACTGATTAGCTTGCGCCTCGGCGTTGCGCTTGAAGAAAGTGGTTGCCTGGTGAATGATTTTATCCGGCATGATGGTCAGCCCAGTCTCCTCCTTGACTTCACGGACGATTGATTCCTCTATCGTTTCGCCTTTCTCGACACCGCCGCCAATCAAGCTATAGCCGTCCCATTGCCGAGTCAAAAGAATCTTATTATCCTCAATAATAACTGCATACACGCCCACACGAATATTTAGTTCGTCAACGGGAACGGTGTATTGATTGCCGTAAACGTCTTTACAAATAATGGTCTTAGCCATTTTACTCCATCTCTTTCACTTTCTCCTCAATGAAGCGGATTTCTCTGTCATCAAGTCCATATTTGCTACCAATATCTCCGAGAAAGATCCGCCGATATACCCGCTTCTTTCATTCATATTGCTCCAAGCTTTTGGGACAAACAACTTATACTTCTCCAGCATAGGACTTTCTTTGATAAGTTTGCTTCTTTCAATAAATACATGACTCCGTTTCCTACATTCCAATCCACAAGTGCCGAGCTTATTCAAGCGCCGCAAATCCCTTGATCGGACCGTCATTACCAAAGTCAAACCGTTGCACCATGATGGTATCACCCTCGTCACCACCGACGGTGACGGCTTTACCCTTGTCGTACTTCAGGAAGAAGTTGACATGCTCGTCTCGCTGACTACCTTTATCATAAAAGATCAGGTCTCCCGGCTGCAGGTGATAGTTATCACCCCGATCATGGAATCTGCCGGCTGCCCGATAGTACGCCTCTAGGCTACGTACGCCCGAGATCCGCCAGCCGCCATTATGTGGGTTGGTCAGTGACGCCCCGGCCTCGTGTGCCACCCAGCTAACGAAATTGACACACCAGCTCTGTTTTTCTCCCTGGCTATAGTAAGTGCCGGGCTGAGGCTTGGCAAATTGCTGGCGCAAGATGCCGACCACTTTCGCCCTGAGCGGAGACAATTCCTTAGTCGAGAGGTCAGGAAAGCTACCCCGATCAACCATGCTTAGCGACTCCGGTCGGCGCAGGGTAGTGCTAATGTACAGGCACACACCCACCAAGATCAGCACTATAACGACACTAAAGATAATCAACTCAGACCAAGATGACCTGTCTTGTTGACCGTTTCCCATACTAGATATTATACAGGTTTACCACCCAGACACTAGCATTTAGACAACGCAGACCTTAACTTCATAATATTAGTATTATCTTTCCCAATGCAGCTACCTCGTTGTCAACTCTTGACAGCTACTTGCATTTATATCATGGTTATGGCATACTAGAGCAGATATGTCCGAGTTAATTACCACCACGCCACAGTCCGCTGACCATAGCGTCCAGCTGGAGATCGTCAAGTTTAACGAGCTTACTTCCGTCATGAATAATCAGCAGATCCGACTAGCCACTGTCGCTATCGCTGACTTCGTTAATTGTCAAGAAGCGGACGACAAGCAGATGCTATCCGTCACGCCCGAGGCAATCGCCGAGCGTCATACTGCTGTCATTGCCCTGGAGCCACCCCAGCCCGCCTCTACCGAGCCTAGCCTCGCTACCACATCCGCCGAAGGGGACGGGGTAGCCAACTTTGCCGACCGGCTGGTTGGTTATGTCGGGGCAATGACACCGATAGAACACACTTGCGCCGGCACCACTCGTCAGATGACTGAGGTCGGCTCGCTCAAGGTTAGTCGCAGACTCCGAGGTCACGGCATCGGCACAGTACTATTTGGCAAGATTCTGCAAGCTACCGAGGCAGAAGGGCTGACGCCGTATGCCTTTTGTAATGACGACAGTCTACCCATCGCCGAAAGCCTAGCCGGACGAGAGATTACCTACGCCACTGAAGTCCCACCCGAGGCGCTTGAGCTGTGCAAGACCTGCCCTCTCTACGGCCAAGCCACTGACAAAAGTTATGGCTGTTGTGATACTGTAATGGTATGGAACAACACCAACCGAGCGCCCAAGACGCCATCGCATTAACTAAGCAGCTCATCACCATCACCTCAGTGTCGGATAACGAGGCAGAGATCCTTAGCTTCGTCGCTAAGTGGATGGATCAAGCCGGCTTTGACCGGGTCGTCACCAAGGAGCGTTTCACCGCCGGTCTCGTCCGAAGTAAATCTAAAGCTAGTCATCACGCCAGTAAAGCACTGCTCCTCTGTGGACACATCGATACCGTGCCCGCCGGCGACGAGTCGGCCTGGCAGAGTAACCCTTGGCAGCCTCGTACAAAAGGTGATCGCCTCTATGGGCTTGGTGCCAGTGATATGAAATCCGGCGTTGCTATTCAGATGACCGCCGGTCAAGCCTATCTGACTGAGCGCCGAGACGACCTGGATCTATGGTGTGTTGCCGTAGCTCACGAGGAGGTAGACGGAGCCGGTTCGGCCGACTTCACTAAGTACTTCGCTCAGAATACCTCTTACGACCAATCTAGCTGCATCATCGCCGAACCGACCGATCGGCGCATCGAGCTGGGGCATCGAGGCAATCGCTTCGTTCAGCTACTATTTGAGGGCAAGTCCGGTCACGCCTCCCAGGAGAGTGCTTATAGTACCAGCTCCTTACCACCTTTAATCACCTTCATGAATGATCTGATTAGGGTGCGACTTGAGCTACATCGTACTTATTACCATCCCGCTCTAGGGGAGCCGACTTTTACCCCAACCCGTATTGAGCCGGCCGGGGTGTATTCCAGCAACAAGACCGCCAGCGCCAGCTACATCGCCGTCGATATTCGCACCACACCCGAGCTGGATCAGGCTTTCGACAGTTGGCTAGATCAGCTAGCTAGCAAGTATCATTTCTCCTGGCGCTATGCCGCCGATCCCGTGCCGTCCGCCCTGTGCGACGAGAATGCATTGATCTTACGAGCGATGCAGCACATCTTGCCTGAGGCGTCAACAGCCGTCAGCTTCGGTGCCACCGACCAGGCTTTCTTCCAGGCGATTGGCATTCAGACCATCATCTATGGACCGGGCGACTTCGCCCAAGCTCACGCTATCGACGAGTCTGTCTCACTGGCTAGAATTAAGGACACCTATCTGGTCTATCGCCAACTAATCAGACAGATTTACACTAGCTAAGTTTAACGATCCACCTCTAACTTGCGTGCAAACGTATGCGAGATGCGTTATACTGTAGGCACTGAAAGGACGACGTATGAAATATAGTGCTGAGTACAGGTTATCCCTAGCCTTACGCAAGTTAGGCTTCGAGGCTGACCCGACCAAATGTCAGGCTATTGACGAGATGCAACGCTCCGTCAATGCTTTGCCGGGCAAGCATATTCGCTTCGTGATTAGTCGTGACGACAATGGTGATTGGTGCGCTAAGTCGATTGAGCCGGCCGGCATCATCACCGGTGGGTCAGCTCAAGATGACGTAAGTGACATGCTCAAAGACGCTACATACACTTATTTTGGCGTGCCGGCTCGGTATTGTGAATCTACGCTACTGAGAGTAGCCGGTGAGCCAAAAGTCAAGAAGCATAAGGCGCTCGTTTCAGCCTAATCATAGCGCCATATGACCTCACTAACCGACCTAACCCAAAAACGTTGGGTTAAGGCATGTCGTAAGCTAGGGCTTCGCATCGACAAGCACAGCGGCAAGGGTAGCCACATACGGGCATACAGCCCGAATGACAAGATGCACCCCATCACCATACCGTACCACACTCACAAGATGATCAGTACTTGTATCTACAAGACTCTGCTGGAATGGGGCTTTAGTAGAGACGAAATCGATAAAGCCTTACGCTAAGCTCCGACGATTTGCTTAATCTTATCCTGAACTTCATCAATGGTTTTGCGTCGGCCATCCGGCGCCAGACAATCAACGACAGGGAAGTGATACCGCCGGGCAATCTTTCGGTAGCCTGAATTAACCCGACGCTGAAAATCACCGCCTTTTGACTCGAAGGTATCAGGGCGCTCCAGCTCGCCTCGCTGACTGATCCGCTTGATTCGCTCCGCCTCATCGTCCAGATCAAGGATGATCGTATAGTCCGGGTTCATGTATCGTTCGCTAGTGAATAGCTCGGTCACCTGTCTAATGTGAGCTACGTCCAGCCCCTCGCCATATCCCTGATAGGCTAGAGTAGAGATAAAGTTACGTGACGACAATACCGTAGCGCCACTATCTAAAGCGGGAGATATCTTGTGCTGCCACAGTTCCCGCCGAGCCGCACTAAACAGAGCCAGGTTGATCTCAGCAGAACGCTCCAGCTGACTGTCTTTGATCAGTCGCCGCAGGTAATCCGCCACCGGGGTAGACTTAGCCGGGTCGTCACTGCCCGGCTCTTCGATTACTTCAACCCGGCGACCGAGCGAACTAAGATGCTTCGCCAGCAACTCTAGCTGAGTTGTCTTACCGGTACCGTCATTACCCTCGATGACGATATATTGCCCTTGCTTAGACATTAGACACATTATAGCAGAGCTACCGCCCGTCTCTGCTATAATAGCCCGACCATGACTAGTCAGCCCCAACATCAACCGACCGGTGTCTACAGTGACACCGAGATTATCGCCGGACTGGAGCAGGGTCATATCGTTTGCGACCCGGCGCCGGCTCAGATCAACGGCAGCAGTATCGACGTCACTCTGGGATATTATTTTTACCGAGCCGGTGGCAGCCGGCAAGACGAGCTGTTCAACCCCTTTGACCAAGCCAGTACTCGGCAGTACTTCGGCGATTATTTGACCGCCAAGCCCTGGTGTGAGGCTCGGCGCAAGATTAGCCGACCGGAAGTAGCTAATATCAATACGCTGGTCGGCATCGACGATGCTCATCCGGTCATCGTCCTCCACCCCAATGAGCGAATCTTGGCGCACACCCACGAGTTCATCGGCATCCTGTCTCCGGGTACCACCAGTATGCAAGCTCGCAGCACCACCGGGCGCATCGGCATCAGCGCCTGCTATTGCGCCGGTTGGGGTGACCCGGGATACATCAACCGCTGGACGATGGAGATTCATAATCTAAATGAGTACAGCTATGTCGTCCTACCGATCGGCTATCGCATAGCCCAGATAGTCTTTAGCGCCACCGGCCCGGTCGCTACGGAGTATGCTCAGGCGTCCGGTAATTATCAGTCGAATATCAGCGATGACCTGGCTGCCGTCAAGCGGGCTTGGCGACCGTGGATGATGCTACCCAGAGCCTACGCCTCGCCAGTCAAGTTACCGCCACCGGTCACCGGGCTGAGTGACGGACTAATGTAAATAAAACCTCAAGCGACAAGTCACCGCCGATAGATGGATTGTTCAAAAGACTGGACTCGACTCGCTACCAAAGGTAAGCAGATTATTTAGTCAGCTAGCACTTCTTGCACCACCCGTTGCAGAGCCGGGATTACCTCACTAGCGAACCAAGGGTTACGCTTGCGCCAACGAAAGTTAAGTGGTGAAGGGTGAACCAGCGGAAAATACTTGGGCAGATACTCCCTGTAGCTCGCTACCGTCTCAGTCAAGTCTCGCTTAACTTGTCCTGCCAAGTAGAACTTCTGAGCATACGCCCCAACTAAGATTGTCAGCTTCACCCCGGTCATCCGGTCGAACAGACGAGAGTGCCACTTCTCGGCAAACTCCCGTCGAGGCGGCAAGTCACCGTGCTTGCCCTTGCCCGGGTAGTAAAAGTCCATCGGCATTAGAGCGAACAGTCGAGGGTCGTAAAATTGCTCTTCCGTCACATCCAGCCACCGGCGGAGATTTTGTCCGCTGATATCATTCCAGGGCTTGCCCGTCTCTTGGGCGACTCGCCCCGGCGCTTGCCCGACTATGACTATCCGTGAATGGGGCGAAGCCGAGTAGACCGGCTGCCATCCCCGGTCAGTATAGTCGGCATTCATCGGATCAGCCATGATCTGCTCATATAGTAGAGGCTTAGCATCGTTCTTCATACCATTACTATGCACCAAAGCCGGCTAAAATACCACCTATTTGCGGGGTGGCGGGCAAGTCGGCTGATTCTTACAGACACCGGCTATGTCAAAATACGGACGAGGCAGGTGAAAGACTTTGGCCGGCGGGTGACCGCTCATCACCATCACTTGGATAGCCATATAGACGGTAAATAGCCCCACTGTGCCGACATTCAGTACCTGACGCCAATGCTTGTCCAGCCAGTTGATCAGATTATTGACCAGGGGAAAGCCCCAATAAACTCCCGGCACTGATGCTACACCGAAAGCCAGGCAGTTCTTGAGGCAAATAAAGCCAAACAGGTTAAATGGCTGATCACTGTAGTCCCAGTAATAATTGGTATGATCCGGTGTCACCGCCACGATGGTCGCTGCACAGATAAATTCGATCACTCCGCCCAGGATGCAGCTCAAGACAAATACGGTCGGAGCATTGATTCGGTTCTCTTTGATCAGAGGATAGATCACCCAGATCAGTGCCAACGCTCCGAAACCATAAGGTGCCGCTAAGACAAAGGTCGGTAGTACATTGATCGGTGGCTGATTAGTCAGCAAAGGCAGATTAACCCAGATCAGCTCCAGGACATGACCGATCAGCGAGAATATCCAGTAGATCAGGAAAGCATTACGCCAGAAAATCAGCCGGTGCCAGTCATCGCTATAGTCAGTCTCGATTAGCCTGATCAGACGAGGCCGAGGTCGGTTGGCTGTACTTAGTCTGTCGTCAGCTACTCGGAATATCATAATTTACCCTAGCCTTTATCTTAGCACATCGTCACGACAAAGCTCGGTAGATCTGATCGTCTAGCTGGTAGAGCAGCTGGATGCGATTCTCCAGCCGGTAGTAGTAGCCCAGGTATGCCCCCTCTAAGATCGTCAGAATAGTCACCAGAGCAATGATTAGCCAAGTCACCGTATCGAACGAGCCACCGGTGACCACCAGCCAGCCCAGCAGACCCGCCCAGCCACCCAGCATGATCAGACCAAAGGTGATCGTAACCAGCAGATGGATCTGACGCTCGTGCTGAAAGTTCTGCACTTGGTAGTGATGGTAGCGCCACAGCGGCCAAAGCTGCTCGGTTTGTTGCTTGCCCCGACGTTCGCTAGCCAGCCTCTCCAGCTTAGTCTGCATGAATTCCCGGTGACGTAAGATCTCTTTATCCATAAGCAGATTATAGCACTGCTTTGGTCATGACTGGCATGGCGGAATATTCCGGATGAGCACGGAGGGGTAATCTCGTGCTACGCCACCGCCTCTTGCGAAAGGCGGGGCTTTCTATTTATCCATCATATCTTCATCATCGTCCGGCGACCGAGTCAACCCACCATTGTCAGCCACGGCTATGGCGGCTGAGCCGAAAATATCATTCCGATACTTCTTGATCAGCTCTCGATGTGGATAGTTCATATCGTCATCGACGGCAAAACCGACCTCAAACCAGTCCTCCGCCGGGTAGTCAATCATATATTGAATGATCCGCTGCGCCTCAGCTTCATCTGCCACCATCAGGCGACGTCGGATTTCTGCTGCATCCGGCTGTTCATTTATCTCGTTATTAGTCTCCACATCTCTACCGCAATGATTTAACATCATCTATTTTAGCTTCCTTTCTCCAATTGGACACAAGTGGGGCATCATCTCATAAATAAGGCACCCATTTACTCGCCGTTAGCCCATAAGCACGGTAACCTTTTGCTATGAGATAATGTAAACACCTATAAAAATGATAGCTTTTATGCCATAATTACACATATGGAAAGCGGCGAAAATCTAAATACAGATATCAATAACAATAATACTGACTTTGAGACCGCAAATAGCTGGGGAAGCTTGACAGATGACAAATCTGAATCCATAGCAGCTTTTGCAGCACACGCTCTGCAAAAAACAAAAGCAAGAGAAAGAATAGAGCAAGAACAAAAGCATTCTGAACCGGAGACACCATATGAGCAACAACATAAGAGAGCTGAGCAAGATTTAAGTCATGTAGACGCCCCAATGCCCGACACTTATGATAAAGCCACAGACTCTTCTTACGAACAGATCCTTTCACCGGAACAGGTATTCGAAAAGTTTAGCGGGTTATTTGCATTTTTGGGCGAAGATATAAAAGGCGATCCGAATGTAATTGAAAAATACCAACAGATTTCGGACAAGAAAGATCAACTTAGGTTTATTCTATTATCTTCGCTATCCGACAAGGTAAGGCTTTTCTGCAGCGAGAGCTTTGGTCACCCTAACTATGACAACTTTATGCATAGGCTGCAATTCCAGCAAGATTTCATAAATGGAACCGCCAGAGCATGGAGACAAGAATGGGATGAACGCAAAGGTAAGTACATTGACGTGCAAAGATCTCTGGACTCGTCTGATGCCGACAGATATAGCATCCTGCTTGGTCTAAATAGGGCATCTCTCAGATCTGCCATGATAGGTACACCTGAATATGGCGCATACAAAATGGCGATGGACATCGTGGAAGATAGAGACTGGAGTATAACATCTGATTTTCCTGAAATTAGCGGTTATTGGTCCGGTATTACTAACACAAACATAGGATCATGGAAGACAATCATTGACGAATACGGAACAATAGCAGATAAAGTTGCCAGAAGAAACCCGGACATAGACAAAGAAAACTTGGAGTATATAACGGTTCGCAAGGCTGCCAGGATTTTCGCAGATTCAATGGAATACAATAACGCTAGCAGGGGGCCAAAATCACCATACGTATCCTCATTCCATGAATCAGTAGCGTGGGCTCAGCTTGGTTATGGAGTACAGAGACAGCTCCGAGGAATGAGGCAACGAATTATGAACTCAAACCTTCACAATATAGGGCGATTTATTGGAAAATCCGGATGTTCGCAGAAATGCAGCTCTTTCAAGTCCGAAAGGTCACGTCTTGGAAATAGGGTGAAGTATATCAATGGTCTATCCGAGGACGGTAAACAAGAATTTCTAGCAAAAGAAAATGCGTTTGAGATAAAGAAACAAGAAGAATGGCGAAAAGAAGAGGTTGAACGAATAAAACACAAATATGAGAAACTTATTAGTAAGACCAGGAATGAAGAACGTAGAGCTACTTACGCAAGCCGTCAAGAAGAAGAAATCCAGAGGGTCGTAGCCGATACTTCAGAACGAATTGAGTATTTTGAGAGCAGGGCTTTGGACGGACTATTTTCAGATATCAACGAGAGAAGAGAGTTGCTGTCGCACAGAATCGAAAGAAGAAAATCGTTAGCCGAAAAGGCAATAGAACTTCATTTTAAATTAGGTGATGGATGCAAAGGAGAATGGAGTAATGACCTAGAAGAACAGGGTACGACAGATGTTTCCCAATATCAAGGATGCCTGGATTGGATAAACGATGCTCCTTTTGGAGTGATTAAACGTGCACATAAAAGAATGGTCGACGGGATGTCTGCCGACGAAATATACAAATTGGCGATAAGTGAGACGATTCGAAAGGCGGTCAATAATCCAGATCAGGCAGATATAGCTATGCATCAGATGTTTAGGGAGATAAAGACGGACCTATTATTGATAGTATGTGTGATGTGTTGAGGATTCGCGGAATCATATGTTTGGCAGGAAAACTGTCTAGATACTCAGAGGAACTAAGCTATTCGGAGTTGGAGTCTATGTCTGACAAAGATATGCGATGGATAGAGGATTCACTTGCGGCCTTCCCGTTTTCGGATGTAAAACAATTTATAGACAAAGGACTAGACCTTTCCCTTGTTCCAAGGTTGAGTCGTATTACCGAAGAATTTGGATACAAATTGGACACAAACCAACTAATAGAGCTCTCAAGTAAAGAAATAATAAATTCCTACCGTCACAAAGAAGTTGAGGAGGTGTTTATTTCTACTCTGAGCAGTTTTTCGCTAGATGAAGCGATAACCGCTATGGATACCGGTGTTGATTTAAGAATATTAAATGCAGTAAGGTCAATAGTATCCACACAAGGAGTTAGCAATTTCTCAGAGATACTGGATCGTGCAACAAAAATTGGACAACTTTCAGATAGATACGAGGGCGGTTATGAAAAACTTATTTCACAATATCGTACAGCTATAAACTCTATGGGCATAGAAAAAGCTGATGACCTACTGTCGCAGCACGGCACTGATTTAGATACTTTCAATATGGCTACCAGAGAATTTAAAAACAGTGTGGGCGATGATTTTGACAAAACACTAAGATTGTCAGAAAAAATTAGCACAGCTATGTATGGATTAAGAGATTTAGATCAAGAAGAAGCATCGATACAAACACTGTATAATCCTGATGTAGGATATACAGAATCCCAAGTAATAAACCTATATGAACATGGAATTTCCGCCAGTGCTTATAGAAGTGTGTTCATCAGTACTGAATACGACGGCGATAATCTTGACGTAAAAGAAAATAGCAGTCTAAGTTTTGACAACAAAGTGAAATTGCTACAGAATGCGCTCAGAGACAATCCCAACTATTGGAGGATAAAGGAGGCTATAGAATCTTTTGATGGTGACATGGATATACTACATCAACTTGCTGAGAGTGGCGCAGATGTGGTTCATGCTTCTCGCGTGAAGTATCTTTTAGATGAAGACGAAAAATACTCAGGATTTAATACTCTTGAAAATATACTTCATCTGGCTCAAAATAATCTTGAGGTAGATGTATTCTTACGTGCAATTAATGCCGGGTTTAGCGTCGATGAGATTAAGTTATACCCATTCTTAGCATCAGATTTATTAATAAAAGAAAGGGATGAACGATGATACCTATTAATGATGTATCCCCTAGACTAAGTAAAACCATAGTAATTTATGCCCCGAAAGGACTTGGAGCTACCGCTACAGTTTGGCTACACGAGATAGCTAGAAAATTAGAAGAATATAATTGGCCGGTAGACTGCTGGCAAGTAGGTAAAGATAGCGCAGGCAATGAGATTAAAGTTGATCGTCTCGGACGATTCCTATTTGGCGTACCCGGTTATGATGGGCATATCAGAGTAGCTGCTAATGGTTCAGAGATAACGATATACTATCCTTCTGAGCCCGCAGAAGCAGAGGCATTGTTTAATAAACTAAAATCCGAGATTGAGAGGAAGAAGGCTCAAGATGAACGATAGTCCAGAACAGCTAGGTGCCGGCAAAGCCGGAAGATCGGAACTGACAACAGTAGAAGTACAAAGTAGGATTGATCGCACAAGCAGCCTCCTTGCAAGACTTAGGGCATATCCATCAGATTGGACCAGTAAAAATGGCGAGTCAAAGCAAGAAGTCGAAAAGAAGCTTGAAGATGCCTTGTCTAGTATGGGCGTAATACGGGAAACTTTATCTGAATCTGACACTGATGCAGTCGGAACAGAATGGGATGACCTCAGAAACGCACCCACGAGGAATACATTGGATCAGCAGAAAGTTCATCTTTCCGAGGCTTCGGAAGAAACTCCGGCAATCTACCTTGATGTTAGACCGGCAAGTGAATCTAACCCCAGCGACATCAAAGCTCCGCATTCGCAGCCAAGAGCTAGGTTTTTTGAGGTCGATGGAACGTATATCCCGATTATACCGAGATCCTCTCGTAAAACTACCGAATGGGAAGCTGTTCCCGGTAAGATGACTGTATCTGGTGGAGAGAAATTCTCTGAAGTAAAATTCGTAAGAGACAAAAACGGCTTAACTACGGTTGCAAAACCCGGCGAAAAGATGGACTTCATTGAGAGTGCAAGAAATGAGCGGTTAGAATCTATCGACACTCTTTTGCAAGGTCGACATGAACTAAAATCCTTTAACTCAATCTACCAGGATCTGGCAAGTACCACATCGGAATATAACGGCTTAAATCCGGACAGTCCAGATTACGACGAAAGAGCAAAGGAGCTTGCGGCACAAATAGATTCATTCACTACACCCGAGGGTATCGCTTTTAAAATACCTGAAAAAGAGGCTGAAAAGATTGAGGATGCTGAAGACTTTTCGGAAAGAGTTGCGGATATTATTTCCACTCTTCAATATTTGAGGGAGGTAGACCCGGGACAGACCGAATTTATACCGACAATCGACCGCAACTATAAGACGACACCATATATTAAGAAGAAATTCGCCGAATTTGCGCAACTACTTAATCGTCAAATGGGCATCGGCAACAATGCCTATATGGATGAGCTTGCCCACAATGAGCAAGCTCCAGATTGGGAAAAACTTTCAGCAAAGGGTATGACTGTCATAGTTGGTCCCAGGGGTACCGGTAAGAATAAATTAGTAGATCATTATGCTGCGATCTCTGAGAGACCCCTATTTCGTTATGCTTGTTCGCCAGATAAAGAAGAACGTGACCTCACTTATGACGTCGAATTGTCTGATGGCGAAGTAGTAAAAGTCCCGACACGTATTTTAACTGCCATCTCAACAGAAAATGCCATCCTAGAGCTAGATGAGATCAACCTACTTCGCCCGAATGTAGCTAAATTTTTCAACTCTCTATTTGATGGCGATCGCTCAATATTTCTTAACGACCAAATTATTCACGCTGCACCGGGAGTGATGTTTGTTGGGTTGATGAACCCCGCTGATTATAATGGCGTCGAAGATTTACCGGAAACTATTGATGACCGTTCTAATATTATGACGATGAATTATCCTCCCCTCAAGGAGCATGATCGTAGCACTGGCGAAGAAAGATTTACTTATGACGAAGCGCTAATCCTTAAGAATAATATCTCTCCACTACAAGGGTTCTCCGATGCGCAATTCATCCAAATCTGGGATAGAGTTATCAATGATCAGGGACGAGCAGATGTATCGCCGGAAGTGGTAAAAATTATACACGATCTGAAGAATATGATTCTCATAGCTAATCGTACCAGACAAACCGTTGAGGCATACAAGACTCGCACCGGCGACGCTAGGATGGAGCGTGATATATCCTTACGTGGCATGGACGAAGCGACGAAGTATTATTCCGAAAATCATCTCTGGCAGCAAGATCTTTCTAGGCTGCCGGGCTGGAAAGCTCCATGGAATGCTGCGCAGTACGCTGTCGCCATGACTTATCTACCGCACACCGAGACCTATCGTAAAGGTCAGCAAGACAAGAATGCCATTGAGACAATCTTGGCAGAGGGAATTCGCTAATCTATGCATGAGGGTTTGCCAACCGACAATGGCAGACATAATACCGGGAACGATCCCTTTGGTTTTAGTGCTTTAGAGGAATCCCGGACTCCAGAGCAACTTGCTGCCTCGCCAGAGCAGGATAAGCAGAGAGCTGATTTAATAAGAGAGATAAATGAACAAATTCTATTCCTTGCTTATGGCTTGTCTGAGAAAATACAGCGAAATGGACTTGGCGGCAAAGTTTCTATACGAGGCATGATGGGTAGTTCTTGGGGGATAGGCGTTAGTAAAAACAACCCAAGAAAAGACATACCAAATATTGTGGTTTATCCGGAAAGCATTCTATCTGAAGACAGAGTGATCACGAATGCAAGGCTTCGTCATGAAGTAGGGCTTTGTTGCATAATCCCAAACAAAATGAGTAGTGTTATGCTTGTAGTATTATGAAAGGCCAAACAAACACTACTCATAGCCATAATAGCACTAACCACACCAACCGCTATACTAATCGCACCGACCGCAGTAACG
>ERZ773083.1350-NODE-1350-length-16772-cov-3.383741_pt1 | contig 16772 bp, 15 predicted proteins | sample MGYA00511465_ERZ773083 | MGnify/ENA primary metagenome ERZ773083 (study PRJEB29015, sample SAMEA2738001) | human oral metagenome | biome: human oral; feature: human-associated habitat; material: dental | place: China | collected 2060 ... | reverse complement strand
GCACTTGGGCAGATATTGCCTACAACTACGATGGCAAGACAAAAATTTACAGCTACCACTTTAACGCAGACGGTGTCATGGACAGCGGCTGGTGGAAGAATGACCAGGGTGTCTGGTACCATCTCTCCACAATTCACGACGGCTGGTTTGGCTCTATGGACAAGGGCTGGTACCGCGACAGCGCGGACGGCAGCTGGTACTATCTGAATCCGGCAGCGCCTGCGCCGACCTGGGACTGGGATGCATCTCAGAATCTCTGGGTATACGGACATCGCGCAGGCAGACCGTATGGCTCCATGTATGCGAATGAAGTGACGCCGGATGGCTACCATGTAGATGCTTCCGGTGCATGGATTCGCGAGACGCCGTAAGGCTCATATCGGCAGAAACGAGACTCCCCTAATTCTCGTATATGCGGGCGGGGCGGTGAAGACTTTTCGTCTTCACCGCCCCGCCTATTTTGTTAGTGGAAGGTCTCCGCTTCGTCGTCGGAGTTATCATCGGACGGTGCCGGTTGCAGCAAGGTGCGAAGACAATCCCGGTGCGAATACAAAATACGGTCTATGTAGATGTCGGTTTGCCGGATGCGATAGAAACTCATGTAATTTCCGCCGGTAATAAAGCGGTAATCCGTCTTCACGGCTGTTAGGGTAGCAAGCGGTGTTCCCGCCTGTGCATACTGTGTCAGAATGTGAAGGCTTTGAAGAATACGCTGTACGGTAGATTCTGCGGCAGTGGGATTCCGGAGATTATTTTCGCTGTACTGTTTGATTTCCGGCAGATCTTGTTGCGCAGACGGAGAAAAATGCAGTTGATTCATTTTGTGAGACCAAGATTTTGTTCGACTTCATTTAAGCTGAGCCAATCCTGCTGTTCCCCTGCGATGCGCCCTTTGGCGAGCTCATGTAAGAGATGCAATCTCGCCTCCTGTTTTTCATAGTCTGCGATATCGACAATCGCATATTTTCCACGCCCGTTTTTTGTCAGAAAAACGGGTGAGCCGACGGCAACATCGCGGAGTACTTCGCTGTAGTTGCGCAGGTCTGAGATGGGTTTAATATTCGGCATAGGAATTACCTCCTTTCTTTGCGTCGAGCATAAATCTGCTGCTGTAAAATTCAACATCAAATTTGGAGCGAAATTGCCGGGCCTCCGCCTTTCTTGACAGCCTTGGCTCAACTCGCTAGGATATTGTGAGAAAGAGAGGGGCGTATGAAGGTTTTGTTGCCAATATTGAAGAAGTACAGGAGAGAGGCAGTGCTCGCGCCTCTCTTTAAGCTTGTGGAGGCGCTACTCGAGCTGATTGTGCCGCTCATTATGGCACGGATCATTGACCGCGGCATTGCGACCGGAGATCGCGGCTATGTGCTACAGCAGTCGGCGTTGCTCTTGCTGCTCGGCGCGGCGGGGCTCGGGTTCTCGATTACCGCGCAATATTTTGCGGCAAAGGCGTCGATGCGACTCGGCGGCGAGTTGAGACATAGGCTCTTTTCGAAGGTGCAGGAACTCAGTTTTTCGCAGCTGGATCTTTTCGGCGCGGACACCTTAATTACGCGAATGACGAGCGATGTAAACCAGGTGCAGTCCGGCGTCAACATGGTGCTGCGGCTGTTTCTCCGCTCGCCCTTCATCGTCTTTGGCGCAATGATTATGGCGTTTACGATTGACGTGCCGTCGGCGCTGATCTTTGCGGTCGCGATTCCGGTCATCGGTGCGGTTGTCTTCTGGATTCTCCTGACTACCTTACCGCTCTATAAAAAGGTGCAGGGGCGTCTGGATCAGATCATGACGAGCACGCGCGAAAACCTGACCGGTGTCCGCGTGATTCGGGCTTTCCGCCAGGAGGAGAATGAGAGACAGCGCTATGCGGAGCGGAATGCGGCGCTGTTTGCGGAGCAGATCCGTGTGGGGCGCATCTCGGGGCTCATGAATCCGCTGACCTATGTGCTCATTAACCTCGCGATTGTCGCACTGATTCAGACAGACGCCGTGCGCGTAAACGCAGGCATTCTCGCGACCGGTCAGGTGGTCGCGCTGCTGAATTATATGTCGCAGATCTTGGTGGAGTTAATCAAGCTCGCCAATCTGATTATTCAGGTGACGCGCGCCATGGCCTGCAGTGACCGCGTTGCCGCAGTGCTGGAGGTGCGGTGCGATATGCAGGACGGCAGCGAGGACACGGCGCAAGCATTTGTGGGCGAGGCGGCGGATACAAACGGCCGGAAAAAGGCGGTCGAATTCCGGAATGTCTCGCTCCGCTATGACGCAGAGAGCGGTGAAGCGCTATCGCACATCAGTTTTACAGCCTATGCAGGCGATACCATCGGCATTATCGGCGGCACGGGCAGCGGCAAGTCCTCGCTCGTGAATCTGATTCCGCGTTTCTATGATGTGACGGCGGGCGAGGTAGCGGTCTTTGGAGAGGATGTGCGGAAGCTAACGCTCGAGAGTCTCCGAGCGGCGGTCGGTATGGTCTTACAGAAGGCAGAGCTCTTTCAGGGTAGCATTGCTGACAATCTTCGCTGGGGCAAAGAGGATGCCGACAGCGAGGCGTTCTGGGAGGCGCTGACGGTCGCGCAGGCGAAGGAATATGTCGAGACCAAGCCCGGCAGGCTCGACTTCCATCTGGAGCAGAACGCCCGGAATCTGTCGGGCGGTCAGAAGCAGCGCCTCACGATTGCGCGCGCGCTCATGAAGAAGCCGGAGATTCTGATTCTCGACGATAGTGCTTCGGCGCTCGACTTTGCGACCGACGCGGCACTTCGCACCGCAATCCGCGAGAGCGCAAAGGGCATTACCTGCTTCATTGTGTCGCAGCGCGCGGCTTCGGTGCAGTATGCGGACCGGATTCTGGTGCTCGATAACGGGCAACTGGTCGGCAGCGGCACACATGAGGAGCTTCTCCGGGACAACCGGGTCTATCAGGAGATTTACTACTCCCAGTTCCCGAAGGAGGCGTGAGATGAAACAGAAGAAGAAAAATGATTTTCAGTGGCGCACCGTCAAAAAGGTGCTCCGTTACATCGGCCGCTTCCGGCTGTACCTGATGGCATCGCTACTCTTTGCCTTCCTGACGGTTGTTCTGACTCTGCTCGCGCCGCGTTTGACCGGTGCCGTTGTGGACCACATGATAGGCGCGGGACGGGTGGATTTTCCCGGTGTGCGGCGCATCATGCTGCAGCTTGTCCTCGCGGCGGCGGGCGTGGGCATCTTCCAGTGGTGCATGAATCTCTGCAACAACCACCTGGCCTATGCGGTCGTGCAGGCGCTTCGAAACGATGCTTTCCGGAAGATTGAGCGCCTGCCGTTAAGTTACCTCGACGCGCACCCGGTCGGCGAGATCGAGAGCCGTGTGATTGCGGATGCCGACCAGTTTTCGGACGGCCTTTTGATGGGCTTTACCCAGCTCTTTACGGGTGTCCTCACGATACTCGGGACGCTCCTCTTCATGCTCTCGGTCAATGTCTGGATTACGCTTGCGGTCGTGTTGATCACACCGCTCAGTTTTCTGCTCGCGGGTTATATCTCAAAGCACAGCTATATTTTGTTTCGCGCGCAGTCGACGCTTCGCGGCGCGCAGACCGGCATGATTAACGAGATGGTCGAGGGACAGCGCGTCGTCAAGGCCTTTCACCGCGAGCGCGCCGTGATTTCGGATTTCGATGCGCTCAATGAAAAGCTGACCGAGACTTCGCTGAAAGCGACTTTCTTCTCTTCGCTGACCAACCCAACGACGCGCTTTGTAAATGCCTTAGTCTATATGATTGTCGGCGCGGTTGGTGCTCTCTCGGTGATCGGCGGGCATCTGACGGTCGGCGAGCTCACGGCTTTTCTCAGCTATGCGAGTCAGTACGCCAAGCCGTTCAACGAGATTTCGGGCGTTGTGACCGAGCTCCAGAACGCGATTGCCTGCGCGGCGCGACTCTTTGAGTTTATCGAGGAGGCGGAGGAGGTGCCCGACGCGGCGGATGCCAAGGCACCGGAGCGCTTCGACGGTGCGGTCGGGTTTGACAAGGTCGCCTTTTCCTATGTGCCGGAACAGCATCTCATTGAGAACTTTGACTTTGCGGTGAAACCGGGACAGAAGATTGCGATTGTCGGGCCGACCGGCTGCGGCAAGACGACGCTCATTAATCTCCTGATGCGCTTCTACGATGTGACGGGCGGCAGCATCACCCTCGACGGCACGGATCTCCGCGATCTGACGCGCGCCTCGCTCCGCGGCGGCTTCGGCATGGTCTTACAGGAGACCTGGTTAAAGAGCGGCACGATACGCGAGAACATCACGATGGGCAATCCGGGCATCAGTGAGGAGCGGATGCGCGAGGTTGCGCGCATCTGCCACATTGCGAATTTCATCGAAAAACTGCCGCAGGGCTATGACACGGTGATTGCCGAGAACGGCGAGGGCTTCTCGCAGGGACAGAAGCAGCTTCTCTGCATTGCCCGCGTCATGATGAGCAATCCGTCGATGCTGATTCTCGACGAGGCGACTTCTTCGATCGACACGCGGACGGAGCTCAAAATTCAGGAGGCGTTCAACAAACTCATGGAGGGGCGCACGAGTTTTATTGTTGCGCACCGTCTCTCGACGATACGGAACGCCGATGTGATTCTTGTGATGAAGGCCGGACACATCATTGAAAAGGGCAACCACGAGAAACTCATGGCGGCGAAGGGCTTCTACTACACGCTCTATGAGAGCCAGTTCCTTGGCAAGTCGATTTAGTGGCAAAGAGCGGGTCGCTTTGGTATAATGTGGCTGTTATTGTGAAATTGCGAAATGAGGAGGCACAACATGAATATTGTTTGCTTGGATCTGGAGGGCGTGCTGGTTCCCGAAATCTGGATTGCGTTTGCGGAGGCTTCGGGCATCCCGGAACTTCGCCGCACAACGCGGGACGAGCCGGACTACGACAAGCTGATGCGCTACCGCATTGACATTCTGAAGGAGCACGGCCTCGGGCTCAAGGAGATTCAGGAGACCATCGCGACGATCGATCCGATGCCGGGCGCAAAGGAGTTCCTCGACGAGCTCCGGAGCTTTACCCAGGTTATGATTCTGAGTGACACATTCACGCAGTTCGCGTCTCCTCTCATGAAGAAGCTCGGCTACCCGACGATACTCTGCAACTCGCTCGAGGTTGCGGTGAGCGGTGAGATCACGGGCTTCAAGATGCGTATCGAGAACTCGAAGCTCACGACGGTGCGCGCGCTCCAATCGATCGGTTATGAGACGATTGCGAGCGGCGACAGCTATAACGACCTCGGCATGATCGAGGCGAGCAAGGCGGGCTTCCTGTTCCGGACGACGGAGGAAATCAAGAAGGCTTATCCGCAGTACCCGGCGTTTGAGACTTACGCGGAACTGCTCGCGGCAATCAAGGCAGCGCAGTGACGAGATGAGCAAAAGACAGCTTCCCGAAGGGAGGCTGTCTTTTCGTGTGCGGGAAACATGAAGGGTTGTATAGCGACCGCGCGGGCGGAGAGGAGATAGGGTATGACAGAGGCGATTTTTGACAGAGATCCGCGGGAGCTCTGCTTTACGGCAGAGGTGCTCTCTTCGGCGGAGAGAACGGCGGACGGTGCGACTTGTTTTGCGGTGATTCTGGACCGGACGGCCTTTTTCCCGGAACAGGGCGGGCAGAAGGCGGACCGCGGCACGCTCGGCGGGGCGAAGGTTCTGGATGTCACGATACGGGATGACATCATCACCCACCTGGTCGACGCGCCGCTATCGGTCGGCAGTACGGTCACGGGGACGGTCGACTGGGCACGCCGCTTTGACTTTATGCAGCAGCACACGGGCGAGCACATGTTGTCGGGGCTTGCGCACCGCTTTTTCGGCGCGGAAAATGTGGGCTTTCATCTGAGCGAGCGCGAAGTGCAGGTGGATCTCAGTGTTCCGCTCGGCACGGCGGATCTCGCGAAGCTTGAGCGCGCGGTCAATGAGGCCGTTTTCCGGGACATCCCGGTGCGCGCCTTTTATCCGGACGCGGCGGAGCTTGCGGCGATTTCTTACCGGCAGAAAAAGGAACTGACGGGGGCAATCCGCCTCGTCGAAATCGGGGATGTGGACACCTGCGCCTGCTGCGCACCCCATGTCAATCGGAGTTCGGAGGTGGGGCTCGTAAAGATTCTGAGCGCGATGAACTATAAGGGCGGCACCAGACTGTATCTCGCCTGCGGGATGCGGGCGCTCACGGCGTTTTCGGCCTGCCTCGACGAGGCAAAAGAGATTTCGGCGCGGCTCTCGGCGCCGCTCGGCGAACTGGACAGTGCGGTCTTGAAAGTGCAGGAGAAGAGCGCTGCCGCCGAGAGCCGCGCGGCTTCGCTTGCGGTCGAACTGATTCTTGCAAAGGCAGAGACAGCGGCGCAGAGAGGCGAGCAGGCGCCCTGCCTTGTTCTGCCGCCGCTCCCGGAGAGTGTGCTCCAGCGCGCGCTAAAGCCGCTCAGAGAGCGCTTTTCCGGTGTAATCGGGCTCTTCTCCGGCGCGGAGGAGACAGGCTATGCGTTTCTTCTGTCCGGCGACGGGGTTGACTGGAAGCCTTTTCTCGCCGAACTCCGCGCGCACGGCGGCAAGGGCGGCGGCGGAAAAGATCGCATTCAGGGTCGTATCTTTTGTAAAGCGACAGAAATACCCGCTCTTTTTCATGATTTTGTAAAAAATGAGAAGTAAGATTGTGATAAAATTACAAGAGAAATGAAATAGAACTGAGGGCGGAGACAGCATCTCAGGGGAGGGGGATTTCGTTTTGATGCAGGAAAAAATCAAAAAAGGGCTCTGTTGTCTCATCGCGGCACTGCTGCTTTTCGGCGGCTCTATCGGCGTAAAGACAGCTTATGCGGCGACTGCGCCGCAGATTGCCTCGGAGGGCGCGGCGCTCTACAATGCGACGACGGGACAGTTTTTGTATGAGAAGAACGCAAATCAGCAGTTCTATCCGGCTTCAATCACCAAGTTTATGACGGCACTTCTGGTGCTCGAGAACAGCTCACAGGACGATGTGGTTGTGTTCTCCGACAGCGCGACCGGAAATCTGGAGTCGGGCGCGGTAAATCTGGAGCTCACAAAGGGCGATCGCGTCAAGGTGCGGGACTGCCTCTACGGGCTCATGCTGAAATCCGCGAACGAGGTCGCGAACGGGCTCGCCGAGCATGTCTCGGGTTCGGTCTCCGCGTTCGCACAGAAGATGAACCGGAGAGCCGGACAGCTCGGATGCACCAACACGAATTTCGTGAATCCGAACGGTCTGAACAACGCAAACCATGTCACGACACCGCATGACATGGCGCTGATTGCGAAGGCCTGTTTTGACCGCGCCGATTTCCGTGCGCTGGATCAGACGACTTCGTACCATTTTCCGGCGACCAAAAAGCGTCCGAACGGCACGGACATCACAATGGGACACCGTATGATTGCGCCGGGCGGTTCGGACTATTATCCGGGCATTCTCGGCGGCAAGACGGGTTATACGAGCGCGGCGGGCAATACGCTCGTGACCTGCGCGGAGCGAAACGGCGTGCGTCTCATTGCCGTGGTTATGAAGAGCAAGCGGACGCAATACGCGGACACAAGGGCGCTGCTCGACTACGGGTTCCAGCTCGCGGGAGAGTCCGGCGGAAAAAAACAGGAAGCCGTGGGCGGGGAAACGGCACAGGAGACAAGCGGCAAAGTACAGGCGCTCACGGCAAACAGTCAGGCTCAAAGTCAGCAGGAAAATCCGGCGGAAAATCAGCAGGCGGTAAGCAGACAAACGGTAAGTCCGGCGGGAAGTCAGGCAAATCCGGCAAGCAGACAGGAAGCAAATTCGTCGGCAAATCAAAATCAGGCACTAAGCGGACCGGGGGCAAAGTTGCCAGGTCAGGCGGGGTGGCTCCAAGGAAACGGCGTGTGGGCGTACAGAGAAGCAAACGGTGAGCTCGTGAAGAATGCTCACCGGGAGATTAACGGTGCGCAGTACTGGTTTGACGCGGACGGCAATATGAAGGAGGGCTGGCAGCAGGATAGCACGGGCGCCTGGTATTACCTGACACCGGGGCAGGGCGCACTGCAGCAAAACTGCTGGCTACAGTATCGGAATCAGTGGTATTATCTTGGAAGTGACGGCAAAATGTTGACAGACAGCCTCACACCGGATGGATACCGAGTCAACAGGGAAGGGGTTTGGATTGGATAAGAAGAAGCTTTTCTTCTCGTTCGGTTCGGCGGCGGTCGGCATTGCGGCGGCCGCCCTTTTTGAATCCGAGCGGGAGCGTCGGAGCCTCATTGTGCGCCGCTATGAACTGCGGAGCCCGAAAATCGAAAGACCGCGCCGCATTGTATACCTCTCGGACTTTCATGAGCGCCGTCTCGGCGACATTGCGGCGCGGCTCCTGAAAGAAACGGAGCGGCTTCGGCCGGACTACATCTTCCTCGGCGGAGATATGGTGACGGCAAAGTACGGCGCTTCGATTCAGGCGACCCTCGCGCTGACAGAGCGGCTCGCGGAAATCGCGCCGGTTTACTACGGCGAGGGAAACCACGAGGCGCGGCTGGACCGCGACCGCGGGCGCTATTTGCAGCTGTTCGACGACTTGCAGGCGGGGCTTAGTCGCCAGGGCGTACACTACCTCTCGGATGAGACTGTGTTGCTCGGCAATGACCTTGCGCTCTCGGGGCTCCATATCACCGAGAACTTTTACCGGCGAGCGCCGCACGATGAGATGCATGCGGACTATGTGCAGGAGCACCTCAGCGCGGCAAATGCGACGCGCTTTCAGCTTCTTTTTGCGCATAGCCCGGCTTTTTTTGACGCCTATGCGCGCTGGGGCGCGGATCTCACATTCGCGGGGCATTGGCACGGCGGCACGGTGCGGCTCCCGGGGAACATAGGTCTCATGACGCCGCAGTTTGAATTCTTCCGCCGCCCGGCGAGCGGGCTTTTCTACCGGGGAGAACACGCGATGCTCCTAAGCCCGGGCATCGGTACGCACAGCATCAACCTCCGCTTTATGAATTTGCCGGAGCTCATGGTGCTGGAGCTTCGAAAGGGGAGAGGACATGGCAGATGAGGCGCTCTCGCTGCGGCTTGAAAAGTATGAGGGGCCGCTCGATCTTCTCTTAAGGCTGATTGAAAAGAATAAAATCAATATCTACGACATTCCGATTGCCGAGATCACGGAGCAGTATATGGCGTATCTCTCCGGCATGGAGAGGGAGGATCTCGATCAGCTCTCGGAATTCCTTCTGATGGCGGCGACTTTGCTCGATATCAAGGCGCGCATGCTCCTGCCGCGCGAGGTGGATCAGGAGACCGGCGAAGAGGTGGATCCGAGAGCGGAACTTGTGAATCGCCTCCTGGAGCACAAGAAGTATAAGCTCATGGCGGAGGAACTCGCCGACCGCGAATTTGACGCCTACAAGGTCTTTTTCCGCGAACCCGCGCTTCCGAAAGAAGTCGCGGAGTGGACGCAGCCCGTGGATCTCGACGAGCTCTTTCAGGATGTGACGCTCACGCGACTTCAGTTTGTGTTTCAGGAGGTCATGCGTCAGCGCGAAGACAGGATCGATCCGGAGCGGAGTCGCTTCGGGACCATCAAACGCGAGCCCATCAGTCTGAAGATGCAGATTGAAGCGGTCATGAGCTATGCGCGCGCGCACGAGAGTTTTTCGTTCCGGGACTTACTTGAAAAGCGGCGCAGCAAGCTGCTCCTCGTGGTCACTTTTCTCGCGGTGCTCGAACTCATGAAGGCGGGAATTCTGACCGCTTCGCAGGAGAGCCCGGCGCTCGACATCTACCTCGAGGTCTCGGCGGAGGAGTTGGAGAACCGGCACGACTTCTCGGAGCTTTTTGACGGCTGAGCTTGCGCGCGGCTTCCAGGTCGTGGTATGCTCTCTTTGTATCGATAAATGTACAAGGTCTCGGAGAGACCGGAGGTGAATATGGAATTTCGGCATGTATTGGTGGCGGGCGGCGGCGTGCTCGGCGCGCAGATTGCGTTTCAGACGGCGTTTAAGGGCTTCCCGGTGACGATATGGCTCCGGAGCGAGGGCTCGATCGGCAGAACGGAGCCGAAGCTCACGCGACTTTACAATGTGTACCGCGCGGAGCTCGCGCGGATCGGCGAGGCGATGCTCGCGGGCAAACCGCTTGATTTGCCGCGCGGTTTCGGCGACGCGGCGGCGGTCAAGAGCGCAGAGGATCTCGCGCGCCTCGAGAAGGCTGTCGAGGCGGCGAAACAGAACATTCGGCTCTCGCTGGATCTTGCGGAGAGTGTCCGCGAGGCGGATTTCATCATCGAGAGCATGGCGGAGGACAGGGAGGCCAAGCGGGAATTTTACGCGAAACTCGCCCCCTTTCTCGACGAAAAGACGATTGTCGCGACCAATTCCTCGACGATGATTCCGAGCATGTTCTCGGATTTGCTGCCCTATCCGGAGAATTATCTCGCGCTTCACTTTGCAAACAATATCTGGCGCAGCAATACGGCGGAGATCATGGGGCACAGCGGGACTTCGGAGGCGGTCTTTGGCCGCGTCGTGGAATTTGCCAAGGAAATCGGCATGATTCCGCTGGAACTCAAAAAGGAGCAGCCGGGCTATATTCTGAACTCAATGCTTGTGCCTTTCTTAAGTGCCGCGGAGGCGCTTTGGGCCAACGAGGTCGCGGATCCGGAGACCATTGATAAGACCTGGACGCTCGGCACGGGTTCGCCCTACGGTCCCTTCCGGATTCTCGACATTGTGGGGCTTCAGACCGCTTACAACATCGTCTCGATGAACCCGGAGGCAAAAAATCCGGAGAGCACGGCCGGCAAGATTGCGGCGGGACTCAAGGCAAAAATCGACGCGGGCAAGACCGGCGTCAACGCGGGCGAGGGCTTTTACCGCTACGAAAAATAAGAGGCAGGGCAAACGGTTCCGTGCTATACTGGTACGGACAAGAGTTCTTTAACAGATTTCAGAAGTGGAGGAACCAATATGTTGACACATCTTTCTATTGAGAAGGTAATCGGAAGAGAGATCATTGACTCCCGCGGCAATCCGACGGTGGAGGCAGAGGTCACGCTCTCCGACGGTTCGGTCGGCAGAGGCGCCGCGCCGAGCGGCGCTTCGACCGGTGAGTTCGAGGCGATTGAGCTTCGCGACGGCGACAAGTCCCGCTTTGGCGGCAAGGGCGTAAGAAAGGCAGTCGAGAACATCAATACCGTGATTAACGAGGTGTTGCGCGGTCTGGATCCGCAGAATGTCTACGCGGTCGATGCTGCAATGCTCGCGGCGGACGGCACCGAGAATAAGTCGAAGCTCGGCGCAAACGCGATTCTCGCGGTTTCGATTGCTTCGGCAAAGGCTGCGGCCAAGTCGCTCGGCATTCCGCTGTACCGCTTCCTCGGCGGCGCAAACGGCAATAACCTCCCGGTGCCAATGATGAATATCTTAAACGGCGGCGTACACGCGACGAACTCCGTGGACACCCAGGAGTTCATGATTATGCCGGTCGGCGCGCCGAGCTTCTCCGAGGGTCTCCGCTGGTGCACCGAGGTGTTCCACAGCCTCCAGAAGATTCTGAAGAGCGAGGGCAATACGACGGCTGTCGGCGACGAGGGCGGTTTTGCACCGAACTTAAAGGATGACGAGGACACGATTGAGCACATTCTCGCGGCAGTCCGCGACGCAGGCTACGAGCCGGGCAAGGACTTTGTGCTCGCGATGGATGCGGCTTCCTCCGAGTGGAAGAGCGACAAGGGCATCGGCTTCTATCATCAGCCGAAGTCCGGCAGGGACTTCACCTCGAAGGAGCTCATTGCGCACTGGAAGAGCCTCATTGAGAAGTATCCGATCTGGTCCATCGAGGACGGTCTCGACGAAGAGGACTGGGAGGGCTGGAAAGAGATGACGAAGGAGCTCGGCGACAAGGTTCAGCTGGTCGGCGACGATCTCTTTGTCACAAACACGAAGCGCCTTAAGAAGGGCATTGAGCTTGGCTGCGGCAACTCGATTCTGATTAAGCTTAATCAGATCGGTTCGGTCTCCGAGACTCTCGAGGCAATCAAGATGGCGCACAAGGCGGGCTACACGGCGATTACCTCCCACCGTTCCGGTGAGACCGAGGATACGACGATTGCCGATCTCGCGGTCGCGCTGAACACGCGTCAGATTAAGACCGGTGCGCCGAGCCGTTCCGAGCGTGTCGCGAAGTACAACCAGCTGCTCCGCATCGAGTCGGATCTCGGTGTCGCGGCGGAGTATCCGGGCAAGAACGCGTTCAACCGTTAATCACACGAAAAAAATAAAGGCAGGGTGCCGGAGAGAGATTTCTGGATAATCGGGAAGCAGCAGAATCTGCGCGAACTCGTCACCGTATGCGGGGAGTCCGTCTGTCACTGCGAGAGCGGGAAGGCAGACAAGGGGCTGTGAGCCGCGAGCCGGGAGACCGGCCCTGTCTTTTAAGTACCTTCCTGAGCACGAGTGCCTGTCCGGGAACGCAGAGAAGAGGCGAGCTGCCTCTTCTTTGTGTGACAAAGAGAGGCTCTCTGCAAAGATGAGTCTCTCTTTGCACTTTATTTGGAATTTTTGCGCGGATATGTTATAATGAAACGGCATAATTTCATGCAAAGGGAGGAAATTGAAATGAAGAAAGTTAAAGTTGGAGCAGTTTTAGTGGTAGCAGCGCTCGCGGCAGTTCTGGCGACCGGCTGCAGCAGCAAGAAGGACGAGAGCAAGGCAGCTTCCGAGTCGGTTTCCGGTGCTGTGGAGTCCGCTTCCAGCATGGTGGAGAGCGCAAATGCGGCAGCTTCCAGCGGTGTCGAAGAGGCGAGCAAGGCAGCTTCCGGCGCGGTTGAAGGGGCGAACAAAGTAGCTTCCGACGCGGCAAAGGTAGGCTCCGATGCAGCTTCCGCAGCAGTGGAGGGCGCAAACAAGGCGGCTTCCGATGCGGCGAAGGCAGGCTCCGATGCGGCGAAGGCCGGCGAGAAGGCTGCGGGCGAAGCGGCGGAGAAGGCCGGTGAGGCAGCCGACAAGGCGGGCAAAGCGGCAGAGAAGGCAGGCGAGGCAGTAGATAAAGCTGCTGCGGGTGCTGACAAGGCCGGCGAGACCACGGTTTCCGAGTCCAGATAAGATACTGTTTGCTGAAATGCCAGAGGCTCTCCGCGAGGATGAGCCTCTTTTTATGCGAACAGAGACGGTTTTGAGGAATAAATAGACAGAGGGGTTAGGCAATGAAGAAGAAATACGGAGTAGCGGTGGCAATGGCGGCGCTCGCAGCCGTTCTCGCAGCGGGTTGCGGCGCAAAGAAGGCGGAGAGCGCGGCTTCGTCTGCCGAGAGCACGGCGGCAGCGATGTCTTCGGCAGGCGAGAGCGCAGCATCCGATGCGGCATCGAAGGGCGAGAGTGTGGCGTCCGAGGCAGCGTCGAAGGGTGAGAGCGCGGCGAGCGAAGGCGAAAAGAAGCTTGCGGACTTCAAGGCAGAGGATTTCAAGGCGGGCGACGATATCACGGCACAGGCCGAGGCAGCGGCGCAGATGCTCGCGGAGAAGCACGAGAAGCTGACGGTTGCCGACGGAACCTATCAGGTCAATGTGACGTTTTCCGGCGGCAGCGGCAGAGCAAAGATTGCGAGCCCGACCGAGCTCACGATTAAGGACGGCAGAGCGACGGCAAAGATTGTCTGGAGTAGCGACAAGTACGACTACATGGAAGTCGAGGGCATTCGCTTTACGCCGGAGATCCAGAACGGCCACTCGGTCTTTATGGTTCCGGTCACGGAGCTCGATAAGCCGCTTGCGATGGTCGGCGACACGACGGCGATGAGCACGCCGCATGCAATCGACTATCAGCTCACATTTGAACTGCAGAAGTAAGGACTTCGGGCAAACAGCACATTCATAAAGGAGCGGAGAGATGAGAAAGACAAAGCTTGCATTGTTGGCATTGACGGCGGCCCTGGCGGTCACAGCCTGCGGCGGCAAAAAGGAAGAAAAGAAGCTGGAGACTGTGAGCGCGGCGGAGACACAGGCAACGGAAGCGACAGAGGCAACGACGCTTGCCCCCGCGACCGATGAAGAGAAGGCGCAGGCGGCAGAGGTCGGCAAGAAGATTGATGCAATCTATGTCCAGAATTGGAGCGAGGACACGGAGAAGCTCTGCAAAGAGGCAAAGGAGGCTTGGGACGCTTTGAGTGACAGCGCAAAGGCAGAGGTGAAGGGCGAGCACGCGTCACCGGAGTATTTCGGTCTGGACACCGGCGATGTGACAAAGGACAATCCCTTAAACCAGGATGAGATCGGTGAGAAGGAGATTCTGGTGGTGAGCTTCGGCACGTCCTATAACGACAGCCGCGCGAAGGATATCGGCGGCATCGAGTCCTATCTCGCAAAGCAGTTCCCGGACTACAGCGTGCGCCGTGCCTTTACGTCTCAGATCATCATGAACCACATCCTCGCGCGGGACGGCGAGAAGATTGACAATGTGGAGCAGGCGCTGGAGCGCGCCAAGAAGAACGGCGTCAAAGAGCTCATTGTCCAGCCGACTCACCTCATGCAGGGCAAGGAGTACGATGAGTTAAAGGAGACGCTCGACAAACACAAGGCGGATTTCGCAAAAGTCGCGCTCGCAGAGCCGTTGCTCGGCGAAGTGGGCAAGGACGCGGAGGAGATCAATGCCGACAAGGAGCAGGTCGCGACCTTGCTTGTCCAGGCGGCTGTGACCGACGGCGGTTTTGATTCTGTCCAGAAGGCGGGACAGGAAGGCGCGGCCTTTGTCTTCCTGGGACACGGCACCTCCCACACCGCGGCAATCACCTATTCCGAGATGCAGACTGCAATGCGGAAGCTCGGCTACAACAATGTGTTCATCGGCACCGTCGAGGGCGAGCCGGCGGAGACCGCGGTTGACGCTGTGATTGAGGCGGTCAAGAAGGCCGGCTTTAAGAATGTCACGCTTCGCCCGATGATGGTTGTCGCAGGCGATCACGCGCACAACGATATGGCAGGCGCGGAGGATGATTCCTGGCTGCAGAAGTTTGTCGCGTCGAAGAACTTTGACCGCGTTGAGACCCAGATTCTCGGCCTGGGCGGCATCGCCGACATTGAGAAAATTTATGCGGCGCACACGCAGGCGGCCATCGATCAGGCCGAGGGCAAGACGGCAGAGAGCGGCGTAGCCGAGACGACGGCTGCCGAGAGCAAGGCAAACTAAAGACTGACAGGGAGAGAAGATGAAGAGAAACAGCAGGATGCGAGGCGTCGGCGGCTTACTTGCGCTGGCGCTCGGACTTAGCATGCTTGTCGGCGGCTGTCGGGCGAAGGCGCCCGAGAGCAGCGCCGCGGGCAGCGAGGCGGCGGCGAAGGAAGAGACGACAGCGGTGACGGCGGAGAGTCAGGTCACGGCGACCGCTGCATTGCCGGACGGCGTCTATACGGCGCGCTTTGAGACCGATAGCTCGATGTTTCATGTGAGCGAGGCGATGCACGACCGCGGGACGCTGACCGTAAAGGACGGGAAGATGACCCTCCATGTGTCGCTTCAGTCGAAGCGCATCCTGAATCTTTTCCCCGGGCGCGCCGAGGATGCCAAAAAGGACGGCGCCGTGCTCTTACAGCCCACGACCGACACGGTCAAATTTGAGGACGGGAGCACGCAGGAGGTATACGGGTTCGATATCCCCGTCCCGGCGCTCGACACGGAATTCCCGCTCGCCCTCGTCGGCACCAAGGGTGTCTGGTACGACCATCAGGTCAAAGTCACAGAAGTCAAAGCAGAAGAGGTAAGTCAGGCGGCAGCTCCGGAGATTCCGGGGCTGCGCTTTGTTAAACGGATGGATCTTCGCTATGCAAAGACCTTTGACATTTACTTCTATGAGAAGAATTTCGCGCTGATCGATGTGCACGGCGCGGCGCGCTATCTGGTGATTCCGGCGGGAGAGGCAGCGCCGAAAGAGCTGCCGGGCGATGTGGTGCGCTTACAGCAGCCGCTGGACCATATCTACCTCGCGGCGACGGCGGCAATGAGTCTCTTTGAGGTGAACGGGGCGCTCGACGATGTCCGCTTTACCGGCACGAGAGCGGAAGGCTGGCACATTGACGCGCCGAAGCAGGCGCTTTCGAGCGGTGCCATGCGCTTTGCGGGAAAGTACAGCGCGCCGGACTACGAGCTCCTCACATCGGAGGGCTGTGATCTCGCCATCGAGTCGCTGATGATACTGCACGCGCCCGAGGTGAAGGAGATGCTCGAGCGGCTCGGGATTCCGGTCTTTGTCGACTACTCGAGCAACGAGAACCACCCGCTCGGGCGCACCGAGTGGGTGCGGCTCTACGGCGTGCTGACGAATCATCAGGCAGAGGCCGAACGTTTTTTTGACGCGCAGTGCGAAAAAATGAACACATTACAGAACGTCGCGGACAGCGGCAAACAGGTTGTCTTCTTTGCGATGAACCGCGACGGGAGTTTTGTCGTCCGGCGGCGCACGGACTATGTCCCGAAGATGATACAGCTTGCGGGTGGGCATTATGTCGGGGTCGGCGCGGATGAGGCCGGCAGGAGCTCGGTGCAGCGCGTGTCGCGCGAGGCGTTTTTCGAGGCGGCGCGCGATGCCGATGTATTGATTTATAATGCAACCGTGGAGGCACCGCTCAAAGATCTCGCGGAGCTTAAGGCGAAGGATGAGCTCTTCGCCGACTCCCTGGTGGTCCTGGGTGGAGGTGTCGTGTGCGCTGGGGCGGCGTGCGCCCTGGGGCACGTCTTGTGGAACATGGAGCATGCGGGTTCCTTCTTCGTCCTGTTCTGCTCGGTG
>ERZ773083.1349-NODE-1349-length-16774-cov-7.903284_pt1 | contig 16774 bp, 14 predicted proteins | sample MGYA00511465_ERZ773083 | MGnify/ENA primary metagenome ERZ773083 (study PRJEB29015, sample SAMEA2738001) | human oral metagenome | biome: human oral; feature: human-associated habitat; material: dental | place: China | collected 2060 ... | reverse complement strand
CGGAGGCGGCGGACGCAGCCATAGCTCCCGGCGGGGCGGCGGCGCCTCGCGCTTAGGGCAGTCCCGGCGAGGGCGCGCCTCCGGCGGGCAGGGCTGATCGAGCGAATTGATCGAGGACTCAACCTGCCTGTACCGGGGTCGACGTCGACAGCAGTGCGACTGACCTCGTTGATGCTGTCTCAACCTTCGATATCAATAGGAAATGCTGGGTGCCGCCGATGGTCTCCGCTGTGATCGCATTATTCATCTACTAAAGTGGAGCGAGACGAAGGTAGGACTGATCGCGCCAATTGTCGGAATCGCGTCAACACCAAAATCTCCTCAGGAATAATATTGCATTATTTCGGGCGGTAGATACACTAGGCTGGTGAGAACTCGGCCCCATTGGGTGTGGAAAGGTGGTTGGTCCATGTCTTGTTCACGTCGTTCTGCAATCGGAGCTACGGCTACTCTTATATTCACTGCTGCCCTCAGTCAGCAAATCGGAGTCGCGGCGGCGGAAGAACCCAGCTCGGAGGAGGCTGTGGTACCGGTGCGGTTCTTCCCAGGAAAAGGTGAGAAGGCTGGGCTGGTCATCTTCTTCGATGGTGATGGTCAAGCGTTGCATGACACCGATGGCGGTGATGGCGAGGGGGTCAGAGGGGGCCTCTCCGGGTCCGGAAGTGTGGCTGGGCCGTCAACGGCCTACGGGTACGACGTGATTTCTATCCGCGCTCCCGGCGAAGAGGGGTCGTGGAGGAATAGCGGTCAAGGGGGCGTTGATTACGTCAAGACCGTGGTCCACGACGTTGCTGCGGAGCATGGTTCGAATACAAAATGCCTGTGGTTCGCCGGATATGCGAGCGGCTCTGACTTCATTACGCAAACAGTCTTCCCCGCGTTCGCGGAAGATTTGGAAGGAGGTGGACTCATTGTTTTCGCCGGCGGCGACTCGCCCAGTGAGACTCTTGTGTTCTCTGAACGAATCAAGTCGTCTTTATCGCTGAACTGGATTACAGGACGATATAGTGCTGGTGGGGGCAGTGGAGACCTTGATCGTGCCAGAAGAGGTATAAAGTATTACAAGGAGGCGGGTTTTAAGAATGTCTGGAAAGAGATTTCTCATGACAACCACGTGTCCGTCATCAGGGTGTTTGGCCACTATGTGAATAGGAGGCTTCTGGCCTACGCGGGCAAACGGTAGGCGCGTGATACTGATGGCCTGAGTGTGCGGGAGCGGGGCGCTGGTGCTACGGTCGAACGGCTGACCGTGATCGGGAAGGTGGGTGGAGAGCGTGGCGGCACACCTTTCGCGGCGGGCCCTGGCCGGGGCGATGGCGGGTGTCATCCTGACCGGTTGCGCTCCGCAGGGGCCACATCAGCCGGCCGCGCACCCGACTCCACCGCCGCACCTGCGTTCGCGAGGGGCGAGCGTTGATCCGAGCCTGCGTCCGGCGCCGGAGGATCTTTCGATTCCCGCCGCGTTCTCCTACACCGACTCCGAGGGCGAGGCCTCCGACTGCATCTTCTACGCGACCGCGGATGCGCCGGTGGGCCTGGTCGTCTACCTCGACGGCGACGGGCAGCCGTTCCACGGTCAGGGCGACCAGAGCCCGAGCGCGAGGTCCCGTGGCGGGCTGGCCGGCACTGGGGGAGTCGTCGAGGCTGCGGGTGCTCGCGGATACGACGTTGTCTCGGTGCGTTCTCCCGGAGATGATGAAGCCTGGTGGTTGGATGACCAGGACGCCAAGGTCCGCTATCTGGAAGAGGCTCTCGACTATGTGGCCATCGAGTGCGGGGCCAATACGGAGCAGGTATGGCTCGTGGGGTACTCCGGCGGTTCGGAGTTCGTCAGCCAATGGTTCTTCCCCGCCTACGCCGAGCGCATGGCCGGTGGGGGATTCGTTCTCTTCGGGGGCGGTGACGCACCTGAGTCGGGCGCCGCGACGTTCTCTGACGACGTCAAGGAACGACTTCGGCTCAACTGGGTGACCGGGACGCGCGACGTTCCCAGCGACAGCGCCGACGGGTTCGACGGCATCGGGCGCGCCCGCAACAGCTTGGCCTACTACCGCTCCGCGGGCTTCCGCCACACCTGGAGCGAGTGGCCCGACGACGATCACGGCAGCATCACTGAGAAGTTCGGCCACTATGTTGGGCGTGTTCTCGATGCTGCTGCAAGCGGAAAATGACAAAGCTGCCTCGGAGGTTGGACGGTGAGTCTCCAGAGCAGTCTGCGATCCGTAAGGCGCGGTCTTCAGATCCGGGTATGTCATTGTGGCTGCGTGAGCTGTGCTCGCATCCGGCCACCTGGGCTGGCGCCGATCAAGCCCGGCTCAACATGAGCGTCCTCTCCCGCCCCCGCTGGACTGGGCGTCCACCCCACGTGGATCGGTGCCACCTGAGCTCACCTGATTCCAGCAACCATCACGCAGCCCGAAACCATGTGCTGGCAGGGCACTGGGATACTGCTTTTGGCCTGTTCCGGGTGCCCCACTTCCTATGCTCATTGTGGTCCACGGATCTCGCGGGCAGTCCCACCGGAGGCACCGAGCCACCTTGGCGGGCGTCCTTGATGCGACTCGTCGAGGTGCAGACATGACAGAGCAGCGCTGGCCATCATGGTGGGGAGTCACCCGGGTACAATCGGGTGACTCCCCAGGCAAGCAATCGGCTTAGCTGAACCAGTTGCTCAGGGCATCCGCAAGGGCGCTGGCGGTCAGGACCAGGCGGGCGGCGTAGTTGACTGCTTCGCCCACCTTCCGGACCGTTACCTTGCACTTGTGGGCTATGATGTGTTGGTCCACCTGCTTGGACGCGGACTCGCTTTGCCTGTGGGGTCCGGTCGGACGAGATCCTTGCGAGCCGTTTCTGGGGGCGCCCCAGTCGGGTGCAGCACCTATATGAACCTGATAGACGTCCGTCAACCGAAGCGTATCGGTCGACTCATCCATCGCCCACCGGTACTCATGCGTCAGCAGCCCCAGTTTCTCCAGATGCCCCAGGCAATGACGCAACGTCGATGGCGATGTCCCCATCATGTGGGCAAGTCGATCCTGTGACAGCCGCACGCAGTCACGATCATCCGCATGCTCCGCTAAGACCAGAAGCAGCAACCTCTCCAGTGGCTCCAGGCCTCGCACCTTGTGAACAGCCCAATGTGACGCCTTGAAACTCACGCCAGCTCTCCTTTCATCAACGCCGGCACTACGCCAGCAGAATTGCTTTCACCTAGGACGACGACCGGGGTGAGCACATTGCGACCCCGCGGCCCAGAAGCAGCGCCTTACTGCTCCCACCTACATCCGTGCCGACGTGCGCCACGCCCTATCCGAACTGACGAGCTCAACATCGAACCCGTGCTCAACCCCCAAGAAACTAGCCCCAAGTGGTCCGTCACAGCTCCACCTCAGAGGGCTGCACCAACATGCACTCCAGGCCTCAGGCTGGATAATCTCGTTGCTTCTTGCGGTGAGGGGGAGTAGGCGCCAGTTGCTTTGCGCCCCGGGTGTGAAGAAGGCGCCGGCCCTCGGCACACAGCCGCAGCACACCGCAGTACCTCTATCCAGGCAACCGCCAGGAGGGCCGAGGATCCGAACAGCCAGCAGCACCACGGCTCCAGATCCAGCGCATGCCAGTAGGACTCAGGCGGAATCATCATCACGACCACCTCGCATCTCGCAGCAGGAATACTTGTCGTAGGTCACAGGAACAATTGGGGACGTGTGGGAGGACGCCGTCCCGGGCGCCCTCCCACCCCGGCCAGGCGACGCACCACCGCCACCCGGCCACCAGGACCAGCAGAAACCACCTGCCGGCCCCGCCAGGGCAACGACGGAACGCCCGCCGTGCCCCCAGAAAGGAACAGGCCAATGACCGACCTGCCTCAGCTCACACAAGCTCTCTGGCGCACCAAGCGAGCAGGAGGACACCGCGTCCTCTACCGCTTCACCCTTGATGTCGGCGGCCGCACCCACGAGTTCGACAGCGTCCTCGCCGCCGAAGGAGAACCACCCTGGACACTCCTCATAGCCCTCATCGGCCCCCACCACTGGGCGCACACCTACGACATCATCACCAGCAGCCACAGCGGCGTCCTTAGAACCAGCGCCTTCCTCGCAGCCGACTACAGACGCCTCCTCGACGCCCTCAACATCGGAGGCAGCGGCACCAGACCATGGCCCGCCAGCCTGCTCCTCGAAGCCGCCGACCACGGCGCCCGCAAAGTCCGACCCCGAACCTGGATCCCGCCCAACGAGCTCCCCAAAGCCGCCCGCACCAACATCGAGGAAGAAGACAAGATCTACTTCTTCGGATGGTTTGACCACGTCGCCCACCCCAAGACGGGCAACGTCACCGGGGACAACCTCACCAAGACCCGAAGGCTCCTCGGCAAAGATGCCGCTGAGTACTGCGCGACCCACAACATCAGCACGCGCTGGACCACCGCCGACAATGCTAAGCACTACGACCACCGCCCCCTACCCCTCAGGCTGGGACAACCCCCACTAGCGGCATCAAGGGGGAACAGCTGGTACACCGTCGACGACAGGTGCGCATCCTCAACGAACAGGTCCCAGTGCCGCTCAAGCAGCTCATCGAAGGCCTCACGCTCCACCGGCCGGGGGTACGTGACCTCCGGCTCAGACAGATCGGCCTCTTCAACCAGCCACGACACCACCGCCCAGTCGCAGTCCAGACCCTCCAATGGGTGAAAACCGATGCCGTCCTCTCGATCAAACGACACCCACAACAGCCGGTTCAGATCACTCGCCCCCGCCGGCTCCCCACCGGTAGCCGACTCAAACACCCGACCAAAACGCACGAAAAACACCAACCCCGACAACCGCAGACCCGACGACCCCACCACCGGCAGCTCCTCATCAGCAGCCCCCAGCAACAGAACGCGCTCATACCCCACCCGAACCCTCACAACAACGCCCCCTCACCAGGCAAAACCCCATCCTCAACCCCAGACACCGACGACGAAGGCGTTGACGGAAGCGCCGGACTCAAAAGCGCCTCGACGTTGGAACGACGGAACCGCATGCGGCCAGATGGATACCTCACGACCTCGATGAGGCCGTCTCGTCCCCAACGTCGCAGCATCGGCTGGCTGAGACCCGCTTCTGGATACTGCTCAACTACCTGACGAGCAGTGAGGAGATCGCCAGGCATTCGCCTGTACGATTTTCGTTCAGTCATACGTTCGTGATGAACTGTGTGGTGGCGTACGTCAAGCGTTGTGTTGCACGCAAATCGTGCATATGTTACGTTTGTTGCATGACGTTCGTTAGTGCTCAAACCGTTCAAGCGGTGCGAGGCGTGCATGGTGAGGGAGGGGCTGTGATGTCGATCGATCAGGCCCTGGGCTTCACCGTGAACCAGTACCTCTTCGCCCATGGGATGACGCGAGCCGACCTCGGGGAAGTCTTAGGGGTGGCGGGCTCCAATGTGTCTAACCGTCTACGAGGTAAAAGTCGTTGGACTGCTGCCGACCTCGTCGTCGTCGCCGAGCTCTTCGGGGTGGGGGTTGCTGACCTCTATCCCACCCGCAGCGCCGAGGGGTGGGTTCCGGCACCTTACGTCCCGGGCACGAGTAAGGCCCCGGTCCCTGGTGGGGCCGAGGCTGTGGCTGGTACCCCCTGTGGGGCTCGAACCCACGACCTTCGGATTAAAAGTCCGGTGATGATTCATGCAATCAATCAGGGCGGCATTGACATTTCGTTGGAATCGTGAGGGTGATGCTAGTGCGTCGTTCGCATATTGCAGAGAGGGTGTAGCCCGTAGTGTAGCCATCGGTTGAGTGCGAGGAGCGGGCTATCGGTGGACTGCGGAGAGTCTCCCGGACAGCAAGACTAGATTGGGGCCCCTCCAGCCGTTGGCTGGAGGGGCCCCAATCTAGTCTGGACGTCACAGATCATGAACCTGGCTGGCTGAGGCTGGCGATGGCCTCGGTGAGCAGGTCCTGGGCCTGCTCGAGGTCTTGGCGCATAGTCTCGGCCCACGCAGGGTCGCAGGAGGCCGGATCCTCTGGCGTCCATTGGGCGAGTGCGCGGGCGACGACGTCGGCGATCATCTGGCCGTCTCCAACGCTGCGATCCGCTCGTCGAGACGGGTGTGGGCATGCTCGGCCGAGGCTGTCAGGGCGCGGATGTCGTCGCGCATCCCGTCGATCTGGTCCTCGGCGCGGCGGTCCCGTCTCTCACGGGTGTCACGCTCCTGAATGCGGGCGAGCTCGGCGGCATCCATTCGCTTGAGGATCGTATCCACTGCAGCTCGGACTTCGTCGAGGTCGTCGCGGATGTGGGTGCCGTGACTGTTGGTGGTGGCATCCACTGCCTGCTCTGCCGCCTCTCTGGCTCCTTTGGCTCGGTCCCCGACCTCAGCGACTTGCGAGTGCAGGGCCCCGATCTGGGACTCGACCCAGGCGCGCGCCCAGCGCACGCCCATTGTGGCCAGACCGATGACAGCCAAGAGGAAGACCCCCGCTGCCGCCGCGACCTCCTGCGAGGAGAAGACCTCCACGAGGGGGTGCGACGGCATGACGGTGCTCATCAGAGTCCCGTCCCGCTCCGGGTGTCGTCCCCGTGGCTGGGGGTGTAGTCCTCCCGGGTCTCACCGCCGGGAGTAAGGATCCCGGCCCAGCTCAGGATGGAAACGCCACCGATCTTGATGCGGGACAAGGCCTGGAAAGCAAGCCAAGCGAAGCCGAGGAACTGAACAGCCTGGGCGGACAGCGTCTCGACGGCCAGGGGGTAGGCGCTGATGGCCCACGCGCCAGCCGTGAGGACTACGGCGGCCCCGATCACGAGGGCGACGCGGCGTCCCCGGGTCCACCAGGGACGGTCCAGCGCCGCCTGCACCAGAGGCCACAGAATCCCCAGGACAACGGTAGTGACGAAAGGGTCTGAGACTAGCGTGCTCACAGGACGCCTCCCTGCGGCTCGGGCTTCTCGGTCGTAGCGGCCGCCTTGACTGCTTCCAAAACAGCCGCAGTGGCCGCCTCAATATCCTTTTTGCCCGCCAGGCCGCCGAACAATACGTTGTACTGAGCCCACGAGTCCTTCACCAAAGTGTTGAAGTCTTCGCCGGAGACCCATACTGTCCGGTAACCGGCGCGGTAGAACGCATCGGCCGTGGACTGCGTCATGGAATGAGCGCCCAGACCGGGGGTGAGACGGGCATATCCGTAGGTGCCGTCTCCGAAATCCAAGCCAAGAATCTTCATGTTGTCTTCCTCATCTGTATCTGTAGGGGTTGCGGCCGACTTGCCGGCCATGGCGTCCCACTGGGCGGCCGTGCCGTTCCAGCGGTTGAGGTCGAGGTTCCCGCCCCAGCCGGGCAGGTAGCCCATATCGGTGTACTGGTGGCACAGGCAGGTGCCCCAGTAGGGAAGGGCCGGGTTATCCGGGGGCGCGTACCCGTCGTGTCGGTCGCTGTAGTAGCGGCCGTCCGCATACCAGAGGGGGTACTGAGCAGCGACGGAGGACCAGTCGCTGCTGTTCAAGCCATTCCCGTTCAGGTAGATGCCCGGGGTCTTGCCGGTGCGGACCTTGACCCGCTCAAGCCAGGTGAGCGCCCAACCGGGCCCCTGGGGTACTGCGTTGTCCTCAAAATCCAGCCAAAGGGTCGCCTCGCTGGCCCAGCCGCCGGCGTTGTCCAAGAAGTAATCCGCTTGGGCGACAGCATCGCCGGGGCGGGCGAAGTGGTAAAGCCCGAGCCGCCGCCCATTGTCCACGGCGCTGGCCGCCTGATCGTTCAGCGATGGATTGACATAGAAATCATCCTCACTGACCTTGACAATGACGAAGTCGGCGGGGGTCGCAGAGAAGCTGATACCGGCCTGGTGGCTCGAGACGTCGACGCCGTGAGTAAGTGCGCTCGAGGACGGCGCGGCGGGCGCGGGTTGGGGCGCCGGTACCGGGGTGGTGGAGGCGAACTCAGACCACTGCTGGGCGAACTTAGCCGGATTGAACCTATGACAGGATGTCCAGACGCCCCGCTGCGTATACGGGTGGGAAGCGTAGTCGACGCTTCGGGTCTCGCCCCCGGTCTGGTCGCCCACGGGCTCATCCGGGTCGTCCCACCCGTCGGAGCCCTGAGAGTCCTCCCACGCCTCAGACAAGAGGCCGCCAGCGACGTCGGTAATGATGACGACATGGCCGACGCCACCCTCGGGCTTGGAGGACAGGACCACGTCACCAGTCTGGAAACCGCCGGCGGGGTACAGGTCCGAGTCAGCCCAGGGGACCTCCTCAAGACCCCGCGCTTCCATCCCGGAGCGTAGATTCCCGGTCCAGAACGCATCGATTTCGAGCAGCGCGGGATGCCCCCAAGGGACACCGCAGACGGCGTGCAGCCCGTAGTTGAGGGCACCGCACACGAGACTGGAGCAGTCGGCGGCCGCATTGGCAGTCAGCCACCCCTTCTCGTCGCTGTACTTGAAGACAGTGCACCTGGCAGGCTGCGAATAGCCCACGCTGAACGGGCCGCCCTGCGCCTTCTCCGGACCGGCCTCGGCCCAGTAGCGAGCTTGCCCAGCCGCAACAGTTGCAACAGACATGCCTGTTGTTTCCTTTCCATATTCAGGTATAAAAAATCCCCACCAATGGGGGGAAGCATGAAAGGTGGATGGTCAGAATCCGACAGCGATGTACATAAGTGCATGCGCGCGAGACTTGTCATTCTCATTAGGGAACATGACCCGGAATCCCGTCCGATCGAGGTCGTAGACCGCTGGCGGAGTCATTGACGTGAACTGCCACTTCACAGAGTTGTTCCAAATCGGCTGGAAGACAACCGCCACGCACGAATTTGGGAACGGCTCGGCAAATGTCTGGAACGGTAGCCAACCCGAGCCGTACTCCAGGCTGTCGGTGAACCCGGCGATACGACCGGTCTTGAGCATGCTGAGGTCATGAGGGCCTTGTGGCGTGTATGTGAGCCCCAGGTCCCCGGACTGCTGGGCCTCCATGCGGAGCCGGCTCGTCCCTGACCAATGGAGGCCATCCCACACCAGAAGTGCATGGATATCCGTGCGCCACACGAACACTGGGTAGACCTCAGAGATCTTGACCCCCGCGGCCTTGAGAGCGGCGACATGCTGGATTGCGGCAGCCTCTGACGCGCACGCTTTGACTGACGGGACCGAGCGCGAGAACTCCAGAATAGATTGCCTGGACGCAGGCTCGCTCCCATTTGGCACCTGATGACCTCTAACATCAATGGAAGGCATGTGATTACTCCTCTCCTGCCGCGGAAGCGGCCTTAAGGGCGGTTGACTCGGCCTCACCTGGGCCAGGACCGGATTGCGATGTCCGTCTGAGCTCATCAACTATTTCGGAGATGAACTCAAGCGCACCCGTCTCATGCCAATAAACATGGCCGGGTATATCCGCGATCACGGCACCACACAGGCCGCACACCGACCACCCTCCGCTCATAGCTGCACCTCGCACTCCAGGGACAGCACCATCGAGTCCCCCAGGCCACGGAGACCGCCGTAGACCGTGCCCACCAGGGCAATCCCCTGACCATCAAGAAGGCCAGCCGCGAGCGCGGTGACGTCGATTGTGGTGGTCTGGTTGTTGGCGATGATCGCCGCTGTCTGGGGGCCGGTGGGTTGGGGACCGGCGTCGGTGTAGGTGGCGCACTGGAGGACTGCGCTCCAGTTGCCGGGGTTGGCGGCGTTTCCTGTGGCGGTGAGGGTGGCTCGGGTGATTTTTGTGGCGCCGATGGCGGGGATCTGCTGGCCGTAGGTGGCCAGACCGGTCAGGGTGCCGGTTCCTGCGTTTCCTTGGCTGAGGTCGCGGGGGTGGCCGACGACGGCGGCGTTGAATCGGCCCCAGCCGGTGGGGGCGTGGGTGCCGGTCCAGGCGGGGTGGGCGGTGCAGGTGATGGTGTGTGTGGTGGGTGTGGGGGGTTTGAATGTGGGTGGGGCGGTTTTGGGGGCTGGGGCTGGGCCGAGGACGTGGATGGGTCGTCCAGTGTCGGGGTCGAGGAGGACGTGTGCGGTGGCGACGCCGGTCCAGGTGGAGGCGGTGGCTGGCAGGCTGATGCCTGCAGAGCCGAGGAGAGAGACGGTGACGGTGGTGCCGCCGTCGGCGACGTCGAGGACGCGGGCGACGGCGACCATGGTGCGGTCGGAGCCGGTGCGGGGGCTCTCGTCGGCTGGAGCGGTGCTAAGGAGGTCGAGGATGGGCAGGTTCATGTCGTGGTCGCCACCTCGACGTCGGAGCGGGATGTGCCGCTGTAGATGAGGGGGATCTCGGTGGAGGAAATGATTCCCCACTGGTTGATGGTGGCCGCGCCGTCAACATTGGAGGCGGTGAGCTCGACGGGGGTGTCCAGGGTGAGGTTCGGATTGGGGACGTGGGTGACGGGGACTGTGGTCTTCTGCCTGACCGAAGTGGCGAGCATCGCGGAGGCAGCGTGGAAGGCTGCGGTGGTGGAGGTGATGAGGGGAGAGCTGAAGAACTTGGTGGAGATGCCGTAGGGGCCGGAGGTCCGTAGGGGGCCGTCGGCTTGGTCGACGGTGGCCTGGAAGCGGGGCTGCCCGGCGTCGTTCTGGTCCTGGCCTCGGGCGACGATGCGGTTGTAGACCCCGTTCCGGGAGCCATGGCGGGTGATACCGATGACGGTGCCGTTCTCGCCGTCGGTTAGGGTCGTCTTGGGGCGCTCGGTGATGGCTGGGACGGGTGGGAGGGCGTAGAGGACGCCGTCGGGGCCTTCGCGCAGTCGTGCTGGCCATGCGTCGGCGATCTCGTAGATCGCGTCGATTCGGGACTCTCCCCAGGACATGGAGGGGCAGGGACGGTTGATGAGGTCGTCGCTGATGACGACGCCCATGTGGCCGCCGGTCAGGCGGCGCAGCTCGGAGGCGAGCGTGCCGCGCGAGTAGGGGACGGTCGGGGAGGTGAGGCGATCCTCCTCCAGTCGGTGGAGCAGGGACTTGCCCGTGACGCGGATATCTGTGGCACCGACCTCCCACTGGGTGATGAGGAAACGCCCAAGAGGGACGTCCCACCGGTCGGTGGAGACGAGGGAGGAGACGGTGACCTGCACGTGGAGTACCTGTCCCATGGTCGCCAGCGGCGAGTCTGGTGCGAGCGGGGTCCAGTCGCGGGAGTTCTCGTCCTGGTCGGCGGCCCCGACCCTGGGGACTGTCAGGCTCAGGGTGCCTTGGACCTGCTGACTTGTCGTCCAGGTGACGGAGCCGGCCTTGACGGGCACTCGCCCCAGCCAGGCCCCGCCGAGCCATGAGTCCACGCGGGCCTCCCAGGAGAACACGCTGGTCATGGCGTCGGCGGGGATGTCGGGGCGTTGGAGCACGGTTACCTGACCTCCTGCCAGATCGTGGTGTCGAAGTCGTCCCAGTCCAGGCCCATGGCATCGAGCCGTGCCCAGGTCAGGGACGCCGCGTCGAAGTCGTCCCAGGTGGAGACCCCGACGATGCGCTGCGGCTCCGGGATCGAGCAGATGGTGCCCTTGATGGTCCAGGCCCGCTCCGCCCGGTCTTGGCGGGATGTGCGGGCTTGGGATATCGAGGTCAGAGCCATGACCGTCGTCAGTGGCACGTCGCAGGCACCGCGGCGGCACTGGACGCAGTGAGCGGGGTTGTGGAACAGGAGCGCGACGGTCGGGCGGGCCGCCAGTGCCGTCATCGTCTGCGTGTGCGCCCCGCTCGTACGGGCCGTCAGCGAGACCGTGCCTGCACCCATGACCGGCGCGAAAACCATAACCGGGGTCGAGCGTCCCGGGATCTCATGAGCGGTGAGCCGCTGGTCCGGGGTCCGGGCGTCGTCCCCCTGCCAAATCAGGTCTAGGCGGCTGGCTCCGATGGCGTCGGTCATCAGGGATCGCCCCGACCAAGGGCGCGTGACTGGCGTTGACTCGACCGTCTGCCCATCCCAGGACTGCACGATGCGGTACGTCAGTGGCGTGTTGACGGGGGCCAACGCGTCACCGAGCACCAGTTGAGAGTTCTCGCCCATGCGGCCACTGCCGCGCACCGTCCAGGAGAATCCGTCCGGTGTGTGACCGGTAACTTTTACCGTGGTCCCCGAGCGCGCGAGTAAAGGCGGCACGACTACCTGCACGACTGGGCCGTCGCCGTCGGGGATGATCGCGGTCAGGGTGAAGATCGGCCACCGACCGACCTCCTCGCGCGAGGAGGAGCTTCCCGGGACGCCGGTCCAGGAGTGGACCAGAGCCCGCCCGGAGTCGCCAATCCTGACCGGAGGGGTATCGCCGTCGAAGAACGCAGTGTCGGACACGTCTTCCCGCGTATCCCCGATCTGGAGGATCGCGTTGTCGACCCAGAGGGTCTGGGCTGTCTCGTCGACTACCTCGACATGGGTGGCCCTGACCCCGGCGGCCAGGAAGAAGACAGGATAGAGGACCTCAACGCCGTCAGCGGCCAGGGTCTGGGCCGACGGGATGGTGACGGTGGCCTTGTCGGCGGCTAGCGAGCCCGTCAGGCTCTGGAACCCCCTCCCGAGGTAGGCCCTCTTCAGGACGCCGTCACTGGTGACGCCGTGGAAGCCGCCCCTCTGGATGAGGGCGCCGGCCACGGTCGATGCGGCGCTCCACGACAGGGTCAGGGTGTGACCGGCGACGGACGCAGCCGGGATGCCCCGGTGGAGGATCCCAGTGACGGTCGCCCTCCCATCTGACACGTCTGCTCCGGTGGGCACCGTCCACGAGCCCGCCGCCGAGGAGACAGCCGCCCCCAACTTCCACGCGTCCGTGGAGGACATCGGCGGATAGGCTGCGATCCCGCTAGCTGGTGCGGCCAGGCCGGGCCGTACCACGCTGGCGCCGGCCGGGGCCTGCGCAGTGACGACGACGCGGCCCGCGCTCCTAGCCGGAGCCGAGACCCTCGCCTCCATCGCGGCGTTGGCAACGATCCACAAGCACAGGTCTACCGGGGAGCCGCCAGTGGTGACATCCGCTGCGAAAGAAACCCACTGGCCCGGCTTCACCTCCGGCTGTGAGGAAGACAGCGTCCACTTGCTCGATGACGGGATCACCCGCGCTTGCCCGGAGTCCACGGAGAGCGCGGCCTGGCCGGCGGCCCACCCGGCCAGGCTATTGAACGCTCCATTCTTCAAAAGGTTCGTCCGTGCCATCAGCGTCGTCCCCTTCCCAGAGTCCGTGCGCGGCGATCCAGGACCCCGGCGGCGATAACCTCAACATGTGCGTCCAGCGCTGTGGAGTCATCGACCACGAGGCGGACCTCCGTTCCATCCAGACCTGCCAGCAGAGCCTCGTTCGAGGCCCCCTGAACGGCGAGAGCGGAGACATCCGACCACTGCCGTGAGGTCAGGACCGCCTCCCGGCTACGGGTCTGGTTGACCGCGGTGCTCACACCCGGAGGCAGCCAGCCACCGGCGTCGTACTTCCGGGCACCCCCGTAGCGGCCCACCGTGGGTGAGCCCCAGATGGAGACCTCACGACCGGACAGCCCCTCCCGGGGCTCCTCAACCATCTTGCCGCCACCGGCGAAGATGGCGACGTGATGCGCCGGCGAGCCCCAGAACAGGAGATCGCCGGGCACGGCCGCATTCCATGAGATCGGCGTCGACCCGGACTGGTATCCGGCCGCCGTCAACCGGGGCCACCCCAGGCCGAGCTGCTGCGCGGCCCAGTACACTAAGCCGCTGCAGTCCAGGCCTGGCGGGATCGAGCTGCCTCCCCAGACATAGGGGACACCGATCGCCTTGCGGGCGGCGCCGACCAGGCCGGAGCCTCCGGACAGGCCCGACTCCTCGGTCTTGGACTTGAAGATGTTCTTCAGCGACTCGAACCACAGGGGCGGTATCGCGGCCGCCGCCTGCGCCCAGAAGCTGGAGCCGGTGGAACTGAGAAGGGCCTTGGCCGGGGAGATCACCAGGTCGGTGATCGCGCCGATCGGATCGGAAACGATGTCCGCGACCGCAGAGGCCGCATTCGCCACCCAACTGGCAGCCGACGACACCGATCCCTTCGCACGCTCCCAGATGCCTCCCTTGGCGAAGGAGACCTGGCCGCGCCTCGTGCCGGTGTCGCCAACGTCAGCTAGTCCCCGCCCCCTGGAGGCGTTGACCCGGTCCAGCCAGTCCTTGCCGCCCAGGGCCCGCAATGAGTCCGGGCGGATGATCCCCTCGCCGCCCGACAAGCGGATAGCGCCGCCGCCGTCAGGCGAGTAGAAGTGAAACACGTCCTTGCCAGGGGTGTACCCGGGCATCATGGTCCGCCACTGGCCGCCCGAGGCGTACCCCGGGATTGCACTGACACTCGGCAAGCGCAGGGACAGGCCCACCTTCTCCGCAACCGTGTCGAACATCTTCTTGATGCCCCCGGTGTAAACGGTGTTGATCACGAAATTGATCGGGGTGGCGGCGGCACCCTTGATGGCGTTCATCGCGGTCTGCACGCCGGACTTGAAGGTCTCGAATCCGGACTTGGCGTTGTCGATCGCAGTCTTGATCTTCGGGAAGACGGTACCGGACAGAAAGTCCACGACCGTGGAGATGGTCGTGGAGATGCCCTGCCAGACCGGCTTGACGACGTTGGTCCACAGGAACATGAAGATCGGGGCCAAGACGGTCGAGATGAACATCCACAGGCCCATGAGTGCGGGCTTGATGACCCACTCCCACGCGGTCTGGATCGCAGCGCCAATGAGCTGAAAGGTTGGCTGGACCACGGTGGTCCAGAGGAACTGGATGATCGGCACGAGCACCCCGGTGATGAACGACCACAGGGCCGACAGGGCCGGCTGGATGACGTTGGTCCAGGCCGAGGCGATGAAGGTGGAGATGGACGTCCACACCGGCTGGACCACGGTGGTCCAGAACTCCTGAAGCGCGGGCGCCAGCGTGTTCTTGATCCACCCCCAGAACGCCACCAAGGCTGGGTAGATCACAGAGTTCCATGCGTCTGATATCACCGAGGAGATCGACTGCCAGACGGGCTGCACCGTGTTCCACAGGCCCTGGAGCGCTGGCACCAGAGAGGTCGTCAGCCAACCCCACAGGGCGGACAAGGCTGGGTAGATCACAGAGTTCCACGCCGTGGAGACCACGGCGCCGAACCCACTCCAGACCGGCTGGACCACGTTCACCCAGAGGAACTGGAGCACCGGGATCAGCACGTTCGAGATGAACGACCACAGGCCGCTCAGCACCGGCGAGATGACGTTCGTCCATGCCGTGGAGACCACGGTGGCGAACCCGCTCCAGACCGGCTGGACCACGCCAGTCCAGAAGTCCGCCAGCGCTGGTGCTAGCGTGCCCGTGACCCACGACCAGAGAGCGGACAGGGCCGGCTGGATGACGTTGGTCCAGGCGTTCGAGATCGCCTCCCCGGTTGCGATAGCCCCCTCCCGCAGGGTAAGGAGGAAGTCGACGAACGCGGAGTCCTCCTCCAAGCCGAACAGGTTCCCGTCGAAATCCCCCTTCGTCAGAAGATTCCAGACCGACTGGATGCCAGGAAGCAGAGTCCCGGAGATCCAGTCCCAGACAGCCGAGATGGCTGGCTGAATGTGCTGTTGCCATATCTCGACGACAGTCCTGCCGAGCTCCTGCACCTTGAGACGGAATGCCTCATTCTTCTTGTACAGGAGCACCAAGCCGGTGACCAGTAGGGCGATCGCAGTGATGACGAAGCCGATCGGATTGGCCCTCATGGCGGCGTTGAGACCGTGCTGGGCTAAGGTGGTGTTTCTGATCCAGGTGATGACCGAGGTGAGGATGGAGAAGCCCGCGTACGCGGCGACGGCGACGCCCACGCCGATGGCGAGAGCCTGCATCTCGTCCTTGTGCTGCTTGATCCAGGTGACGGAGCCGCCGATGGCGTCGGCCATCCACCCCATCAGGCCTGTGATGGCGGGCTTGACATAGTCAATGAGGTCCTTGATCGCGCCGACGACGGTGGCCTGAAGGTTGCCTGCGGCGCCCTCGATCGTTTTGGTGGACCTGGCGGCCGCGACCGCCGTCTCATCAGAGCCGAGCTGGAGGATCGCGGCGTTGAACTCGTCAGCCGAAATCTCCCCCTTTTGCATCGCATCCCTAAAGTTCCCGGTGTAGGCGCCCATATCGAGCAAAGCCTTCTGAATCTTCCCAGAAGCGCCAGGAATGGCATCGGAAAGTTGATTAAAATTTTCCGTCGTCAACTTTCCTTGACCGGCGGTCTGGGTCATAACCATTCCGACGGACCTGAAAGTGTCCGCATTCCCGCCTGCGACAGCATTTAAATTGCCTGCCGCCTCTGCCAGCTTATCGAATCCATCGACGCCATTTGACGCCAGCTGTGCGGTGATCTGCTGAATATCCGCTAGATCGTAAACGGTTTCGTCGGCGTACTTCTGGGCCGACTCCTTGAGTCGGTCAATAGTCGAGGTGTCCAGGCCGGAGAACCGAAGCGTCGAGACGAACTTGTCGGTGGCGTCGGACGCCTCAATAGCCTCCGAGGCAAAGCCTCCGATGCCGACAGCCGCGCCGAGGGCGAGCACAGGAGCGATCGCCGAGCGGGCCAGGGCGCCGACGGAGGAGACCTTGGCGCCCGTCTGAGCGGTGGCCACGCCGGCTTTCTCCGCGGCTACGTCGACCTGGCCGAGATTGGCGGCGTATGTCTTCAGCGCGGGGTTGGCCTCAGCGACCTCACGCTTGGTCCGGCCCGTCTTGGAAGCCAGAGCGCCGACGGCCTGGTCCGTGTCGCGGGCGGCGGTGGCGGCCTTGCCCATGGCCCGGGAGTGGTCGGCTGCGGCCTGGTCCGCAGCCTTGTTGGCCGCCTTGGAGCGGTCCAGGGC
>ERZ773083.1347-NODE-1347-length-16783-cov-19.399032_pt1 | contig 16783 bp, 13 predicted proteins | sample MGYA00511465_ERZ773083 | MGnify/ENA primary metagenome ERZ773083 (study PRJEB29015, sample SAMEA2738001) | human oral metagenome | biome: human oral; feature: human-associated habitat; material: dental | place: China | collected 2060 ... | reverse complement strand
CGCACGCCTCTTCGACGCTGGCGGCCCGCTCGACCCGGACGGCTCCGGAGGCCTCGAGAAGACGCAGATGGACCGAGTCTTCCCCAACCCACAGAATGCAGGTCATTTGCCGGTGGAGCCGCCGGTTTGCTTGTCAGATTCCCTGTCGGACTTCTGGCCGCCGGTCGTGTCTTTCTGTCCGCCCGCCGCGTCGCCGCTCGTGGCGCTCGGGTGAGGATGGGCCTTGTTCCACTTCTTGAGCTCGTCGACGTTCTTGAGGTGCTCTTCCCAGTCGTCGGTGAACTTCGTTTCGCCGGTTTCCAAGTTGACCGTCACAAAGTAAAGCCAGTTTCCGTCGGCGGGGTGGAGCACTCCGTCGATCGCCGCGTCGCCCGCAGCGGAAATCGGCGTGGGCGGCAAGCCCGGGTGTTGATAGGTGTTGTACTTGTTGCTCGCGTCGCGCGTTTGGGCGGTGGTGGGAGATCCGCCGCGATGCCCGAGGCCGTAGAGAACGGTCGAATCCATCTGGAGCAGGCCGTTGACCTGGCCCTTGTCGGCGAGCCTGTTCTCGATCACCCGGGCTACCTTCGGATAGTACTCGCCTTTGTTGACCTCGCGTTCCACGATCGACGCTTTGATGAGGACGGTCTTCCACTGCCCGGAGGGGACCTTGAGCTTTTTGAGCTGGGCCATCCGCGACTCGACCATTTTCTTGAGCGCGTCTTCAGGCTTTGTGTCTTTGGGGAAGGAGTACGTCAGCGGGGCGTACCATCCTTCCGGGTTGCCGTCGGCCTCTTCGGGCAGCCCGATGGCCGCCGTGTTCTCGGCCGCTTTCTGCACGTCGGCGACGGGCACGTTGAGGTTGTCCGCCAACCTCTCATAGATCTGCTGTTTCGTCCAGCCTTCAGGGATGGTGACCCTGACCTCCGTGGACTGGCGGCCGAGCAGGGACGCCAGAGCGCCCGCCGACGACATGCGCTTCTTCAGCTCGTACACGCCGGGCTTGATCTGGCTTTGCGCCCTCTTGTCGTTGTTGTAGGCGTCGATGAACGGCTGCGCGTTGGCGATGACGCCTTTTTCCTTTAAAATCGCGGCGATTTCTCTGCCCGTCGCGGATTCCGGGACCACGATCGAGACCTTTCCCGAACCCGGCCCGGGATAGTCCTCGACTACTTTGGATTCTTTGAAAAACTCGGGGATGAAGATCACCGAGACGGAAGAGAGGAAGGCTATGGCCATCACCAAGATGACGAACGACCGCCTTCGCTGCTTTCTGCGGCGTTTGCGCGACGCCGTTTGCTGGTCCACAAACGGGCCTTTTCGCGAACGTCTCTGATTCGCGGAGCGGTCGAAGAAATCGGTCATTGTTGTGCCTCCTGCGCGATGGAGACGCACTCGCCGGGTGCGTTGCCTGTGCGCTGTTCCATCTCAAGTGCTGTATTGAGGATAACCACAGCGGCGGCCTGATCCACAATCGAGCGGTGCTTGCGTGAGTTGCGTCCAGCCGCTATGAGCTGCCCGTGGGCGGTCACGGTGGAGAGCCTCTCGTCGACGAGCCTGACGGGCGCCGGCGCCACGGATTCGGCCAACTTGGCGGCCCAGGCGCGAGCGTCACGCGCCGATGCGCCCTCCGTGCCGTCCATGTTGAGCGGGAGCCCGACGATCACTTCCATCGCCTCGCAATCTCGCACGATCTGCGCGGCGTCGTCAATGTCCGACTCCCCGCGCCACAGCGTCTCAACGGGGGTTGCGAGGATGCCCTCGGGGTCGCACTGGGCGACCCCGATTCGAACCTGCCCCACGTCGAATCCCACGCGTCTGCCCCTGCGCATCAGCTCAGCTGCGCCTCTAGGTCCTCAAGGGCCTCCAGAAGCTTGGACGGGTCCTGGCCTCCGCCTTGGGCGACGTCGTCGCGTCCGCCGCCTCCTCCGCCGAGGATCTTCGAGAACGAGGAGACGAGCTTTCCGGCCCTGGCGCCGGCCTGCCTCGCCGCGGACGTCGTCGCCACAACGACGGACGGGCGGCCGTTGACGACGCCTCCGACGACGACGACGGCGGCCTCCGAATCGTCGATTCTGCCCCGGACGTCCGTTGCGACGGTGCGGACGTCGTCGCCGCTGGCGACGTTGCCCAAACCGGCCCAGTAAAGGTCGAACTTCCCGATGCGACGGCGTCCGCCTAGGATGTCCCCGACTCTTGCCGACAGCTTTTCGCGCCTGAGGGCGGCGACTTCTTTCTCGGCGGACTTCAGGCGAGAAAGGACGGCGTCGATGCGTTCGGGCAGCTCCTCGGGCCGCGCGCCGACGATGCCCGCCAGCTGAGAGACGAGGGCGTGCTCTTTCGCGCCGTACGCGTATGCCCCTTCGCCGACGAGGGCGTCGATGCGCCGCACTCCCGACCCGATCGAGGACTCTCCGAGGATGGAGACCAATCCGATCTTTCCGGTCGACGGGACGTGCGTGCCCGCGCACAGCTCCTTCGACCACGAATCGTCAATCGAGACGACCCGGACCTCTTTTCCGTACTTTTCACCGAAAAGGGCCATGGCCCCTGCGGCTCGCGCCTTGTCGAGATCCATGATTTCGTCCGTGACTTCGAGGTTTTCGCGGAGCCTGTCGTTGACGCGCCCCTCGATTCCCATGACGACGTCCGCGGGGATCTGCTCGCCGTGACGGAAGTCGAAACGAAGCCGGGAGGGAGAATTCTCCGATCCCGCCTGGGTTGCCTGCTCCCCGAGAAACTCGTGGAGCGCCTTGTGGATCATGTGCGTCGAGGTGTGAGACCTGGCGATTTGGCCGCGCCTGTCGACGTCGATCTGCGCGAAGACCTTCTCGCCGACGGCGATCGTGCCCTCGCTGACAGTTCCGCGGTGGACGTTGAGGCCCTTGACCGGCGACTGGACGTCGTCGACTTGAACGAGGCCGCCGCCTTCGACGCTTATCGTCCCGCGGTCGGCCAGCTGGCCGCCCATTTCCGCGTAGAAGGGCGTCTGGTCCAGGACGACGTCGACTTCCGCGGGGGCCGTGGCCGCCGGAACAGAAACGCCGTCGACGAGCAGGGCCACGATCTTGCCTTCCGCCCCGGTCTCCGAGTATCCCAGGAACCGAGTGGAGCCGCCGCTTTCGTCGAGGATCTCGTTGTACACGGCCGAGTCGACGTGGCCGGTCTTCTTCGCCCGGGCGTCGGCGCGGGCGCGGTCTTTCTGCTCTTGCATGAGCCGCCGGAACTCGCCTTCGTCGACCTTGAGCCCTTGCTCGGAGGCCATTTCGAGGGTGAGGTCGATCGGGAAGCCGTAGGTGTCGTGGAGGGCGAAGGCGTCCTTGCCGGAGAGGACTTTGTTTCCACCGGAGGCTTTGGACGCGGCGAGGTCGAAGATCTGGGTTCCCGAGGCCAGCGTCCTGCGGAAGGCGGCCTCTTCGGCCGAGGCCACATCGAGGATCCGCGAGAATTCGGCTTCGAGCTCGGGGTAGGAATCCTTCATCGCGTCCTTGGACGTGGAGATGAGGGAGGGAAGGACGACGTCGTCGACGCCGAGAAGGCGGATGGAGCGCACCGCGCGGCGGATGAGCCGCCGCAGAACATAGCCGCGGCCGTCGTTGCCGGGCCGCACGCCGTCGCCGATGAGCATGAGGGAGGAGCGGACGTGGTCGGCCACCACGCGCATGCGCACGTCGTCTTCGGCGTCGGCCCCGTATTTCTTTCCGGCGATCTCCTCCGTCGCCCGGATGACCGGGTAGACCTCGTCGATTTCGTACATGTTGGCTTTGCCTTGGAGGAGGTAGGCGATGCGCTCGAGGCCCGCGCCGGTGTCGATCGCGGTGCGTTCGAGTTTGCCGACGAGTTCGAAATCGTGGCCTTCTCCTTCGCCCCTGACGAATTCGTCGAAGACGAGGTTCCAGATTTCCAGGAAGCGGTCTCCCTGGACGTCTGCGGCGGGGCCGCCGTCCGGGCCGTACTCGGGGCCGCGGTCGTAGTGGATTTCACAGCACGCCCCCGCCGGCCCGGGCTGGCCTGTGGACCAAGAGATCTCCTTGAACGGGAGCTTTTGAATGTGATCGGAGGGAAGGCCGATGACGCGGGTCCAGTAATCGTAGGAAACCGCGTCTTCTTCCCAGATCGTCATCCATAGGCGGTCGCCGTCGAGTCCGTAGCCTCCCTCGGCGAGCGAGGAGGTCAGCAGGCCCCACGCGAGGTCGATGGCGCCTTCTTTGAAGTAGTCCCCGAAGGAGAAGTTGCCGTTCATTTGAAAGAACGTGCCGTGGCGCGTGGTTCTGCCGACGTTGTCGATGTCGTTCGTTCGAATGCACTTTTGAACGGATGCGACCGTCGGCCACGGGGCTGGCTCGGTGTTCAGGATGTAGGGGATGAACGGCACCATTCCCGCGACGGTGAAGAGAATCGAGGGATCGGGCGAGACGAGGGACACCGAGGGCGCGATGTGGTGATCGTGCTTGGCGAAGTAGTCGAGCCAACGCTGACGGATTTCGGCGGTACGCATTTTTGACCTTTTCTAGGGCGGGCGCGGCGCCCGCTTTTCATATACGCGGGCCGCAGCCCGTACTTTTCACACGCGCGGGCAGTCCCTGCCCGCGCCCGCAGGATGCCAAGAACGCGCCCCGCAGGGCGCGTTCTTGGATTCGATTAACGCGAGTAGTGCTCAACGACCATCTGGACGTCGCAAATGACCGGAACTTCGGCGCGCTTGGGCCGCCGGGTCAGGGTGAAGCGGAGCTTCTCGAGATCGACGTCGAGATATCCGGGAACCTGCGGGAGAACGTCCCGATGTGCGCCCTGGGCCGCCACGTGGAACTGCGGCGAAGTCTGCGACCTCGGCTTGACCTGGACGGTCTGGCCGGGCTTGACCCGGAAGGAGGGGCGATCGACGATCTTCCCGTCGACGAGCAGGTGACGATGGACGACTACCTGGCGCGCCTGCGCGATCGTGCGGGCGAATCCGGCGCGCAGAACGAGCGCGTCGAGGCGCATCTCAAGCAGCTCGACGAGGTTTTCGCCCGACAGGCCTTCGGCGCGGCGAGCCTCCTCCCACACGCGGCGCATCTGCGCCTCGCGGATTCCGTACTGGGCGCGAAGGCGCTGCTTCTCCTTCAGACGGACTGAGTAATCGGAGTCCTTGGTGCGGCCTCGGCCGTGCTCGCCGGGACGGTACGGGCGACGCTGCATGTAGCGCTCGGCCTTCGGGGACAGTGCGATGCCCAACGATCGGGACTGACGCACAAGTTTACGAGAACGGTTTCCCGCCATGCAATTGCTCCTGTCGATGTTGTATGCGCAGCCGCGTGCGGCTGCGGGGCCGACCCATAGGCTGAGGCCCCAGGTTTGACGCTGCCCGGGTGGACAACCATGGAATTGTATCAGCTATCTTCCTCAAGCGCTTTCCGAATCCGCGCAAGCCGAGAGGTGATCTGCGACTCGTAGCCGCGATCGCTGGGGTTGTAATAGCGGACGCCTTCAAGCCCTTCCGGCATGAATTTCATGGGTGCGACGGCCCCGGGAAAGTCGTGGGCGTACTTGTATCCCTCGCCGTGTCCCAGATCCTTTGCGCTCGCGTAGTGCGTGTCTCGCAGCGCCTCGGGAACGGGGCCCGCCTTTCCCGCGGCCACGTCGGACATCGCCGCATTGACGGCCATGTACGCCCGGTTCGATTTGGGCGCCGTGGCAAGGTGGACCACCGCTTCGGCCAGGATGATCCGCGCTTCGGGCATTCCGACGAGAGCGACCGACTGCGCCGCCGCCGTAGCCGTCTGCAGGGCGGAGGGATCAGCCATGCCGACGTCCTCGGCCGCGCTGATCATGAGCCTGCGCGCGATGAAACGAGGGTCCTCTCCCGCGCTGAGCATTCTGGCGAGGTAGTGCATCGCCGCATCGACGTCCGACCCTCTGATCGACTTGATGAAAGCGGAGACGACGTCGTAGTGCTGATCGCCCGCCCTGTCGTAGCGCACCGTCGCCCCGTCGGAGGCCTTAGCGACGTCGGCCAGTTCAATCGTCGTTTCGCCGCGCGTTCGCGCCCCTTCGGCGGCAGCTTCCAAAAGCGTGAGAGACCGCCTTCCGTCGCGCCCGGCGATGCGAACGAGATTGTCGAGCGCGTCAGCCGCGATCGACAGACGTCCGGCGAAGCCGCGTTCGTCTTCGAGCGCGCGGGCGACGATCGTGCGAATGTCTTCCTCGGCAAGCCCTTTGAGCGTCACGAGAAGAGAGCGCGACAGAAGCGGAGAGACGACGGTGAACGAGGGATTCTCAGTGGTCGCGGCGACCAGCGTGACCCAGCCGTTTTCAACGGCGGGCAAAAGTGCGTCCTGTTGGGCGCGGTTGAATCGGTGGACCTCGTCGACGAACAGGACGGTTTCGCGGCCGCTCGTCGCCAGACGCTGGCGCGCCGCCGAGACGACGGCCCGCAGCTCCTTCACCCCGGCCGAAACCGCCGACACCTCTTCGAAATGCCTGTTTCCCGCACGCGCGATGAGATAGGCGAAGGTGGTCTTCCCCGTTCCGGGCGGCCCCCACAAGAACACCGAGGACGGCGCCCCGCCGCTCGCCTCTGCCAGCCGGCGCAGCGGCGACCCCTCGGCCAGCAAATGGCCTTGCCCGACGACCTCGTCAAGAGTTCGCGGGCGCATCCGTGCGGCGAGGGGACCTCCCGCGCCGTCGGGGATGCCGGCGTCGTCTGTGCCCATCGCATCGAAAAGGTCCATGCTGTCAATGCTATCGGGCCTCTCCGTCAAATTTTCCGGACGCGAGAGCGACCGCCGGAGTTTACATTCGCCGGGCGCTCACTCGACAATTCGAAGTCGCCGAGGGGGTGAAAGCGAATCGGCACGCAGCTCTGCCAAGGGAGCACACTCGAAGTCGCCGCGCGGGGCGTGAAAGGCACCTATTGGCGAATATAGCCAACCGGACCAAAAAAGCGACGCGAGTTCGAAAAGTGTCGTTAAGGTTCGCATGATAAATATAAAGGGTTGCAGGAACGCCACTGAATTCGCACGAACAGCATTAAAAGTCGTGGAAATGACAGTGTGAAGGCGTTAAAAGTGCAAAGGGGGACCGTAACGCCGCCCGGTTAGGATGAAAAATACAGAAGGTCGTGAAAACGACCAGATTCTGGTGCCGCTAACGCCGGAAAGCCCCGATGACGCTTTCGCGCTCCCGCGCCCGCCGTCACTCCGCTTGTCGATTCTCGACTTCGACGTCGTCCGCGCAATCCGGAAGGTCAGCTGCGCGCACCCGCCAACCGCCGAAGACGTACTCGCGCAGCCGCGCCGGAATCGAGGCGCGCTGCCATTCAAGTTCGGCGACGAGGGCGGCCCGGACAGCGCCTTGCGCGTGTAGCGTTCAACATTGCGCGCATGCCCGCCCATATGGGCGACGGCGATCGCCTGCCCGCATGCCCGGGCCACGGCTTGCGCTGCAGAGTCCTCACACTCGCGAGCCGCCCGATCGACGAGCTCGCGCCGGTCCTCTTCGGACAGTGTGAGGTCGTCGGCGTCGGGCCTCGGGCGCAGATTCGTCACGTGGAAAAGGCATCAGACGCCTTCACCGTGGGACGACGCCACAAAACGGGCTATCGCGGCGCGTTCCCCCGCTATTTGCTCACTGCGACGCCGCAGCCGATCCTCGAGCTCGGAAAGTTCGCGCCGAAGATTCGGGCACATCGTCACCGTCGCCTCGCCGCTTCCCGCGCGCACGCAATCGAGATAGCGTCTGGCCGCAGCCACACCCAGACCCGTGCCGAGAATCAGCCGAATTCTCTCAACCGTGTCAAGGTCCTTGGCCGTGTAGTCGCGGTACCCGCCCGACGTGCGCGCGGGCACAAGCAGCCGGGCCGTCTCGTAGTGGCGCAGGGCTCTGGCGCTCACGCCGGCCATTTGCGCAAATTCGCCGATTCGCATGCCTCACGTCCCTTCCGCGCGTCGTCCGCAATCTCGCACCCTTCGCGAGATCGGCCACCATTCTCGCAGAGTTTCGTTCACCGCCGCAGCCGTTTTCTGACGCTGTGCAACTGCAGCGGCGCGATCGCTTCGGCGCCGCCGTACAGCCCCCTCTGCTCCCCGCGAACCGCCAAGCTCCGCAATAGCCTTTCGACGCTGCGCAACCGCCACACGGCGCACGCTCCCTGTTGACCTTCACACTAGCGTCAAGCCGTAGCATTCCAGCCATGAAGAACTCGGACTCATTTGCGAAAGGCGCCGATTCCCCTTCGGGCGATTCCGCCAGGGAAATCCCATTCGAGCGGGTCGTGATCCTTCACGGTTACGGCGCCGCACCCGCGGATCACTGGTTCCCTTGGCTGATGCGGGCCGTTCCCGGCGCCGAGGCGGTGGAGCTCCCCCTCCCCCAGTCGCCCGAGGCAGCCTCGTGGATCCTCTCGACGACCGATGCAATCGGCCCCCTCTCGCGGAAGACGGCCGTCGTCACCCACAGCCTCGGCGGCCTTGCCGCGCTGCGCGCGATCCAACGTCTCGTCAGACGCGGCGCCGCGCACGCCCGAGCACGCGGCTGCGCCTCCTGCGACGCGCAGCTCGGCGCATTCGTCGCCGTCGCGCCCTTCGCCTGCGAACTTCCGCTTGCCGGGGACGACGACGTCGACCGCTTCATACTCTCGCAGCTGCCGGATTTCCTCTCGAAGAACCCTTTCCCCAATCCGCGCGTTTTCGCCCGCGCAACAGTGATCCGCTCCGACGACGACCCATTCGTTCCGGCCGGGCCATCCGCGGAGTTCGCGGAGCGAATCGGCGCTAGAACGCTGACCGTGCACGGGGCTGGCCATTTTCTCGCGTCCGACGGCGTCACCGAGCTCCCCGAAGTGCTCGAAGCGCTGTCGGCGGCCTAGACGGCGCTCTCTTCGGCGGCGGGGACGGAAGGCGCGCCGCTCAATTGAAAATCGGGCGAGTTAGCAACGCTCCACTCGGCCGCGAGCCCGGTCGAGAGCGGCAAACGTGGTCGAGCGGCGGGTCTCGGCGACTGAGAAATGGCGTCTGAGAAATAGAGTAAAGTCAATCTCATGGCACCGGACCACTCCGCTGACCGCCTCGTTGCAGGCAGCGCATTGGATTACTCAGAGAACGGCCCGATTGCGAAGGGCGACCTCATCGGCCTCTACACATCGGTCGGATGGTCGAATTACACTCGAAACCCAGATCTGCTGCACCGCGCCGTCGAAAACTCGCTGTGGAAACTGAGCGTGTGGGACGGCCGCGAGCTCGTCGGCCTAGCCCGGGCCGTCGGCGACGACGCCTCGATCGCCTACATACAGGACATTCTGGTGCGTCCCGACCGGCAGCGCAACGGCATAGGCACGCGCTTGGCCGCCGCGGCGCTCGAGCGTTTCGCGCACGTGCCTCAGATTGTCCTCATCACCGACGACGAGCCGAAAACCGCCTCCTTTTATCGAAGCGTGGGAATGACCGACCTCGGCGAGCTCGGCGTTCGCGGCTTCGCACGATTCTCGTTTTGATCCCCAATGCGCGATGAAACCGGCGAACTTGTCGGCTGGCCGTAGCCTATTGCGCGACGAGACCGGCGATCGCCGAGGCGCTGGCGGCCACGGCTTCGTCGATCCACTCGGGAATTTCGCACCCGACGTGCGGACGGACCAAGCCGTACGGGCACGTGCGGGTCGCCGCCACAATCAGCCCGTAGCTGCGCTCGTCGCGGAAACCGCGCAGACGCTCAACGAGCCTCGCCGTGGCGGCGTCGATGCCGTCGTTGACGTGCAGCACCTCCTCGGCGCAAGGATCGGGTGCGTCATCGACGAGCTCCCACTGCCGGAAAAGCGTCATTCCCATGGCGTCCATCGGGTTGCTCCGGCAGAACGTCGGCGTGTGAAGCGCAGCCGCGACGACGGCGCGCTCCGGCGGGTCGCCGTCGAGCGCTCGAACGAAACCCTCCTGAAAGCGGCGAACCGAGCGAAGCCACAGCCGCACAAGCAATTCCCGCCGTGAGGAAAAACGGTGGTATATCGAACCCGAGGGCACATTCGCCGCGGCTGCAATGTCCGCAATCGAAACCTCGATCCCCCGCTCGCGGGCCGCAACCGCGACGCCGTCGAGTATCTGGTCGAGGCTGTACTTCACCGGACGCGCCATGGCATCTGAGTATAGCGGTATATTGAGGCCATGAGTTTTAGATTCGCGCATCTATTTGCCTCTTCCCCGGGCGCAGTCGGGCGCAAACCCCAACGGTGGGCGAAGGCAGCCTGCTGGATCGCGTTCCTCAGCCCGCTGCCCTCCGCTTGCTGACGCATCGCGATGCTCGCCGGAGCCGACACAGGTTTTGCGGAGGCCGGCGTCTACCGCTCGAGCGCGTCGGGCGTCCTCTACGTTCTGCTCTTGGACGCGCTGCAAGTGGGCACAGCGGCGCTCTCGTTGGGCTTGTGCTGCGGCTGGGGCGAAAAGGTTCCGAAGTGGGTTCCGCGTCTGGGCGGAAAGACCGTACACCGTGGCCTCGCCGCGACCGTCGGCGGCGCCGGGGCGCTTTGCCTTTACTTCGTCGTGGGTGTGATTACGGTGCGGGTCATAGGCGTGAGCGCGGGGTTTTGGGAAGGTTGGACTCCGATGGCGGGCATGAACTCGGCGCAGCGCTCGATCCTCGTCGCCGCGTACAGTCCGGCGCTTCTATGGCCTTTCGCCTTGACCGTCGGGTTGGTCGGCTACTGGCGCAGGCGGGGGTAAGGAAGCGGCCTCGACGTCGACCCCGTTTCCTCGGGGCGGGTTGACTTCGCTTCCCGTTTGCCGCCTTCGCTGGTTTCCGCCGCGCCCGAGGTTCAGTTCCCGCCCGCTTCTCGCGGCTTCTCGTCGGCGTCAGTTTCGCGGGATTTCGCATCCACGCCGGCCTCCTTGCGCTGCTGCGCGGTGATCGGCGCGGGCGCGTCCGTGAGGGGGTCCCAGCCGGCGCCGATCTTCGGGAAGGCGATGACGTCCCGAATCGAGGGGGCGTCGGTCAGGAGCGAGACGATCCGATCCCAGCCGAAGGCGATTCCGCCGTGGGGCGGAGCGCCGAACTTGAAGGCGTCGAGCAGGAAGCCGAACTTCTCCTGCGCCTCCTCGGCCGAGATCCCCATGACCTTGAAAACCCGCTCCTGGACGTCGCGTCTGTGGATGCGGATCGACCCTCCGCCGATCTCGTTTCCGTTGCAAACTATGTCGTAGGCATAGGCCAGCGCGTTTTCGGGGTCGACGTCGAAGGAATCGAGGCATTCGGGCTTGGGCGAGGTGAAGGCGTGGTGGACGGCGGTCCACGCCGAATGGCCGAGCGCGACGTCGCCCTCCGCGGCGGCCGCCCCCGAGGGCTTGAACAGCGGCGCATCTACGACCCATGTGAACGCCCACGCGTTCGGGTCGATGAGGCCGCAGCGCTTGCCGATCTCCAGACGCGCGGCGCCAAGCAGCTCGCGCGCCTCGATCGGCGAACCCGCAGCGAAGAACACGCAGTCGCCCGGTTTTGCCCCGACCTTTTCTGCCAGCCCCGCTCTCTCCGCCTCCGAGATGTTTTTCGCGACCGGGCCGCCGAGTTGCCCGTCCTCAGCGATCGTCACGTACGCGAGGCCCTTCGCGCCGCGAGCCTTCGCCCATTCCTGCCACTTGTCGAAGGCCCTGCGCGGCTGAGACGCGCCGCCGGGCATGACGACCGCGCCCACGTACGGATTCTGGAACACCCGGAACGGCGTGTTCTCGAAATACTCGGTGAGATTGACGAGTTCGAGGCCGAAGCGCAGGTCGGGCTTGTCAGAGCCGTAGCGTTCCATCGCGTCGGCATATGTTATGCGCGGGATCGGCTTTTCGAGATCGTATCCGATGAGCGCCCACACTTCTCGCAGAACGTCCTCGGCGACGGCAATGACGTCGTCTTGGTCGACGAAGGACATCTCGATGTCTAGCTGCGTGAACTCGGGCTGGCGGTCGGCGCGGAAGTCCTCGTCCCGGTAGCAGCGTGCGATCTGGTAGTAGCGCTCCATCCCCGCGACCATGAGCAGCTGCTTGAACAGCTGGGGCGACTGCGGCAGCGCGTACCACGATCCGGGGTTCAGCCGCGCGGGAACGAGGAAGTCGCGCGCGCCTTCGGGCGTCGAACGCGTGAGGGTCGGCGTCTCCACTTCCACAAAATCGTGGCTGTGCAAAACCTTGCGGGCCGCCTGGGAGGCCTCGGACCGCAGCCGGATGGCCCGCTGCATCGGGGCACGCCGCAGATCGAGATATCGATATTTCAGGCGAGCCTCCTCTCCCGCCTGCTCGTCGGCGTGTTCGGAGACTTGGAAGGGAAGCGCGGCGGAGGGGTTGAGGACGACGACGTCGGCCGCCTCCACTTCGATCTCGCCCGTTGACAGCGCGGCATTCGCGTTGCCGTCAGGTCGCTCGCGCACGACTCCCACTACCTGCAGGCAGTATTCGTTGCGAAGCTCGTGCGCCACTTCTTCGCGAACGGTGACTTGGACGATCCCCGATGCGTCGCGAAGGTCGATGAATGCGATTCCCCCGTGGTCGCGACGGCGGTCGACCCATCCGGTCAGAGTGACCGACGAGCCGATGTCTTCCGACCGGAGAGAACCGGCCATGCGTGTGCGGAGCACGTTCTACCTCTTTTCGATCTGGACCGCTGCTTTTCGATCGGGACCGCCGCGGCCGCCCGGCCGCGCCAGACGAGCGGCGGCCACTGCTCAATGATAGTTGCTTCCCGACGCGCTGCGGACACCCGGCGCCGGGTTGCGATTCCACGCCGGGTCGCGAAACCGCCGACGGCGCCGGTTAACGATTCCGCGCCGGGGTTCGGCGCCGCGGCCGCCACGCCGCATTGTCGCGGATCGTGTTCGCGGTGGGAGAATGCTGTCTCACGTGTACGAAAAGAAGGGGCACATGGAAAAAGAGCACACGAAAACGCCGCGCTCTCCCGCGAACGCCTATTTGAGCCCGGTCGTCGAGAGGCTTTTCACCTGGCTGACGGTCGGCTGCGTATCTCTGATCGCTTTCGAGGCTGTGGCGGTGGGAACGGCCATGCCCACCGTCGCAGACAAGCTCGACGGGCAGAATCTCTACGCGCTCGCCATGGGCATCCCCCTCGCCGCGCAGCTCGTCACGACGGCCCTTGCCGGGCTGTGGTGCGACGCTCGCTCGTCCCAAGCGTGCCTGCTCGCGGGCCTCGGCGTCCTTTCCGCGGGTTTGACGGTGTGCACGGCCGCCCCCACGATGGAGCTCTTCGTTGTCGGCAGAACTGTTCAAGGCCTCGGCGGAGGCATGTGCATAGTCCCGCTGTACTCGATCCTTGGCAGCCACGTCCGCCCCGATCGTCAGGGACGCATTTTCGCCATGATTTCGGGCGCTTGGATTCTGCCGTCGATGGTCGGGCCGGTCGTGGCAGGCTGGATGGTCGAATCATTGAACTGGAGGGCCGTTTTCGGATGCGTTCCAGTCCTTTTCCTCTTGGGCCTTCCCCTTTTGCTCGTCGTCCTCAAGCGCCTGCCTAAAACTGACCCCGGGCCGCTCGTCGGCTGGACGGGGATTATGATCCCCTCCGTACTCACAGGCGCATCCATCGCGGGGCTTCAGATCCTCTCCGGGACTCCGCCGGAGAAGTTCACTGGCGCGGTGTACGCCGCCGTCGTTCTCACCGGCGTTTTGACTTTCGTTTTCATTCGCCCTCTGCTTCCGCGCGGCACGTACGTCGCCCGGCGGGGGCTCGCCTCGACGATTCTCATGCGCGGCTTGAGCAGCGGCACTTTGCTCGGCACCGAGGCCTTTCTTCCCCTCCTGTTGCAAAAGATCCACGGCTGGCGCCCCACCGAGGCGGGATTCATCCTGACGGTCGGTTCGATCACGTGGGCTTTGGGCTCGTGGATCCAGGGGCGGATCTCCTCCCCCGATCTGCGACGGAATATCGCCTCTCTCGGAACGACATTTCAGCTGTGCGGCATTCTCGTCGTCGTCCCCGCGAGCTTTTATCGGTTCTCCCCGTGGCTCGTCGTGGCCGGATGGAGCCTGGCGGGATTGGGAATGGGCTTGGTCTTTTCGGCCATGGCGGTTCACGCGTTGGCCATGACTCCCAAACGCCGGCAGGGGACGACGTCGTCGGCCATCCAGCTCGCCGACACCCTCGGTTTCTCCTTCTGCGTCGCGGTCGTCGGCTTGGTCTATGCCATCGTCATGCCCGCCCAAGAGTGGGCTTTCGCCGCCTCGGTCGGAACGATGGCGCTGTTGAGCGCAGTGTCCTTGATCGTCGTGCGAAGGACAGTCCCCCACCCTGGCTCCGAGGAGGAAGCCCAGCTCCAGTCTTCGGCGCGCGCAATCGAGTCCGTCGTTTAAAATCCCACGCCGACGCCTCGCACCGCGCGTGCGCACAGAGCCACGGCTGCTAAACCTTACGCCCCGTGCCTTCGCACGCCTATCGCCTCGCCTTCGGCCGACGTGAAGACGAAGCCTCCGTCGCGGCGGGCGATCGCATCGGGACATCCCGGGTGCCTGCGGGTCCGTGCCACATCTCACCCTCGCAAAAACAAACATTTCACGCTTGAAGGACTAGACTCCTCTAGGCGCATCGTCGCCCCAGCTTTTCGCCTGCCGGTTGCTAGGCGAGCGCGCGGTGTTATCAGGTTTCGTGGCGCGCGCTGGACAACTGACAGGTGAACATGACCGAATATAATGCGCCCTCGCTCGACGAGGGAACCGACGACGCCCTTGCACCGCGCAACGACGCCTTCCCATTCCGGAGCGACGAGAGCATCGACGACCTCTTTGCGTATAACGGCGACGAGGGCGCCGGCGCCTCAGCAGTCAAAGAAGACGCCGCGGACCACGACGCCCCCGATCGTAAAGACGGCAACAGCCAGCACGAGGGCGCCGGCGCCTCCCCCGAGGGCGACAACGGCCAGAGCCGAAACCGCGGCGCTTCGCGCCAAAACGGCGAGGTCCCGCACGAGAGCGGCAACGGCCAGAACCAGAGCGACGCCGTCGGACTTGGAAACGACGCCACGCCCAAGAAATCCGACGACGTCAATTCCAGCGACGTCCTTTTCGACGACCTCGGGCTGCCCGAAGACCTCCTCTCCGCGGTGAAGGAGCTCGGCTTTTCGGCGCCCACCGCGATTCAAGCCGCGGCCATCCCGATTCTTCTGAGAGGAAAGGACGTCGTCGGCGTCGCCCAGACGGGAACGGGCAAAACGGCAGCCTTCGCCCTTCCCCTCCTTGCTCATATCGACCCCGAAAAGCGCGAGGTCCAGGCCCTTGTTCTCGCCCCGACGCGCGAGCTGGCGATGCAAGGAGCCCAGGCGATCGAGTCTTTCGCGGCGAAATCGCGCGGGGTCGACGTCGCCGCCGTGTACGGCGGGTCCTCCTATCTCCCCCAGCTCAAGGCGCTCGAGGGCGGGGCGCAGGTGGTGGTCGGCACCCCGGGGCGCATCATGGACCTCATGGACCGCGGCGCCCTTCGCTTGGACGCCGTCCGCTACTTCGTGCTCGACGAGGCCGACGAAATGCTCCGCATGGGATTCGCAGAGGACGTCGAAAAAATCGCCTCCGAAGTACCCGAGGGTCGGATATCCGCGCTTTTCTCGGCGACTATGCCGCCGCCGATTCGGCGCGTGGCCGAACGCCACCTGAGCGACGCCGAGGAAGTGACGATCTCGCGGCCCGCGACCACGGTCTCGACCGTCAAGCAGATGTACGCCGTAGTGCCCGAGCGGCACAAAATCGGCGCATTGGCGCGGGTTTTGGCCGTCACGGAGGCCCAAGCGGCCCTCGTTTTCGTCCGCACCCGCTCGACTGCCGAGGATCTGACCATCGAGCTTGGGGCCCGCGGCGTGGCGACGGCGGCGCTTTCAGGCGACGTCGTGCAGAAAGAACGCGAAAAGCTCGTCGCGCGCCTGCGCGACGGGACGCTGGACGTGCTGGTGGCCACCGACGTCGCCGCGCGCGGGCTCGACGTCGACCGCATCGGGCTGGTCGTCAACTTCGACGTCCCGCGCGAAACCGACACGTACGTCCACCGCATCGGCCGCACCGGGCGGGCCGGCCGCACAGGCGAATCCATCACGTTCGTCACGCCCAAAGAGCGCCCCCGCCTGCGCCGCATCGAAAAGCAAACGGGCTCGCGCATGGAGCAGATCGAGCTGCCCACGCCCGCAGAGGTTTCGAAGCTGCGCGCGCGCAGAACGGTGGAGCAGGCGATGGCCCGCGTCGCGAAAGGGCGCCTGTGGGTCTACGAGGAAATCCTCGAAGACTTCGTCGCCGAGCAAGCCAAGGCGGCCGCCCAGTCCGGCTCCGGTGCGCATCTTGACTCGCACGAGCACGGCTCCGATTCATACTCGCAGCACGATTCGCATCCGCTCTCAGATCCCGGCTCACAGCTCGATTCGAAAGACCAGGCCGGTCCGGTGAGCCTCGAAACCCTGACGATGGCGCTCCTGGCCCTCGCCGTGCGCGACCCCGGCCCTGTGGCGGGCGAAGAGCCCGAGCGTCTTACGGAGGATTTCGGCTCGGAGCGCGAGGGGCGTCCCCGAAAGGAGCGTCAGCCGCGCCGCCAGATGAAGAACTCCGTTCGCTACAGGGTGGAGGTCGGACACAAAGACCGGGTCAAGCCCGGCGCCATCGTCGGCGCGCTCACGCACGAAGGCGGGCTCAGCGGCTCCGATCTGGGCCACATCGATATTTTTCCGACCTTCTCCCTCGTCGAGATCGGAGTTCCGCTCTCCCCCGAGGCGCGCAAACGCATTTCTCAGGCCCGAGTTTCGGGCAGGGCTCTGAAGATCAGCGAGGACCGCGGCCCGGGAGGCTTCCGCGACGACGCCGGACGGGGCCGCCCG
>ERZ773083.1345-NODE-1345-length-16821-cov-5.680783_pt1 | contig 16821 bp, 14 predicted proteins | sample MGYA00511465_ERZ773083 | MGnify/ENA primary metagenome ERZ773083 (study PRJEB29015, sample SAMEA2738001) | human oral metagenome | biome: human oral; feature: human-associated habitat; material: dental | place: China | collected 2060 ... | reverse complement strand
AGCGGCCGCAGATATGGATTGATCTTCTCCGTCAGATCACCGGGCAAAAAGCCGAGGTGCTCCCCCGCCTCTACGGCAGGACGCGTGAGTATGATGCGGCTGACCTCACGATTCCTGAGCGCCGCAACCGCCATGACGACTGCAAGGTAAGTCTTGCCCGTACCCGCAGGGCCAACGCCAAGCGTCACCGCATTCCGCCGAATCTTTGCGAGGTAGTCCCGTTGACCGAGTGTTTTCGCGCGGATCTCCTTGCCCTTCGCCGTTACGAGCAGCACTTCTGCAAAGAGCCCATGCAGCTCCTCCACCTGCCCCGTTCGCACGAGCTGCGCTCCGTAGCGCACCTCATGCGTCGTCAGATTCGCCCCCTGCCGCCGGTAGAAGAGGAGTTCCTGTACAAGCGTGCGCACGGCGGCGACATCCGCTTCCGCGCCCGTCACTACGAGCGCATTCCCCCGGCTCACCATGCGGCAGGGAAACACCTCCTGCATCGCCACTAGGAGTGCGTCGCGGTCTCCGAGGATCGCGTACGCCTCCTGTGCATCCCTGAACTCAATCGTATCCGTCGTCTCCTGCAAGGACAAGCCTCCCATCAAATAAAATATTCAATCGTATCGTCCGCCGTCTTGCGCGACCGCTCATCAAAGAGCAGAACCGCCTCGCGGCTGTCCACCGCACCAAAGGCATAGAGTTCCTGCGTTTCACGGTTGAAACAGTCAAACGGTACGATGCGATTATAGCTGTGCGGATGGTCGAGCGTAACCACGACACGTTCGCGCACGAATTCCGGCTCCGCCTGCGTGAGATAATAGGGATCAAAGAGATAGATATGTTCCGCTGTCGCCCCTGTGAGGAGGGCGTAGTGCTCGACCTCGTAGAAAAGTCGCACGACCGCCACACCGCCGCGCACAAGTGCATCGTTGATGTAGCTGTGCGCACCGATGTGCACTGCGCGCCCTGCGATATACTGACAGCTGAGAGGAAATTTAGTCGCGCGCGAAAAACCTTCCAACCAGTTCGCGAGGTACATCATCGCCATGCGGGACGTTCCCGCCTTGCACGCCGTCCCATCCCCTCCGTAGCAGTCGAGTGTGTAGAGCATGACGCTGCGGATGATCTCGGGCGGTACCTCCCGTCGCGGAAAGAGATAGCTCACCGCGTTGAGCAGCGCCGTCGGTCCGCAGTCGTACTCCGACATCTGATAGCGCAAGGGTATCTTCATGTGTGCCCCCATTTCCGCAGGATATTCGGTGTCAGAATCGCAGCAATGACGAGTACAATCCCCAAAACCTGCATGGTGACAAAGTGGGTATCAAAGATCAGCCATGCAAGGACGACGCTTGCCACCGGCTCGATCGTCGCCGTAATCGCCGTCTCCTCCGAGGAGAGCCAACGCAGCCCCAAGTTGAAGGCGAAAAAGGCGACAATCGTGCCGAGTCCTATGATGACAAAGAGATCCAGCCACGTCCCCGCTGTAAAAAATGTGCAAACATCCACAATCGCATGGGTGAGCGGCAAGAGCGAAATGCCGCCGATCAGCATGCAGACGGCGAGCAGAAAGAAGCGGTCAAAGAGCCGCAGCAGACGAACCGGGTAGATCATCGCAAAGGTGAAGGTCGCAGCCGAGATCAGGCTCCACACAATGCACGCCATCGGCACGGAGAGTCGCCCGAGGTCGCCGCCCGTCACGAGCAGGAACACCCCCGTCACGGCAACAATGACCGTCCCCGCCTCCACCACCGACGGCAGACGCCGATCGCGCACGGAAAAGTAGAGAATCATCATCGCTGGACTTGTGTAGCCAATGACCGTAGTCGCAGCGGCATCCCCCTCCGCAATCCCCATAAAATAGGTGAATTGGACAAGCATAATGCCTATGATGCCATGAATCACCAGCTGCACAAGGATGCGTGGATTGCGGCGCACGGCACGCACACCGCGCCGCAGCCCTCCGCTCCACCATGCAAGCAGGAAAAAAAGCCCACTGGAAAGAAAGAGCCGCACCTGCGTAAGCTCAATCGGAACGTGATCGGACTGCGTATAGAAATGCTGCGCCGCCGTTCCGCTTGCCGCCCACAGCGTTCCCGCAAGAAGCACAAACAGTACGGCGGAAACGTGTGACATTTACGCTTCTCCCTGTTCCCGTCGCACAACCTCCACGATTGCGCCGCAGACCTCCTCAAGCTGTGCCTGATCGCAGCCCTCCGCCATGACGCGGATGAGCGGCTCCGTGCCCGAGGGGCGGACGAGGACACGCCCTTCACTTCCGAGCACGCGCTCGCCCTCAGCGATTGCCGTGCGGATGGCTGCATTTTCTTCCCAGCCCGCCTTTGTCTTCACGCGCACATTGACGAGCAGCTGCGGATAGGTCGTCATCATGGCGTTCAGCTCCGATGCTTTCTTGCCGCTGCGCGTGAGTGCTGAGAGCACCTGCAGTGCTGTAATGAGGCCATCTCCCGTCGTCGCGTGTTCTGCAAAGATGATGTGCCCGGACTGCTCACCACCGATGGCATAGCCGTTGCGGCGCATGGACTCAAGTACATAGCGGTCACCGACCGCCGTCACCTCGACACGCCCGCCGAGCTGCGCGATTGCCTTGTGGAAGCCGATGTTTGCCATCACCGTCGTCACAACCGTCTTGTGCGGCAGACGCCCCGCACGGATCATCTCAGCGGCGCACGCCACAAGGATATGGTCGCCGTCGATCAGCTCGCCCCGCTCATCCAGACAGAGGCAGCGATCCGCATCTCCATCGTGCGCGATGCCGATATCCGCACCGCGTTCGAGCACCGTGCGGCGCAGCGATTCCAGATGCGTCGAGCCACAGCCGTCGTTGATGTTCACGCCGTTGGGCAGCGCATGGATCACCTTGACCTCGGCACCGAGGCGGCGCAGCACCTTCGGCATTGACTCATAGGCGGCGCCGTTCGCACAGTCAAGTACGATCTTCATGCCGTCGAACCGCTCTGTGCAGGTACTCACCACGTAGTCGACATACTGGTTGAGAAGATCGTCGCGGTACTCCACGATCCCAATCGACTTGCCCGTCGGACGTGCCGCATCATCGTTGGTCTGCAGACGGTGCACGAGCTCCTCGAGTTCATCCTCCACTGCATCCGGAAGTTTGTAGCCGTCACCGCCAAAGAACTTGATCCCATTATCCGGAAACGGATTGTGTGAGGCGGATATCACAATCCCGGCCTGTGCCTTGTGTTCACGCGCGAGATAGGCAATCGCGGGTGTCGGAACAATGCCCGCAATGAGCGCAAGCCCGCCCGCAGAGCAAATCCCCGCCGTCAGCGCCGCCTCGAACATCTCTCCCGAGATCCGCGTGTCGCGCCCGATCAGAATACGCGGGCGCACATCTACCTGTGCACCAAAATAGAGTGTTGCCGCACGTCCGAGATGATACGCCAGCTCCGGCGTCAGCTCCGTATTTGCCTCGCCGCGCACGCCATCCGTTCCAAAAAGTCTCACTCTGAACAGCCCCCTATGATCTATTTTATTTCTATAATCTACTGTATCTTATTCAAAAATGCAAGTGCCGCTTTCAGCCCGTCGAGTGCGGCACTCATGATACCGCCCGCATAGCCTGCGCCTTCGCCGATTGGATACAAGCCGGCAGCGGAGACGGACTCCATCGTCGCCGCATCGCGCACGATCCGGCAAGGCGCAGACGAACGCGACTCCACGCCCGTCAGCGGCACATCCGCCGCGCCAAAGCCCGGCACACGTTCCTCCCAGAACGTCAGCGCGCGTGCAAGTGACGCCGTACACGCCTCCGGCAGCACGCCGCACAGATCTGCGGCACGCACACCCGGTGCATACGTCGGCATGACGAGAAAATCGCGCGTACCCGTCCGCCCCGCAAGAAAGTCCCCGACCGACTGCACGGGTGCACGGTAGTCGCCGCCGCCCGCACAAAAGGCACGTTCCTCAAGCTGCCGCTGAAAGGCGATCCCGCCAAGGACACCATGCCCCCAATCCGAGGGGGTAACCTGCACGAGCAGCGCACTGTTCGCCACGCCGGAGTTCCGGCGATAGTTGCTCATCCCGTTCGTCACAAGCCGCCCCTCCTCCGACGCCGCCGCGACCACCATGCCGCCGGGGCACATACAGAACGAATAGACGCCGCGCCCGCCTGCTGCATCGCGGTACGTCATCGCATAGTCCGCAGCGGGGAGCTGCGGGCTGCCCGCCGCCGCTTTGTACTGCATCTGATCAATGAATCCCTGCGGATGCTCGATGCGCACACCAACGGCAAACGCCTTCGACTCCATCGCAACTCCTGCCTCATGCAGCAGCATATATGTATCGCGCGCGGAGTGACCGATCCCAAGAAAGACCGCCTCCGCCGGAATCCGCTCCGCATCATTGACCCGCAGTGCCGCAAGCGCACCCGCACGCAGCTCCACATCCGTCACCTGCGCACCAAAGCGCACCTCTGCGCCCATGCGTATGAGATCCATGCGCAGGTTCTTCACCACGGTGCGCAGGATGTCCGTCCCAATGTGAGGCTTCTGCAAATAGCGGATTTCCTCCGACGCACCTGCGCGGATAAATGCCTCGATGATCTCCCGCATGCGCGGATCATTGCTGCGTGCCGTCAGCTTGCCGTCCGAAAACGTCCCCGCACCACCCTCGCCAAATTGCACATTCGACGCAGGATCGAGCACCCCCGTCTGCCAAAAACGCGCCACATCAGCCGTACGTCTGTCCACGTCCTGCCCGCGTTCGAGCACAAGCGGTGCAAGCCCCGCACGTGCAAGCACCCATGCAGCAAAGATCCCCGCAGGACCAAAGCCCACGACAACGGGACGGAGTACACCTGTGCCCACGTGCGGGATTGTCAACGGCTCATCGGCGGGCGCGGACATGACCTCACTGTCCCGCCGAAAGCGTGCGAGTACACTGCGCTCATTCTCCACCGCAACATCCAAGATATAGACCCATGTGATCGGAGCACCTCTTCTGCGCCGCGCATCCAGAGCCTTATGAACAACAAACACCCCATGCACAGCACAGGGTGGTGTCTTAAGCCGCTCCGCCGCGTACGCTTCGAGCGAACGCGCGGCGTCATACGGAACGCGCAGATTTTTTACGCGAATCATGGCATTGCTCCAACTTTAATCTCCACTGTTACATTCGGATTTGTCACCGTGACTCCCGGAGGCAGCTGCAGCAGCACCTGATGCTGCTCGGTACCCTGCACCTTGGCAAGAGAGAACTCCTCCGTCTGGATACGCGTGATCTTGCTGATCACATCCTCCGTCCCTGCAATCTCAATGCGTGCGGGCTCCACCGTGATTCCCTCCAGCTTCAGATTGGGAGGAAGGTCGCTTTTCGCCTTCGCCTCGACCTCGACCACCTTGCGCGTAAGCCCGCGTGCAAGATTGATTGCAACCTCCGTAGATGCGGGCACGAGCGTAACCCCCGCAACCTCGCGCCCCTCACTGTTCAGCGGAAAAAGGGGAACCGTCGCCGTATAGTCAGCAGACTGCCCGCTCAGGTTGATATGTCCGACAATATGTGCGACTTGATCCACAAGGCTGCGAGGTCCCGCAGCCGTTGCCGCCGTATCGGTCTGGCTGATCTTGTCCACCGTAAAGCCCGCAGCGGGCGATCCTCCGACGGTCAGCTCGGCTTTAAACGTTTTTTGAATGAGGCGGTCAAGCGTCACGTTAATTTTATCGGGTGTAATGCTGACGAGTTCAAAGCCATAAGGGATGGACGGCTCGACCGTATATGCCTTTTCTCCCTCGATGAAGTCGGCGAGATTCATGCGTGCATGAAAGTCACTGCGCCCCGCCGCGACAAAGAGAGAGCGCGGCCCGCGCACACGAATCGTCACCGTATCTGCAGCGGCATTCATCTGATACCCCTCCGGCGCATTCTCGATGGTCACTGGAACGGTATAGCTGCCGTCAATCGCAGGGTTCTGATCGTTCATCACATAGAGCCAGAGGACAACCGCCACGATGAGTGCGGCAATCTTTGCCGGCAGATTGTGCTGCACGATGCTCCGAAGCCTTGTCATCATTTCTTCCTCCAGCTCCGAACAAATTCCCAAATCGACGAGCGTGCGTTATATGCAAATGCGGGCGAGAGAATATGTGTCAGCTGATCCCCATCCAGATGACGGTGAATCCGCCCGTTCTCGGCAATGGAGATCGTCCCCGTCTCCTCGCTCACCACAACGACGAGCGCGTCGCACTGCTCCGAAAGACCGATTGCTGCACGGTGACGTGTCCCAAGCTCTGTCGAGAGGGTACGGTTCTCTGTCAGCGGCAGAAGGCAGCCTGCAGCGATCAGGCGCTTGCCGCGAATCACCGCCGCACCATCGTGCAGCGGCGTATTGGGGATGAATACGTTCATGAGAAAATCCGATGTGATGAGTCCGTCGATCTGTATGCCCGTCGCACTGATGTCATTCAGCCCCATATCGCGCTCAATGACAAGCAGTGCGCCAATTTTGTTGGCCGAGAGAATCTTCACCGCACTGCGGATCTCGCGGATTGTACTCTGTGCCTCCTCGTCGTCCAGGAGCCCACTCGCGCGGAAAAAACGCCCCTGACCAAGGTGCTCCAGCGCACGCCGCAGCTCCGGCTGAAAGACAATGGGCAGTGCAACAAAGAGCAGCGTCACGGACTTCTGCAAGAGCCATGAAATCACATGCAGCTCAAAGTAGCTTGTCACTACCGTCACGCCGAGCAGAACAAGGATTCCCTTTGCAAGCGTAATGGCGCGCGTATCTTCAAGCATGACATAGACACGGTAGAGAATGAACGCCACGATCAGAATATCGAGAATATCCAGCAGTGTAATGGTCGACAGAATGCCGCGAAACTGTGTCGGCATCGTAAAATCAAGCGGCATAAGAACCCCCAAAGAAACGCGTCCTTCGTATCTCCCAAATCCATCTTTGCGGAAAATCTGCGCCGCAAGGACGGGCAGAATCATGTACTACAGTATCATTTTCTCGCTGAACCCCAAAAATCCTTGTGACCTGCTCCATTCTTTCAAAAAAATTTCGCCCTCCGACGAAAGGATTTTAAGCACATCAAAATCCTTTCGCAAAGAGGACGAAATCGTATCAGCAAATCTTGCGAATCCAGCCTTCGGGGGCTTCAACCGTGCCGAGCTGAATGCCGCGCAGTGTATCGTACAGCTTCTGCAGAACGGGACCCATGTGCTCCATGCCGCTCGGCAGGGCGATCACCTTGTCCCCGTGCGTCACGGAGCCTACGGGAGAAATCACGGCTGCCGTCCCACAGAGCCCCGCCTCTGCAAAGTCTGCGAGTTCCGCAAATGCAACAGGACGCTCTTCCACCTTCATGCCGAGAATGTGCTCCGCGATGAAAACGAGTGAGCGGCGCGTGATCGACGGCAGGATCGACCCCGACTTCGGCGTCACCACCGTACCGTCCTTCGTCACAAAGAGGAAGTTGGCACCGCCGGTCTCCTCAACGTATGTGCGTGTCGCCGCATCAAGGAACATATTCTCATCGTAGCCTGCCGCATGTGCTGCCATGTAGGCGTGCAGACTCATCGCATAGTTCAGCCCCGCCTTGATGTGCCCCGTGCCGTGTGGTGCTGCACGGTCAAATGCGCTCACGCAGAGGCGCACGGGCTTTGCACCACCCTTGAAGTACGGACCGACCGGCGTTGCAAAGAGACGGAACTGATACGCATCCGCCGGCTTTACGCCGATGACCTCGCCCGTAGCGAAGATCAACGGGCGCAGATAAAGGGAAGCATCCGAGCCGTACGGCGGAACATAGTCACGGTTCGCCGTGACCACCGCATCCACCGCCTCCAGGAAACGCTCCTGCGGAAAGGACGGCATCTCAAGATACGCCGCCGAGTGATACATACGCTCCGCATTGAGATCAGGCCGAAACGTCACGATATGCCCGTCCACCGTTTCGTATGCCTTCAGCCCCTCAAAGACCTCCTGACAGTAGTGCAGAATCCCAGCACACTCACTAATCTCGACCGTCGCATGGGGGGTAAGACCACCCTCGCCCCACGCGCCGTTCGCATAATTCGCCACATAGCGCTGCGGCAGCGTACGATAGGCAAATCCCAAATTTCCCCAATCAATATCTGCTCTTGCCATATAATATGCCCTCTTTCCTACCGAATGTACGTCCTATCATAGTACTGCAGAGAAGTCTTGTCAACTGAGTTCCTTCAACGCCTCGGGCAAAAGCTTCAGAATATCGCCCGCCACGAGTCCGTTCCCATTCTGCGCGTAGGCAAGGTCGCCTGCGCGTCCATGTGCATAGACGCCCACAATCGGCGTCATGCCGCTCTCCATCTGGCGCATGAGTCCGACGATGGTACCTGCGAGTACATCGCCTGCCCCTGCCGTCGCCATCCCCGCATTGCCAACCGTGGTAAAGAACGCATCCCCGTCGGGATAGACGACAATCGTGCACGCACTCTTAAGGGCAAAGACCGCCTGATGTTCGCGTGCCGCATCACGCGCAGTATGCAGAAGATCCTCCTGCACCGCCTCCACATCCTTGCCCAAAAGACGGGCGAACTCACCGAGATGCGGTGTCAGGATCGGCACCTGCGGCAGATCGCGCAGCGCATCGAGATGATTTTGGAACGCAGCGATCGCATCCGCGTCCATGACAAGAGGTGCCTTCACATCAGCGGCAAAGAGACGGACAAACTCGCCCGTCTGCACCGTGCGCCCGATCCCCGGGCCGATCAGCACAGCATCTGCATTTTCTGCAAGTGCAAGCGCAGTCTCAAGCGACTTGACTCCGCCGAAGCAACCCGTCCCCTCATCCGGTACGGGAACGACCATCACCTCGGTCAGCTTTGCCGCGAGAACCGGATAGAGTTTCTCGGGTACGCCAAGCGTCACAACCCCCGCCCCGATTCTGAGCGCGGCATCCGCCGCAAGTGCCGCCGCGCCCGTCATGCCAAGCGAACCCGCGAGCACGAGAATGCGCCCGCAGCTGCCCTTATGCACATCACGACGACGCATCGGCAGGAGCTTTGCTGCAGACTCCCGCGTTATGAGGGACTGGCGCAGCTCCTCTCCCTCAAGGAGATCATGCGGGATGCCGATATCGTCGACGAGCAGCTCCCCCGTCGCATTCGCGCCCTGCCCGAGGAGGTGCCCCACCTTGGGCAGACCGAGTGCCAGCGTCCGATTCGCGTGCACGGCGAGAGAGGCGACCCGCCCCGTATCCGCCTCCACACCGCTTGGGATATCAATCGCCATCACAGGCTTACCTGCCGTGTTGATCTCCTCGACCAGCCGCAGAACAGGTTTCCTCAGCTCCCCGTGCGCACCGGTTCCAAGAACGCCGTCCACAATGGCATCTGCAAAGCGAAGGGAAACGCGCAGACGATCCCAGTCGCGATCACTCACGAGGAGGCGAATCTCCACGCCCATGGCGCGCAGAGCATCGTGCATCGCGCGTGCAGCTGCCCCGAGACGCTCCGCCTCACCCGTGAAGAAGAGTTTGACGCGCGCCCCCATATTCATGAGGTGCCGTGCCGCAGCAAAGGCATCTCCACCATTGTTGCCGCCGCCGGCAAAGACAACAAACACCTTGTCCTCCGCTCCGCCGATCATTGCCGCAGCCTCTTCCGCCGTCCGCCGCCCTGCATTCTCCATTAGGGCGAGCGCAGGAAGCCCGTAAGTCTCTGTGACACTCGCATCAATGCGCCGCATATCCTCTGCAAACGATATTTTCATTGCTGTCCCTCCAAAACACAATACGCTGTCGCATAGGCACGCTCATGACTGAGCGTAATCCACACCCGCTGAACGCCCATCTCAGCCGCTCGCTTGGCAAAATATCCGCTTAAATACACATGAGGTGCGCCAAGCGCATCCGGCAGGATCTCCACGTCGCGCAGTGTTCCGTCGCGCAGCCCCGTGCCAAACGCCTTGAGTACGGCCTCCTTGCCTGCAAAACGTGCGGCTAGGCTCGCTGCCATGCCCTTGCCACGTGTCTGCGCATAACTGCGCTCCGCCTCTGTGTAGACACGCATCAAAAATCGTTCATTCTCGATGGCGCGCGCCACACGCGGAATACGAACAATGTCACAGCCGATGCCAAGAATCATGATGCCTCCTGCCTGCTGACAGAAAAAGGAGCCATTGCGCCCGCAATAGCCCCTTTCAGAATTCCCTGTTTATCGCTACAATCAGTGCTGCAGCGGCGACGGCACAAGTCCCGGTGGGTTCGGTGCCGGACGCTGTTCTGCGCCCATGATCTCCGACGTCCCCGCCCCAGCTTTCGTTCCTGTCGCTGTCGGCATCGCCGTCGACGGCGCATTTGCACTCGTCTTCACCTGACCGTCGGAGGCGCTGATCGAATCCTCCTGACTGAAGCGCATGCTGCGCGCAATAAACACCTCAACGCGGCGATTCTGCGCACGTCCCTCCTCTGTATCATTCGATGCAATCGGACGATACTCGCTGTAGCCAAGCGCACTGAACCGCGCCGGATTCAATGAGGGCTGCACCCCCATCAGTCCGCGCATAAGGCTCACAGCACGCGCAGAGCTCAGCTCCCAGTTCGACGGGAACTGCGCGGTCGAGATCGGTACATTATCCGTATGTCCGGAGATCGTGACCCGCTCGGGCAGCGATGAGAGGAGCGCCGCGATCACGGGTACAATCTGGTTTGCCTGCCCCTGCAGAGCCGCAGAGCCGGAGGCAAAGAGCGCCTTCTCCTTCAGCCGGATCATCAGTCCCTCCTCGGAGAGTTCTGTGCTCACCTGATCCTGCAGATTATTTTCCTTGATGTACTGCTCGATTTTTTCCTGTGCCTCACGCAGGTTTTCATTTTCCTGCATATAGGCGCTGTTCGCATTGTCCTGCCCCTGCGTCGTCGCAGAAGTCATTGACGTGGACGGTCCCATGCCCGAGAAGAACGACGGTCCGCCCATGTTGAACGCCGCTGTAAACGCCTGCGCGAGCGCCTGCATCTTCGACGCATCCGTCTGCGACATCGCAAACAGCGCGATAAAGAGGGCGAGGAGCAGTGTCATCAGATCGGAGTAGGGCAGAAGCCAAGCCTCGCCTACTTCCTCTTCATGCGGCTTCGCATGTTTTTTACGTGCCATATCAGCCCTCTCCCTTCAGTGCCTCACGCTCTGTCTGCGGGATGAAGACCATGAGTTTCGCCTCAATCGCCGTCGGAGAGTCGCCCGCCTGCAGAGAGAGAATCCCCTCGATAATCATGCGCTTCTGACTGACTTCCTGTTCTGACATAATCTTCAGCTTGTTTGCGAACGGCATCCAGAGAACGTATCCCGTGAAGATACCAAGAATCGTCGCAACGAATGCAGCTGCGATGGAGTGACCGAGTTTGTCGATATCGTTCAGGTTGCCCAGAGCCGCGATCAGACCGACAACCGCGCCCAGAACGCCCAGCGTCGGCGCGTACGTACCTGCCTGTGTAAACATCGAACGTCCCTCAGCATGACGCTCCTGCATAATCGCAAGTTCGGCGTCCAAGACATCGCCTACGAAGTCTGGATCCATGCCGTCGATCACCATTCCGAGTCCCGTGCGGAAGAACGGATCCTGAATCTCCTGCGCCTTGCTCTCGAGCGCGAGAATCCCCTCTCGACGCGCGATCTGCGACAGTTCGATGAACTGTTGGACAAGCTGCCCCTTTTCCTGCAGCTGCGGAACTTTGCACGTCTTCTTGATCAGATTGACAAAGTTCCCAAGCTGCTCCATGCGGAACCCAATGAAGAGGCACGAGAACGTACCGCCAATGATGATTAGGAACGCAGCCGGATTATTGAGCGCCGTCAGCGGCGCGCCCTTCAGGATCATACCAACAAAGATCGAGATAACCCCCATGATAAGCCCGATAACCGTTGATTTTTCCAAAACAAAAGCCCCCATTCCATTTCTCTCGAACGATGAACGCACACTCGCCTGATCCATCAGACATACGTCTACATCTTCCTATATTATTCCATAACACACCGAAAAATCCTACCTAGTTTTAAAAAAAACTCTTTAAAAGTGACAAAAATTTTTTCAATAAATTTATATTATCCTATCATACATTCATCGAAAATATGATATAATAGAGGGCGTATAAAAAAAACTTATTTGGAGGATGGTCACATGGAACTACGGCAGTTGGAATATTTCCAGATGGCGAGCCGCCTGAAAAACATCACACGCGCCGCCGAACGCCTCCGTGTCTCCCAGCCGAATATTACCGTTGCAATCAAAAAACTCGAGGGCGAGCTCGGCATACAGCTCTTCGACCGCAGTCAAAAGCAGCTCTCACTCACGCCCGAGGGAGCCGTATTCCTTGGGCGTGTCGAGGTGGCACTGCGCAACATACAGGATGCCGTGCTCGAGGTCAACGACTACAAGCAGCTGCAGAAGGGCACCATCAAGATCGGCATCCCGCCGATGATGGGCGCATATCTCTTTCCGAAGATCTTCTCGAGCTTTCAGCGCCGCTACTCGCACCTTGACGTTTATCTCCACGAGGAGGGATCCGTCGCCATCCGCGAGCAGCTGGAGCGCGACGAACTGGACTTCGGCATCATCATCATCCCCGAGGGCTCGCCGAATCTGCAGCTGCTCCCGATGGCACGCAGCCAGATCGTCTGCTGCGTCCCTGCGGACAGTGACCTCGCCGCGCGCAAGGCTGTCACCCTGCAGGACATCGAGGATCGCAATCTGATCATGCTGAAGGAGGGCTCGTTCCTCCGCCAGACCATGCTGGAAAAAATGAAGACGGCGGGGAGCACGCCGAACATCGTGCTCGAATCGAATCAGGTTGTCACCATCATGGGACTTGTCGCAAGCGGTGTCGGCAACGCATTCCTCCTCGACATGATCGTCCACGACACGCCCGGCATCAAAGCCATACCGCTTGCCACCCCCGTATTTGTCGATGTGGGTCTGGCGTGGAAGCGTGACCGCTACATCTCGCGTGCGGCGCAGTCCTTCATCGAGTTCAGCAAGGACATCCTCAGCCATCAGACAAACCACACAATCCTATAGGACGAGACGAGAAAGCCGTTTGCGGACACAGTGCCCGCAAACGGCTTTTTGAATGGATTTCTCAGAAAATCAAATGCGCAATCACATAGCCGACGCAGCAGCCGGAGCTGACACCGATCAGACCCGGGATCATGAACGAGTGGTTCAGGATATACTTGCCGATGCGTGTCGTGCCCGAGCGGTCGAAACCGATGCACGCGAGATCGGAGGGATAGGTCGGCAGGAAGAAGTATCCGTAGCATGCCGAGATGAAAGAGAGGACGAGGATCGGATCCATGCCCACGTTCAGCGCCATCGGAACGACGATGGCGATTGCCGCGCCCTGCGAGTTCACGAGCTTCGACGTGAGGAACGCGAGCACCGCATACGCCCACGGATAGTTCTGCACGGCAGAGCCGAGGAACTCCTTGAGGAAGCCCATGTGATTCATGAAGTAGGTATCCGCCATCCACGCAACGCCGTAGACGGAGACGAGCGCGACCACGCCCGAGCGGAACACCTGCGAGTTGCCGACATCCTTCGCCTTGACCTTGCACGCGAGCAGAATCGTTGCCCCCACAAGCAGCATGACCATCTGGATCACGACCACCATCGAGATCGCCTTCGGTGCAGCGTCCGGCTTCGGCGGGAACTTCGGCAGCAGCTCCGGGAAGTTGCCCAGCACGGCAATCGCGATAATGCCCGCGAAGAAGATGAACATCGCACGGTAGTACTCCGTCGGCAGTTCCTTGTCCATCAAGCTCTCCGCATCGCCGTAAACGTACTTTTTGTTCTCGGGATCGCGAATGAACTCCTGGAACCGCTCATCCTGCTCGAGATCCTTGCCGCGCCGATAGCTCCAGAGCGCGGCAAAGAACACGCCGAGCCCCGTTGCGGGAATCGAGACGGAGAGCACTTGGAACACCGAGAACTCATGCCCCGAGACCGAGAGGAACGCCACCATCGAGACGACCGCGACCGACACGGGCGAGGCACAGATGCCCATCTGTGAGGCAACGGACGAGACCGCCATCGGACGCTCGGGACGGATGCCCTGCTTGATCGCGATATCGTAGATGATCGGGAACATCGTGTAGACGACGTGCCCCGTGCCGCAGAGCACCGTGAGGAACCACGTCGTCAGCGGCGCGAGGATCGTGACGTGCTTCGGGTTGTTGCGCAGGAACTTCTCCGCGTACTTGAGCATGACCGTAAGGCCGCCCGATGTCTGCAGGAAGCCCGCACAGGTCACCACCGCAAGGATGATAAGCATGACGTCGATCGGCGGCTTGCCCGGCTGATAGCCGAATGCAAACGTGTAGATCACGAGGCCGAAGCCGCTGATCACCGCGAGCCCAAGTCCGCCATGCCGGACACCGACAATGAGGCAGACGAGGAGGACGATGAAGCCCAACAGCATTTCCATAAATATAATTCCCCCATTCTAGGCAGGGTCCCCACCCTGCTCAGCTATAATACAGCATAAAGCATTATACATCATTCTTTTATTATTAGTAAAGCCTAGGATGCATAAATGAAGTCTATCTCATGCGCTGTCCAAAAGAAAAGAGACTGTTGCATCCCCCCCGATCGGTGCGCTGCGCTCGCCATCTTCCCCGTAAACAGGGAAGCGGATATGCCGTGATCCTAGGCCTTCCCATTTGACGTGGAAGGGGGAGGTGGAAGGTGCACAAAGAAGGGGCGTTGTACGAAGTTTTTAGCTTCGTGCAACGCCCCTTTTGAGAGATATATGTACTTAACTTGCGCTTACCGCTTCATGTTGATCAGCGTCTCGAGCATCTCGTCGGAGACGGTAATGATCTTCGAGTTCGACTGGAAGCCGCGCTGCGTGATGATCATGTCGGAGAACTGGTCGGCAATGTCGACGTTCGACATCTCGAGCGCCGAGGTCGTCAGCTCCGTGCCGATGTCGGATGCACCGCTGATCGTACGCGTACCGGAGTTGTTCGACTCCTGATAGAGGTTGCCGCCCATCTTCGTGAGACCCGACGGGTTGTTGAACTGTGCCATCGCGATCTGGGCTTCCTTCTGGCGGACACCGTTCGTGTACGTGCCCGTGATGACGCCCGAGCTGTCGATGTCAACGCTCGCAAGCGTACCCGCCGCGTTGCCGTCAGAGGTCGCTGCGATCGTCGTTGTGCCCGAGAACTGCGTGATCGCCGCAAGGTTCATCGCCACCTGCTGCGGTGCTGCACCGTTCGTGTAGGTGAGGTTCAGCGATGCCGAGCCGCTGACATACGCGCCCGCGCTGTCGAAGATGAGATCGGTCTTCGTGAGCGCAACGGTCGTAACCGTGCCGTCCGCCTCGGTGATGTTGAACGTATCGCCGCCGCTGCCGAGCGAGAGCTGCCACTTGTTGTTCGACATCTTCGTATAGACGACGGGGACGGAGTGCTTTGCGCCGAGTGAGTCGTAGACCTCGATCGTCGTCGTCACCGAGGGGTAGAACGTGTCGTTCCGCGCGTAGCTCTTACCGACCAGACCGTCGATGGAGCTGCCGCTCTTCGTGTTCAGCACAACGCTGGACACCTTCTTGCCACCGTGTTGATAGGTGGACTCACGCGTGATCGACCGGATCGTTCCATCGGCAGCACTGCCCGTATGTGTATACGGCGTGGACGCGCTTGTGATGGCGGGAAGCGCGGCTGACAGCTTGGCACTGTTGCCGTCCGCCGTTGTCACCGTCGCACCTGCCTGGGGCGTGAGGCTCGTTACCTTGAGCTGTCCCGTGTAGGTATCGCCGACTGCGTAGGTGAAGCTCGTCGGATTCGGAACCTTGATGGTAACGGGTGTACCCGGCGTAATCGTATTGTTTGCATCCAGTGTAAGCGTAACGTCAGATGGCGGCGAGCTGACAACGTTCGTAATCTTGCCGCTGATGTTGAACACATCGCCGAAGGCATAGGTTCCGCTCGTCAGAGACGTTGCGCCCGTACGGGTGATGACCGTCGACGACGAGCCGTTGATCTCCTTCGGACTGGAGGGATTGTTGCTGTCCATCTCAAGAGTTGCATCCACATGTCCCGTTGCACTTGCGGTGACATTGGAGATTGTGGAGCTGTAGAGTGCTCCTGTCGGAGCACTGCCGACCGTCTGTGCGGGCGCACTGGAATCAAGGTAGATCTTCTTGCCGTTGTCCATGGTCAGGACGAGCTTGCCGACCTCGTTCGCCGTATAGGAGTTGACGGTAGCCGAAGTGCCGTCGGCATAGCGTACGAGGACGTTCGCCACCTCATAGCCCGGCGTCGTCGCGTTGAGGTTCTTCGTATAGGACGCCGTTGCCGTCGTCGTTGCCTCCATGGACTTGCCCGCAGGGATCTGGATCTTCGTCGTGTTGTCGCCCGCGACATTGAGGACCCCGTTGTTCGCCATATAGCCCTGCACGTAGAGACCCGTGCTTGGGATGGTGAGGTTCCCCTCCGCATCAAAGCCGAACGCGCCGTTGCGCGTATAGAACTGCTGATTGCCGCGCTTGACGACAAAGAGCCCATCGCCGCGCGAAATGGCGACATCCGTATTCTTGCCCGTCTGCTGCACGGACCCGTTCGTGTAGATGAGGTCGGTGCTCGCGACACTCATGCCGAGGCCGACCTGCTTCGGGTTCACGCCGCCGATCGTGCCCGTCGGTGAGGATGCACCCGAGAGGTTCTGCGAGATCATGTCCGCGAACGTAACGCGGCTCGATTTAAAGCCCGTCGTGTTGACGTTCGCGATGTTGTTGCCGATAACATCCATGCGGGTCTGATGGCCTTTGAGGCCCGAGACACCCGAGAACATGGAACGCATCATAATGAATCTCTCCT
>ERZ773083.1339-NODE-1339-length-16876-cov-8.938826_pt1 | contig 16876 bp, 12 predicted proteins | sample MGYA00511465_ERZ773083 | MGnify/ENA primary metagenome ERZ773083 (study PRJEB29015, sample SAMEA2738001) | human oral metagenome | biome: human oral; feature: human-associated habitat; material: dental | place: China | collected 2060 ... | reverse complement strand
GTAGGTGCGTTCCCGGATGCGGTGCCGCTCGCGGGAGTCTCGGCCTGCGCCCTCGCGGGGGTGAGCGCGGGCGGGGGAACCGGGACGCCGCGCAGGGCGTTGGCGCCGATGCTCGTCAGGCGAGCCAGGTCGGATCGGAAGTTGATGGCGGTGAGGTTCCGGTCCCCGTCGAAGGCGGATTCTCCCATCGTCCTCGTCCCGCCGATGTTGACCCAGGTGAGGGAGGCGATGCCTCGGAAGGCGTGCGCGCCGATCGTCTCGAAGGAGTCTGGCAGGGTGAGGGAGGAGAGGTGGGATCCGACGAAGGCGTAGCGGTCGATGCGGCGCAGGCTATCGGGGAGGGTGACCTCGTCCAGGGATGCCCCTTCGAAGGACTCCTGGGCGAGCACTCGCGTGCCGTCGGGGACCGTGTAGCTGACGCCCGCGCGTCCGAGCGGGTAGGTCAGCAGCGTGTCGCGGCCCTTGGTGAACAGGACCCCGTCGACGCTCTCGTACGAGGCGTTGTCCGCCTTGACGGTGATCGCCTTGAGTTTGGGCGAGGCGGTGAAGGTGGAGACCAGCTGGCCCTCACGCACGCCGCTCCCGATGTTCACCCCCGTCAGCGAGGGCATGAGCGCAAAGGCTCCGGGGCCGATATCGGACACGCTGTCCGGTACGTTGATGACCGCGAGTCCGGTGCCCAGGAAGGCCCGCGCGCCGATCTGACGCAGCGCGGAGGGAAGCCCCTCGCCAACCTGCCCACGCGCGTCGCGAACGGTCACGCTCGCCAGGGAGGCCGCGCCTTCGAAGGCGGAGGCCCCGATGCGCTCGACCGTGTCGGGCAGCTCCACGGATGTGACGGAGGAGCGCGCGAACACGCGGTCGGCCAGGGCCGTGACGCCGCCGGGGACGCTGACCTCCGTGTCGCTACCGCTGTAGGAGCGAAGGACCCCGGCCTCGTCGATGGTGAAGTCGGAGGAGGCCGCAGCGCGCACGCTCACCTCCGCCGAGGCCGACGCCCACGTTCCGTCCCATTGGCGGACCCAGGCGGTCAGGGTCGTCGCCCCCTCCTTGGTTCCGGCGGCGATCGTGGCCGTCAGGGTGTCGGAGGAGGTGGACAGCGACGCGACCGAGGAGTCCGCGAGCGACCACACGACCTGCGAGCCGGACAGGCTCGGGCTCAGGACGGCGGAGACCTGGGAGGTCTCGCCCGCGGGGATCACGACCGAGGAGGTGGACAGCGAGATCGGGTCCGAGGCGTCCACGGAGACGGTCACGCCCGCGGAGGCGTTCACGCCGTAGTCCCACGCATACAGGGTGGGGTTGGTGGGAGCCGGGCCGGTGCCTCCCTGGGACTCCCAGCCGCGCTGCAGGTCCGCGACGGGCACGTCGAAGTGGTAGGTGCGCTGGCCGTCAGCGCCGAGGGTGCCCCCGTCGGTCACGAGCGTGCGGTAGTAGTAGGAGCCGTTGGCCGGGTCGTGGAAGTCGATGGAAGCCAGGGGCGAGGAGTCCGTGACGTCGAAGGACACGGTGCGCGCCTCGCCCTGGCCGCTGACGTGAACGCCGCTGATCTTCGGCCCGGTGAGGTCGTAGGCGAAGGAGTACGTCAGCGTCTGGGTGCGCGAGCTCGGGCCGTCGGTGACGGCGTCGATGCGCAGCGTGTAGCGTCCCTCGGGGAGTCTGCGGCCGTACCAGTCGTAGCCGTCAAAGTACGGGTCCCCGATGGAGGATTCACCCGAGGCGATGGCGCGGCTGTAGTCGTCATACAGGGACTTGCGGGTGTTCTTGTAGGAGTACTGGCGCACCGTGTTGCCCGCGGAGTCCTGGTAGGTGTAAGTGACGCTCTTCGTTGACCGCAGCAGGCCGGTGACTGGTCGGATCGCGGAGGGCCCCTGCGCCCACGTCGACGCGGACACCACGTAGGCGTCCGGGTTGGGGGTGGGCGCCGAGGACGCGGAGGTGTAGCCGGCCAGCGGGTTCACGCCGAGGGACACACCCGTGGTCGCGGAGGCGAGGCGAGAGGCCACCGCGTGGGCCTGACCGCCGTCGGAGGCGAGGGAGTCGAAGACCGGAACGGCGCCCCAGTCCCCGTAGAATCCCAGGAAGGGAACGGACAGGTCGGGCTCACCCTCGGTCATCGAGGTCAGGACCGTGAAGCCGTCGACGAAGGTGCCGTTGGGCGCGTAGGCGTGCGCGTAGGCGGCGAAGGCCGCCTGCGGCGTGATGGTCACCGTCGCGGTGACGACGCCTCGGCCGGGCACGGTGATCGTCGAGGAGTCAGTGCTTCCGCTGACGTCGCCCGAATAGCTCACCGAGATGCCCTGGTCGGTCCAGTTGGCGCTGTGCTGGGTGAAGACGCCGGAGGCGACGACCTCGGAGAGCGCCTGCGTGTTCAGTCGGTAGGTGCGCGCCTCGTAGGCGGTGTTGGTCAGGCGAATGGAGAACGTCCAGCCAGAGGTTCCGTCCCCGAGGTCGGCCTTGGGTCGCGTCTCGTCGGGCGCGTCCACGACGGTGGGGAACACGGTGGCGGAGGAGGCCGCCACCGCGTTGGCCAGGCCGGAGCCGATCTTACGCGGCGAGTAGTAGGCGCCGCGGCCGCCCTCGTTGTCGACCAGAGGCTTGGCCGTGCCCATGAGGAGGTTGTAGACGACGCCCGTCTTCTGGGCCTCGGTCATGTAGGCGAAACCGGGGTCGGACTCCACGCGCTGCTTGATGTCGGCGGCCATCCCCGCCAGGTAGGGTGTGGCCATCGAGGTGCCGGAGGAGTAGCCGTAGGTGCCGCCCGGCAGCGCCGACCAGATGTATCCGCCGGGTGCGGCGATTTCGGGCTTGAGGGTCAGGTTGGGGGCCACGCCCCAGGAGGAGAAGCTCGACGCCTTGTAGGTGGAAGGACCCCACCCGTTGGCGTTATCGACGGAGGCGACCGACAGGGACGCGGTGTAGGTGGAGGGCTGGGCGACCGTCGACGAATCGGGGTCGGAGGCGTAGGGCAGGCCCCAGCCGCTGGCGTTGCCCTGGGAGGAGGCACCGAAGTTGCCACCCGCGACGTTGAGCATGATGCCCTGTTCGGACAGGCGGTAGTAGACGGACCCGTAGGTGTCGTTGCGGGCCTCCGAGGCGCCGCCCGCGTATCCGAAGGACATGTTGATGACGTCGGGCTTGAGGACCGCGCAGTCGTCCAGGGCGGCGAAGATCGCCGAGTCGGACAGGCCTCCCGTGGCGTCGATTCCGGCCTTCATGAGCAGCAGCTGCGCGCCGGGGGCGGACCCCAGGATCGCTCCGCCGTTCGCGGCCGCAATGCCCGCGACGTGCGTGCCGTGGGCCATGTTGTGAACCGTGTGCGGGATGACGTCGGAGTCGCCGTCGCCGTAGTCGTAGGCGAAGGGGATCTTCGAGGACACGTAGGCGCCCGCCCAGCCCGTCCCCAGGCCTCGCTTGACCGAGGAGATCGAGTCGTAGGAGTAGGCGAGAGTCGATTCGTTGAGCGCACCCGAGAAGGCCTCGTGGGTCGTGTCGAAGCCCGTGTCGATGATCGCGATTGCCGTCCCATCACCCTTCTGGCTGATGCGGTCCACGCCCGTCATGTCCAGCGAGTACTGGTTCTGGGGACCGGAGTAGCCCTCCTCCGACGAGGGCGTGACCGTCTGCTCGACGAACGCGCGCTTGACGCCCTCGACCCCGCGCACCGCTTCGACCGCTCCGGCGGGAACCTCGATCGCGAAGCCCTCCATCACGTGCTCGTAGTCCTCGACCTCGGTGACGGGGCCGCCACCCGAGGTCACCTGGCCGGGCGCCGCGGCCTCGACGGCCGCGCGAATACGCTCCTTGACGACCGTGCGCTTGGCATCGGAGGACACCGCGCGGCGGTACCACGCGACGCCCGCGTCGCCGTCCTCGAGCTCGACGATGACCGTGACGGGGTGCTTCGATTCCTCGTCGGGAAGCAGGTCACCGGTCGGCGTGGTCGCCCCGCCCGCGTCATACTGTGACTTCGAGGTGAGTTCGGGCTCCAGCGGCTTGCCGACGTTCGACGAGGGGGCCGAGGCCGGAGCAGAGACGGGCGTGTCGGCCGAGTCGGCGAATGCCTGAGGAGCGATGATGGCGATCCCCAGGGTGGCAGCGAGGGAGAGCACTGCAAGGCGCGAACGCTTCATGTTTTTCCACCGTGTATTTATTTGGGAGGCGAGCGTCAGCAGGTCTCGCCCTTGAGGGATTGAAACAGGCTAAGGATAGCGACCAAACGACACGAAGACAAACTTAGAACTTGTATTCCGCGCCTTCATTTGTACGGTAACCAGTCGGTCAGTGGCAGCCTATTGCCGATCCGAGAGCTCCAGGTTCGCCCGCACGACGATGCCGATGCGCTCCATCATCGCCTCGTCCACCCAGGATCCGTCCAGGCTAGCCAGGCGAGGATGGGTCGGCTCCTCCCCGGCGAGCCGGTCGAAACCGAGGATCGCCCGCCACAGGGGGATGAGCTCCTCGTGGTAGGTGTGTCCGTGGCCGCCCGGAGCGGTCCCCGCGACCGGCAGGTCCGCGAGAACCTGAATGAACGTCACGAAGCGCGTGAACTCGACGTCGCGTGACACGTCTCGCCCCGCGCGTTCGCGCAGCCAATCCGGCTGGGTCCAGATCAGCTTGTTGTTCCACCACACCACCGGGTCGGAGGGGTGCTGGGCGTAGACGAGGCGCGGGAATCCCCACGCTCCGAGCTCGCGCCCGTACAGGTCGGTGCGCAGGTCCGAGGGCTCGTTGACGAAGCGCACGCGCCGAGCGTTGTCGACGACGGGCGCCACCTCCGGGCTCCCCCGGTGTCGCGCCGCCGTCAGCGCGGCGTGCATCGGCGTGAACGCCGGCGTTCCCACCCACAGGGCCCCGTCCACCTGCTCGAGCGCCTCGCGAGCGGAGGCGAAGACCGACTGCGACGCGAACGCACCCAGCGATTCACCGCAGACGAAGAGGGCGGGTCGGTGTGCCTCGTCCATGGTGTCCAACTCGGTGCGCACCGCGCGAAACAGGGCGGCGGATGCCTCCTGCGCGGGCTCCAGGCCGGTCAGCCAGTTCAGCGCCGAGGGAACGTAGGAGTACTGCAGGGAGGCGGTCGCGCAGTCCCCGCGCGTGAGGAACTCCAGGGGCTGAACCTGCCACTCATCCACCCAGCCCGACCCTGTCGAGGCGGCCAGGAGGACGACCGCGCGATCGAAGGCCCCGGTGCGACGCAGCTCCTCCACCACGGTCGACGCCGCCTGCTCGATTCCGGCACCCGCCGTGGGCATGCCGGCGTAGACGCGGATGGGTTCCTTCGCCTCGCCGCCGCTGACCTGCGCGATGTCCAGGCGCGAGGGGCCCCTGCCGAGGAACACGCGGCCCTGCCCGCCGACGGATTCCCAGGTGACGGGCGAGTCCGGCGAGGCGGAGCGCTCGGGGACGACGGGCGGATAGATGCCGCGCGCGGTCCTCATGTTCATCTGCTCGGCGTGGTGGCGGAAGAAACCGATGCCGCCCCGCAGGATCACGTTCGAGGTCAGGAAGAACATGACGACGCACAGGATGGCCACGCCAGCCAGGACGGCCACGGGCCTGGGCATGTACACGGCGAGCATCGCGATCATCGCATGGCCCACCCCGACGAGGGCCGCCACGAGCGAGATCAGGCACCATGCCACCGCGACCGCCCCGAGAGTTCCCAGGACGTACTCCCCCAGGTTTTCCCCCGGCATGTTCACCAGCCTCGCGGCGACGCGGGCGCGGCGATACGACTGGATCACCGCGTAGAGCCACCACGCGGCGAAGAGGGTGGCTATCCCGATGCGGAATCCAAGCTCGACGGGTTCGGAGGCGCGAATCGTCAGCCCCGTCACGCGGATGACGCGGGCGCCAACGTTCTGCACGACCACGCCGGCAACGTATCCGCACGCGACCAGGACGCCCGAGGCGACAGCGTGCCACGCCCAGGAACGCGCCATCAGCGACGGTGCGACGCTGACCGCGTACATCGCGAGGGCCGCGATCACGCCCAGGAACGACAAACCCATGGCCCCATTGTGCCAGGTGGCCCGCCGCCCCTCACCCGGGGCACGAGGCCGTGGCTAGCGGCTCCCTGCAGCATCGAAGACTCATCAGGGCGAGCACGACATGCCATCGTTTCCCGATCCCGCATTCGACGTTCCAGCTCGAATGCCCACCGCACCGCGAACACGAGCACCTGGAACACGAGCTGGCACAACCCCTGCGGTTGACGGCGTTCAGCGGGTTTGTAGGTTGATGCCATGAGCGCGGACGTTGGGTTTACTCCTGGGAAGCTGATTGAGGCTGCCCAGGGTATTGGGGCTACTGCTGAGCCTATTTCTCAGTCGGTGGCTCCGATGGGCGAGGATATTACGTCTTTGTCTGCGGGTTTGAATGGCTCGTATATGGAGCCGTTGGGTAATGCTATGACTGCCTGGGGCGACTCTCTGACTGTGTTGTTTGATGACTTGGGTCGCTTGGCTGAGGCCTTGGTGGGCGTGGAACGGGCTTTTTCCGCGTGTGAGGATGAGATCATCCAGTCGTTGGTTCAGGCTGCTTCCGGTTCGGAGTCTGGTGATGATGGCTCGTCCCAGGGTGGTTTGTACGCGCAGTTGCAGGCTATGGCTGGGCAAGGTGCTGATGGAGGCGAACAGTGAGTAGCGATTCGATGCTGGTGTTCCAGGAGGCTAACGCCACACAGATGGCAGAGGTGTTCCGTAAACGGGTCGCGGTGGTCAAGAATTTCATCCCTGATGTCAGCGATGGCATTAAGAGCAGCGTCGGTGACTGGACGGGTGAGTCTCGTCAGGCGTGCGATGCCGCGTTGAAGCGTTTGGAAGAGCGTGGCGAGGAGTTGGCTGAGTTGTTAACCGCTGCGGCTGACGCGATGGAAGAGATTCTCGCCGAAGGCCAGCATGCTGAGTCTAAAGCGTTTGCGTGTATCGACAGTTAAGGGTTGTCAATCGTGAGTGATTTTAAGGTCGATTTGCAGGCAATGTCGTCTTTCGTGGAGTCGTTGTCGTCTTTTGAGGAGGCGGCCAAGGAGTATGACGTGGAGGACTGGGTTCCCAACTCTGGCATGCTAGAGAATCCTGAGGTGTGGGATCGCACAAACGCGTTCCAGGACACGTGGGAAAAGGGCACGAACGACTTGCGTGAAGAGATTAAGGCTGCCAGTAGTGCGGTCAGTGGCGCGTTGGGTGCCTACGCGGAATACATGGACAAGTCGAAAGAGCACATGGCTAAAGTGGAGCAGGCTGCGCAAGCTCTGGGGCAGTCTCCTGTCGTCGGTTCGGGGGCGTGATCTGGCGTGGGTGTTGTCGCGCATGGTGCGCCGGTCTTTAAGATCGGTGGGGATCCCGGTGGGATTTCGACGCGCGCCGCGGTGATGATGGATCGCGCCAACGAGTTCGGTGAGATTCATTCCGGCTTGTCTTCCCTGAAGTCTGATGGGTGGGAAGGTCGCGCGGCGGATCATTTCCGCTCTAAGTTCAAGGTGCAGACCAAAGGCTGGCTGGACGCCCAGGAGGCCTTCTCTTCCGCATCTGAAGCGTATTCGTCGTATGCGTCGGCGCTAGCGTCGGCGCAGGGCCAGTGTGATGAGATCCGCTCGAGGTGGAAGCAGGGCCGCGACGCGGTCCAGCAGGCGCAGAACAATCAGGCTGACGCGCGGAGCCAAGCCGCAGCAGAGGGCGGCATCCCCATGTTTGACGCCTCGTGCGACGAGGGGCCGGGCCGCTCGGCGATGGCGGCCGCGGTCGCTGATTTCGAGACGCTGGTCGGTCAGGTCAACGAGGCCGGCGACCTACTCATCACCGCCCTGGATGCCGGTATCGCGAAACTGCCCGAGCGCACGTGGTGGGATTCGGTCAAGCGCACGGTCGGCTCCGTCGTCACAGGATTCGTCGAAGCGGTGGCCGACTTGGTGAAGCTGGGATTGGCACTCAGCGGCGTCCCGATGCTCTTTGACTTTGGGCGCATGCTGATGGGTCAGATGACCTTGGATGAGTTCTGCGCCAAGCACAGCACGATTCCAATGGAGACCATCGCCGGCCTAGCAAAGGCACTGTGGGAGGATCCCGGAGCGTTCTTCGCTGGCCTGGGCAAAGCGATTGTCGATTGGGACACGTGGACCGACGATCCCGGGCGCGCGATCGGACACCTGCTGCCGGACGTGCTCATTGCTATCGCGACAGCCGGGACCGGAACGGCGGCGTCCGCCGGCGAGAAAGCCACTTCGGGAGCCGCTCGGTTGGCTCGGATGGCCCATATCGGCAAGGAAGTGTTCAAGGCCGTCCTGCCGGTCAGCCCCGACGATGTGCGTGCGTTGGGTAAGCTCGGGAAGAACCTGTTTACGAAGTTCACCCACCATGGTGTGGACGCGGCCGATACCGTGGCCAAGCTGTGCGCTGATGCCAGGAAACAGGTGTCGGGTTTGCGCGGTGGCCACCTGATGGCGGACGCGAACAAGTATTCCGATGTCGGCCATCTCTCCGGGAACGCGTCGCACGGGGCGAACAACCTTGCCGGACTTGACCACCTCTCTGGACGGTCCTCCCACGTCGGCGGCGGGGCACATGATCTTGCTGGCGCCTCCGACCTCGCCGGGGACGCCTCCCACGCGGGCCGCGGGACAAACAACGGCGGCCTCAGTAGGACCGGCACCCCGGATCCAGGCCTTGCGGGCGCGGAACCTGGGCATCAAGGACACCGGTGGAACAACGATCCTGGCGCGGCTAGTTCACGTGAGGGCGCCAGCGGTGCTGGCACCTCACACACGAGTAACGGCGCTGCCTCACACGCTTCTCCGTCAGCGCACGGCACTAGCGAAAGACTTTCGGATAGCCCCGCACAAAACAACTTCGCTGGCAATCAGTCGGCGGCTGCGACACCCGGGAACGGCAAGTCTACGGTTACGCCCAACGATGTCGACCTGGCCGGTAGTTCCAGTGTCGCTAACGGCCAGACTCAGGGAAGGAACGACCTCGTCGGTGCTCTGACGGGCTCTGGCGATGCGAGCGCTGGCGCGCATCGCTCCTCTGACATGACCAGCGCCCTCAGCAGTGGTGGCGATGCCAGCCACGGCGTCAGTGGCATCGGTGGGACCACTGACGTGGGGGCGAGCACCAGCCACGGAGCCACGGGAGCCAGCACCCCCACCGCATCTACCAACCTCGGCGGCGAAGCACGCAACACGCCGCATGCTTCCGGCATGGAAGGGACAACCACCGGGCAAGGACACCCCTCCAACGGTGCCGCCGACAGCACCCACGGCGGCTCGGGCCCAACCACTTCCCACAACACCCAGGGTGCTCCCCGGGGTGCTTCTCACGAACCGCCCCAGGGTGGCTCACAGGGTGCCTCCCGTGATGTGTCGAGCTCGGGCGGTCACGGCAATCAGCCTCAGAACCCCCACGCCACCCAGGGCGGGAACACCTCTGGCGCACAGCGGGGCTCGTCATCGAATGGTTCGTCTTCGGCTCAGGGACACGACGGATCCAATCAGGGTACCCAGGGCAGCCCACAGCCCACCAACCCCACTGCTCCCAAGCACCCCACAGCTGGGGACGCCCCTGCCCCGCAGCGCTCCCAGGCCGCAGTGAGCGGCGAGGCCACGCACGGCCGCGAGGCGACCACGCCCAGATCCGCCGCACATTCCCACGCGCCCGACGCCGACGGCGCGCACGCCACGACCCGCGAGCCTGCGGGAAAGGGCAAGGTGGACGAAACACCCGCCACGGCCGAGAAGCCGACTACGGAGCACCACGCCGGAGACAAGGCCGACTCGAACGCGGGCGAGAAGCGCTCGGGGAACGAAGCCGACGCGGACAATACGCATGCACACGACTCGGCACACGGGCAAGAGCCCGAGACCAAGCCTGGCAAGAAGAGCGAGGGCCCCGCAGGCACCAAGACTCACGACGAGGCGGACAAGGCAGACAACCACGCCTCAGAAGATGGCACGCCCGACAAGAAGGACGCGAACGCCACCCACCACGACGGCGATAACCACGCCAAGGAGCACGGCAGCAACCCCGACAAGGACAGCGACCGCCCAAAGGACGCCGACGGCGACGGCAACTCCGACAAGGATTCGGTCGAACGTAACGATGGTGACCCCAAGGCGGAGGACTACTCCGCCAATGGCAATGCCGATGACGCCGACGCGCACAAGACCACCGAAGACGCCCCCGAGGCCAAGGCCGACGACGCCGATACTAAGTCCGCTGCTTCAGACGGACATGGTTCGGGCGATGGCCACGGTGATGGGGAGCGCCCCCTCACCAAGGAGGAAATTGAAGCGCTCCCGCAAGCTCCTGGGCGCAGAGCGAGCGAGGAAGAGGTCAACGCGTGGCTGGACGCATGCATCGAGCAGAATCCGGATCTGACGCGTCAAGAGCTAATGGCTGCCTACGACTACTCAGGTCCGCAATATAAGGAGATCAACGGCTGGCTTCGTGACCCATCAATGGCTGTCTCGGCCGATATCCCCGAGACAGTTGAGACCCTCAATAAATTCCTCGACAGGTTGCCACCACATAACGGCAGAGTATACCGAGGAACGAAGGTGCCTGGACATATGCTCGACGAGGCACTCCGTACCGGCATCTACCGCGACCCTGCGTTCTTCTCGAGCAGCACAAAGCCCGGCGTTGCAGAGAAGTTCATGAATTCAGGCGCACTCGACCCCGGAGACAGACGAGTCCTGTTCGAGATTGAAAGCGCTTCGGGTTCAAACATCCGCCCAATGTCTATGTTTGCCACACAAGACGAGATCCTTTTTAAGTCCGGACTTGAGTTTAAGATTGAAAAATGGACGGAACATGCAGACGGAAGTTACACCATCAAACTAAGGCAGAGAGAGTAGGATGCAGTTATGCCCATCGCTGTGAATGGAAACGTCAACGGAGCACAGTTGTGGCTTGCTGACCACCACTGGTGGGATTACCCAAAGATCTGGAAGCTCCCTAAGCGGCCCGAGGACGGCCAGCTCGACTGGGAGCGCCTCTTCCCACACCAGCGTGACGTCATCCGCCGTTTCTCAGCCACGCTCCGCACATTATCGGGCTTACCTGCGGTGTTGCCTTCAATCCCCTACCAGCCTTTCGGGACCCCGAGCCCGCAGGGCTGGGTCATGCCTATCAGATCCGGCACACGCGGTGAGCTTCGTTACGGCGAGTGCAGCTTTGAGGGCTCTATTCTCTCCCATCACCCCATCCGAGGGACCGACACGTTCGCGCTCCTCATCTATCCAGGCCGGATCAATCCCTGGTTTGTCATCCGCGCAGACGGACACCCCTGGCACACCAATCCATGGGCAAACAACACGCGAGTGGGGTCCATCTGGGTGCGCACTCTTGCCTGGCAGCACACCTCTCATCAGATTCTGCCATTCACCGAGGTCGCCGTTCCGCCGCGGACTGTGACTACGCAGCTGCGCACGATCTACATGGAGCGGAACCCCGACGATCCTGACCTGTACGGCTCGCTCACAGAGCTACCGACACCGGTAGAAGAACGCATCGAGGTTCGAGATGTCCCCGTGTGGTGGAAAGAACCAGAGTACCTCCTGTGGAAGCGCTTCCTTCAGCCCGAACCGGGAAATCCGGACTCCTATTGGAACGGTCCCAACACTCTCGACGAGCGCACCGCTTACGAGTGCATCATCCAATACGCAGGCATGCTCCGCGATTGGACATCGCCTTACGTCCCCTCGCCCGACTTCATTGAACGCTTTGACTGGAAACCACGGGAGGAATCATGAACGAAGATAGCATCAAGAGTTTTTTGGCTCTTCTCGAGTCACTGCCGCCGACCCCCTCGGTTACCTTCCGCGGATATGTCGACACTTCCATCACGGAGCCGCGTGCGATCTCATCCCCCGTTCTCACGGCAACATCGCATAGCATTTCCATTGCGACAAACAACCTGGAGATTCCGCAGGTCGCTATTTTTATCGGCCAGAATGGACGAGACCTAAGCAACCTCATGATGGGTGCTCCCTCTTTCAATCTCGAAGAGGTCACCTACATGCCCGGATCCTACTTCTACCAGCATCCAGCACAGGAGTTCCTCGGAGTGACAATCCAGCTTTACGAGGAAATGCGTCTGACCGAAGGGGGAAAGAGCCTCACCCCTGCCCGTGTTCTTGACTCCTGGACACCCATTCTCATTGAGTTTGAGCCTGCGCTCCGCGCTGCTCGTAGCCAGCGCGTCGAACTACCCGAAGGGGCATCAGAACGTTTTCTCATTCCCGTGGGATAGCATTTCAAGACGAAGGGAGCCGGCGCTGACGGACCACTAGCTGTTCGACGAACGATGTCATCATCGACTATCTCACCCCACGATCGGCCAAACGGAACGTCACGCTGCACGCCCCTGCTGGTCGCCGCGGCAGCCAGCCAGAGCACACACAGCTCGTAACAGCTGGCTGCACTCGCTTCTTCGGGTCACATCTCGAGCACGTGACGCGTCTCCTTCGCTCCGACTCGCTACTGCCCATACGACACAGGACGAGCTCGACACTCTCATCCGCGAAAGACAGCGGGGCAGCAGGCACGACTCGCGGCCCGTGTACTGAGTCAGGCACTTAACACACAGCCAACGACGCGACGAAGTACTCCGACACATCCAAGCACGCCCCCCTCCCTGCGCCACCGCGACCACAACCGTCAAAACCGAGGCAGATAAGCCCACTTCGGACAAGTCCCACAAGGAAGACGACGCCGCACCCCCCAACGACAATTCCTCCAAATCGGAACACCGTCGTGACGGCAAGAATAGCGCGGAGGGCGCGCAGATCAGAAAGAACGAGCACCCCAATGATTCAGGTAATCATCAGGCGGCGATAGCGATATCCCAAGAACAGGCAAGATCGAATCAGCAATATAGCGCGCAACTGCGAGATTACCGAAACCAACAGACCGGCATTTGACGGCGTCGCCACTGCTCGAATTATTATGGGCAACGGCTAAGCGTTTGAATATTGAATCGCGCTTCAAATAGACTACGTGCCACCTTAGTATTAATATGACTTCACCGGAAGCAAGCTCCTACCCGAAATATTGACAAAATCCTCGACTGCCACACCAGATCACAGTTAGCCAAACAGCTCCTCGCAGCCGCCATTCTTACACAAGAGAAGAGAAGATAGATTCGAAGAAATATACGTTCAAGAACTCCTTGAGAACGCGCGCCGAGAGGAAGGGCCGCACATGCTGGATCAACTACAATTCCTGAGACAGAGGATCTCGCACGCAGACTTGAGCGTACAAAACATCGGAAATTGTGATTACGTACTTGACGCGCCTTACGCGCGGTACTACCGCTTCCGATTCGCTGATGGATTCTACGAAGTAGGTTCATATGAGCGACACGCTCCCGATAGCTTCAGTTTTCAGACGCGCAATGAAACTATTGCCCTCTATCAATTCACACGAATCATTGGAGGATTGTACCGAAGCGCCCAGAGTTACAAACAACTGGCCACGCCATCCGGCTGGGCTGCCCTTCAGCTGGGGTGGGCTGTTGAGCGGCCAGACAAAGCATTTAGGTCTTTCAACGTTACGGCAGACAATGATCCGTCAATACAATTTTCTACCTCTGAACCAGAATCCCACACAATTTTGACCTATTTCATGTCTTTTCCTCTCGATCCACTGATCGATATTTTCCTCGATCCATCTGGCGGCAAGGTGGGCACCCATCACAGACACATCCACACTCTCTCGTTCTAGTGGCCACCTATCACAGACGAACACCAGCTCGACCATCAGGGAACTGACTCCAACGATCATACGACGAAAGGACAAAGCATGGATCCCGCAGCGATTATCACAACGCTAACGAATTCTACAGCACTCCGTACCGACATTTCTTCAGACAACTGCCACATCACCTGCGAGATCGACACAACTACATTCATTCATATTGATCTACACTCACAGAGCATCACCAGCAGTTACGACGACAAACAAACCACAGTGAGCACACCGAATGCCACCATCTTTCGTTTCGCCATCTTTTTTCGCCTAGCACCCCTGTGGCGCCAGGCAGAAGGACTCAAGAATATCCACGGAATGCACACCTTCAGTAACCTTGAAACCGAATGGACATTGCGCCGAGAAACACCGGAAATCCCACGCTTCATCTTCCAAAACGTTGACGATCCATCACTCAGCTTTTCGACCACAAATCCAGATACGGACGCTGTCATCACAAAAGCGAGCTCACTAGATCTCAGTGCCCTCCTCACCGCCTACACGCAGCCCGAACCATCACACCTCTACGCACTCATATAAACCGACCCGACCAATACCAGCAGCACTCGATGGGCAGGCAGTTCTCATCGGTATGGGCTTTTGCTCTGCTAGACGCAGCAGCGGAAGATCTAGATTTTTAGACTGCGTGCATGTTGAGGGCTGTACCGAGTAGTTCTGACGCGCGTGGCGGGCATAACCAGTCACCATGAGGACGTCTTCGAAGCATGCGTCTGCGTAGATTGCATTATCCTCCTTCCCCACGATTCACCGCGGCAGTAGAATCAAGACAGTCGATCCTGCACACCAAGGAGGAGCAACCCTCGCATGAACGAAGAACTCGCCACATACATCACGCGTCTGTGCGAACTATCCGGACACACAACCCGGATCGACGATGATTTGATCCTGGTCGAGCCGGGTGAAGACTTTATCTACGACGCATTCACCAGGCGGAAGGACTACTACGCCTACGGCGAGGTCGATAAATACTCATTCGGCGGGCCAGACTTCGGCTCCGCGTCCTTCGAGATCTTCAAGAAGTTCGCCATCATGCACTTCGCCGCCGACATTCGTGCAGCACACCAGCTCCCACCCCTCAACCTCCCACCAGTGACCGACGTTCACCCCAGCTTTTCCATCGAATTCCGCGAACCGATTAGCTACCTCCTGACAAGCAAAGCCTCCCCCATTCCCACGACATTCACAACCTTCTCGCCAACTGCGCTGCTCTCGTTGTCATATCTGATGGGCACGTCAAGCGACGACCTGCTCTCCCTGGTCCTCGAGCCGTCCGGGGCCGGATACGCCGCGCTGTACCAGCACGACTAAGGCTTCCCCGCTCCCAGTGCTAGCTCACGGAGCATAGGACGAGAGCGTCGGTCACACCTCCTCCCCTCGTACGACGGGAGGAGGTGTGCCATTTCGCGCTCGCCCGTCAGTTACGATGTCCGCAGAGGCAACGACCCGAAGGAGTGAGCGCCCATGCTGGAAGAATTCGACGATCTCATATCCAGGTGGCGGCAACACCCGGTCGCCCACACTCAACACGGAAGAGCCACGAACCGCAGCCACAAGTACGAAGGCCTCGACAAATGAACATCTTTCTCACGGCGAATATGGAAACATTCGAGGACTTCGTCGCCCTCTATGTACCAGGGGACGAGGCGCGCGCGAACCGGGGGCGTTCCCTGTTCAGTTACGCTCTCGGGAACAGCAAAGCGGAGGAGCGATACAAGATCGTCGACTTCCTGCTTGAGCGCAATCCGTCGTTCGCCCACAAGTCCGGCGACGGGGCGTCACTCCTGCACATCCTGCTGGGCGCCGTCAAGCACGACCCTGCGCGCGACGCCGCCATCGCACAGGTCCTGGTCGACCACGGGGAGACCTTCAACTGCCTCGACGATCGCAAGCGCCTCCCCCTCCAGTACCTACTCCCCCTCCACCGGTACTCCGACGAGGACCTGGCACCCATCTACGACGTCGTCTTCGCGTCCCCCGACCCGGGTTTTACGACCGTCGTCGACGGAGGCAAGCCCTTCCATGAACTCGTCCGCGCATTCGAGGACCGGCAAGCCCTCGCCGACCGCATCGACAACTACCTGCGCGCGCAGGGTGACACCCACTGACAGGAGGAATGATGCGTCCCACCTACATTCGCGGCGCCGGCGGCGCCATCGTCTCGCGGAAAATTGTCGAACGAACGGGGAACATCAAGTGGCTGAACCGTGACGCACCGCTTGCACCGGAAGACTCCGGCTGGCGCGTCCTGTCCGACCGCGACACCGCCGAGTACCTGGACGATCCTAAGAACATGACCGTCGTCGACTTCAACGATCTATGCGACATTGAACCCGCCTGCATCGGTATCTACGACCTGCCGATCGGCTCCGACATTCAACTCGTCGTCGAACCTGACGGACGTCGGCGATGGTTCGATAACAAGACCAAGAAGGAGATTTCCTTCCGCTGACTCACGCAGCGGCCCCTCCCTCACAGGTGAGAGAGCCACACGAGGGTCGCATACGGGATGGTGACCTGCTCCCCCGGCGCATAGCCGAGGTGGTCGTAGAGGTACCAGCGCAGATTCGCCTGCATGCGCTCGCGCCCGGACGGGGACGACCTGATGAACGAGGAACGCGTGGTCCCCAGGGTCAGGATCTGCTCCGGGGTCATCCGGTCCTCCCAGGCGACCTGCGTGAGGGTCATCGGGGCGAAGCCCCCGCCCGGCGTGGGCGGCCTGTCGGGGCGATGCACGTCGCCCGAGCGCATGATGCGCGTCAGGCGATGCACCCACGGCACCGACACGTCCATCTGGTTCCACACGATCCCAAGCACCCCTCCCGGCGCCAGCATCCGGGCCGCCTCAAGGCCCGCACGCTCGGAATCCACCCAATGCCAAGACTGGGCAAACACAACGATGTCGTACATGCCGTCCGGCAACCTCGTGTCCTCCGCGACGCCCCCGTGCCAGCTCACGCCGGGCACCGCCGAGGCCTGGGATCGCATCGCCTCCGAGGGCTCCACCGCGTCAACGAGGACGCCGGCGCGAGCCAACAGCTCGCTCATCTTGCCGGTGCCCGCCCCAACGTCGGCGGCTCGCAGGGGGACTCCGGCACGGGCCACGCCGC
>ERZ773083.1334-NODE-1334-length-16919-cov-14.619307_pt1 | contig 16919 bp, 26 predicted proteins | sample MGYA00511465_ERZ773083 | MGnify/ENA primary metagenome ERZ773083 (study PRJEB29015, sample SAMEA2738001) | human oral metagenome | biome: human oral; feature: human-associated habitat; material: dental | place: China | collected 2060 ... | reverse complement strand
CATTTATAGATATTGAAACAAATAAAGTAAATGTAATATTTAAATTAAAAGATGGTAAGAATTTTGGAATAGTAGAACCTGAAATTTAATAAAGTGAGGGAATATGATTAAAATGGTTAATATAGATCTTGATGGAACACTTTTAGATAATGAAGGACAAGTTTCATCAAGAACTATTGAAACTTTTAAAAGAGCAAAAACAAAAGATATCCAAATAGTAATAACAACAGGAAGACCGTTAAAGTCTGCAATAACTTTTTCAAAAGAGCTTCGGAACTTCAAGATATGTAATATGTGGAAATGGAAGCATATTATATGATATGAAAGAAGAGAAGCCCCTATGGAAAGGTTTTTTAGATATTGAAACAGTATTTAAAGTTATTAATATTTGTAGAGAAAATTCAATATATTATAATATATATACAGAAGCAGAAATATTAGCTGAAAAACTTCAATATAATTTACTTTTTTATCATAAAGATAATATGTATAAAGAAAAAGAAAAAAGGACAAATATTACTATTGTTAATGATATGAAAGAATATATTATAAGGAATAATATAAAAGATTTTTTAAAGATGACAATTTGCGATGATTCTGAATTAGTATTTAATGATATCTTGTTTAAATTGAAAAAGTTAGAAAATATAGAAGTATTAGACACAAGTTTTATAACTAGAAAAGTTATAAAAGAAGGACCTAATAATGTTGAAATATCATATTATTATACAGAGATATCTGCAAAAGATGTTAATAAATGGAGAGCAATAGAGAAATTAAAAGAAATTCTCAATATACAGAGAAAAGAAATAATGGCAATAGGTGATAATATAAATGATATTAAGATGATAGAAAACTCAGGAATTGGAGTTGCAATGGGAAATTCATGGGATAAAGTAAAATTAAAAGCAGATTATGTAACAAAATCAAATGCAGAAGATGGAGTTTCAGAAGCAATAGAAAAGTTCTGTGATATATAGTATATAAAAATAGATAATTTAAATTGTAGTAGAAAAGGTAGAAGATGAATATAGGAATAGATATAGATGGAGTACTTGCAGATATAGAACCATATGTTTTTGAATATGGTTCAAAATTATTATATGACAAAGGAAGAAGCTTAGAAGATATAGATAGAGAAAAATATGAAACTTATGAGATATTTAAATGGAATAGAGATGATGAACATGAGTTTTGGGATAAGTATATGTTTAATTATTATACAAAAGCTCCTGCAAGGATATTTGCATCTGAGGTTATAAAAAAATTAAAAGAACATGGACATAACATATATATAATAACAGCAAGAGGAATTTCAGAAAAAGAACTATATAGTTATTTAAAAGATATAACAAAAAAATGGCTTAAAGAAAATGATATATATTATGATGAGATATTTTTTGAAAAAGATAAGAAGAAAATTATTAATGAAAATAATATAGATTTAATGATAGAAGATTATGAAAAAAATATTAAGAAAATTGAAGAAGATTGTAATATTATTGTTTTTGATTGTATATATAATAAAAATATAAAGAATCATCAAAGAGTAAATAGCTGGTATGAAATATTATATTTGATAGAAAATAATAAAATTGGTGAAAAGAAATAGAGGCAGCATGTGAAAAAAGTATTAAGAAAAGTTTCAAATATATTTAAACAAATATTAAAATATATTGTTTTGATAATTATGAGAATTATATTTTCAATTTGTTTTAATGTAAAAATTAAAGGAAGAGAAAACTTAAAAATAGAAAAGCCATATATAATTACGCCAAATCATATATCAGCACTTGATGCTATATTTTTAAGAGTATTTTTATTAGACCAAGATATTATATATATGACAAAAGAAGAAAATATTAAGATGTTTGCTATAGGAGGAATATTAAAATACTTATTTGATTTAATTCCACTTAAAAGAGATGGTAGAGATAGTCTGGGAATAAAAAAGGCATATGAGGTTATAAACAATGATGGAATTTTACGGAATATTTCCAGAAGGAACAAGGAAAGGACTTATTAAGACAGGGGAGATAAAAAAAGGAAGCATACTTATAGGTATAAAGAAAAAAATACCAGTAATCCCAATTGGACTTACATATGAAGAAAAAGGATTAAGGAAAAAAGTTATAATATCAATAGGTAGAAAAATGGATGTTTCTAAAATATATAATGAAAAATTTTCAGAAACAAATGATAAAGAAAAATCTGAATTATATGTAAATGAATTATTAAAAAATAAAATTATGAGCTTGGTTGAAAGTGATATATATGAAAATGTTAAATAAACTTATTGAAGCAATATATTCTGCAAGTTATATTATAATACTTACAATATTATTTTTATCAAGAATGATAGAATATGCAACAAAAAAGAAAATGTTTTTAAATAATATAGAATATGGTCTTATTGGTATAATTATATATTTGACATTAATTCGGAATAATATATTTAATATTTAATAAGATTATAAAAATAAGGAAATATAGTAATATTGATATAATAATTATTTGTTTAACAATATTATGTATTCCCTTATTATATTATATAAGTATACATTATGCATATAGACCAGGATGGGATATAGATATTGTTCTTAAAAATGTAGAATATATTATAACTAATAATACAGATAAAATAATGAATGGATATTATTCAAGATATGCAAATAATCTTTTTTTAACATATATATTTTTAAATGTATATAAGATAGGAGAAGTAATAGGAATTCAGAATGGATATTTCTTATTACTTTTTATTCAAAGTATAATGTTTTCTGTAGGTGGATTTTTAATATATAAAATAGCAGATATGTATTTTAAAGAAAAATATAAGATATATAGTATATGTACATGGATAATATATATGTTAATTGTAGGATTATCTCCACATATTGTACTTACATATTCAGATGGAATAGGAATGTTTTTAAGTCTTATATTAACATATATAATATTTAAATTAGAAAATGAAGATATAAATAAAGATAAAAATGAGATAAAAGATGATAGAGAAAAAGATAAATTATTACAAAAGAGTAGTATAACTAGGATAATATTAATATTGCTTTTTACAAATTTAAGTATTTTAGGATATTATATAAAACCACAAATTATAATAATATCAATATCATATGTAATTATTAAAATATTAAATATCCCTTATTTAACATATTTGGTTATAAAAAATAAGAATGAAGATTGTAAAAATAATAGAAGAGTAAGAAAAGAAAGAATAAAGAAAGAGATAATATATTATATTATTGTAAGTATATTAATAATAATTACAGGATGTATTATATATACACATATAAGAAAAGCAAATAATAGTATGGGAATAAATGTTGATAAAGAAAAAAGATTTAATATAACACATTATGCAATGCTTGGGTGGAATCCAGAATCAAAAGGTGTATTTACAATTAAGGACGAAAATTTTTCAGGTAAATATGAAAAAATTAAAGATAGAGAAAAAGCGAATCTTGAAGAATTAAAAAGAAGAATAACTGAAATGGGGCTAGGTGGAGTAATTAACCAAATAGCAAGAAAAATTTTAACAAATTATAATGATGGAACATTTTCAGGAGTTGCAACATTTGTATATATAAGGAAAGAATATAATATAGAAGGAATAAATAAAGAATTAAGTGAATTTGTAAAAAATATATATTATGAAAATGGGAAATATAATATGATATATACACAAATAATGCAATGTTTGTGGATTGGGATACTAATTTTTAATATGTTTTCATACAATGATGGTAAATCTACAAAAATTAGTATTGTTATATTAGGTATCATAGGCCTGTTTATATTTGAAATATTATTTGAAGCAAGATCGAGATATATATTTATATATGTACCATTATACATTTTTTTAGGAGTAATAGGTTTAAAAAATGTATTAAGAATTTTTGTGGTGAAAATAAAAGGTATAAAAAACAAGGAAAATGTGATATTATATATATGTGAAAATACTAAAATGAGCAAAGGAAATGTTTAATGAATTATTCTAATGAACTAATTGAAAGGATAAAAGATTCAAATAATATAGTAGATGTAATAGGACAATATGTTACTTTAAAAAGAAAAGGAACTACATATTTTGGACTATGTCCATTTCATAGAGAGAAGACTCCATCTTTTGCAGTATCTGAAACTAAACAAGTATATCATTGTTTTGGATGTCATAATGGAGGAACAGTTATACAGTTTTTACAAAATATAGAAAATATAAGTTTTAGAGAAGCTCTTGAAATACTTGCAGAAAGAGCAAGAATAGAACTTCCTAAAGTACAAGATACATATTATGATATAAAACAAGAAAAGAAAAAAGAGATGGCATATAAGATTAATGAAATGGCATCAAATTATTTCATGAAATCACTTGTAGATGTAAATGATAAAACAAATAAACTAGCTCAAGAATATGTTAAAAAAAGAAAATTAAATAAACAAATGATTATTGATTTTAAAATAGGATATAGTAAAATTGGTCTTGTTAAATATTTAGTTTCACATGGAATAAAAGAAGAAGATATAATTGCAGTAGGACTTGCATATAGGAGAGATAATAATTCTATAGTAGACAGATTTATAAATCGTTTAATGTTTACATTAAAAGACATAAAAGGTAGAGTTATAGGTTTTACAGGTAGAAAATTAGATGATAATTTAGATGTTGCAAAATATATAAACACAAATGAAAATATAGTGTATTCTAAAGGAAATAACTTATATGGACTTGATATTGCAAAAAATTATTCAAGAAATGAAATGATTATTGTAGAAGGAAATATGGATGCAATATCATTACATCAAAGAGATATTAGAAATGTAGTTGCATCAATGGGTACAGCACTTACAGAAAAACAGGCAAGACTTATATTAAGATATACAAAAAATGTTAAGATCGCATATGATAGTGATGCGGCAGGAGAAGAAGCAACAATAAGAGGATTAGATATTTTAGATAAACTTGGGGCAGATGTAAGAGTTGTAAAATATGAAGGAGCAAAAGATCCAGATGAATATATAATTAAATTTGGAAAAGAAAGTTTTTTAAAACAAGTAAAAAATAGTATATCATTATTTGAATTTAAACTGGAAAATGTTTCTAAGAAATATAATTTAGAAAATATTTCAGATAAGGTAAAATTCATGGGAGAAGTCTTAGAATTACTTTTGAAAATAAGGAATTCTGCAGAAAGAGATATATACATAAAAGAAATATCAAAAAAATATGGGATATCTGTTGAATCAATATATTTAGAAATAGAGAAAAAAGAAAAAAATATTAAAACAGATGGAATTTCAGCAGAGGTATTTTTAAAAAATGTTAAAAAAGAAACAGAAAAAGACTTAGAAAATGATAAAGAAAAAGCAGAAAAAATAAAAAAATATACTGAAGAGCTTATATTAATAAAAGTATTAATATATAATAAAAGTGCTAGGGTAAATTTTAAAAACAATATTTCACTATCAGTAATATCTGATGAGTTAAATAGAAAGACAATAGATAATATAATTCAAAACATAGATTTAGATGAGGTTAAACTTATTGATAAATTGTTGTTAGATGAAGAAATATCAAAAAAGATAACAGAAATATTATCAAGAGATGATAATATATTTAAATCAGACATGAACATAGAAGAGAAAGACCCTATGATAGTTCTTAAAAGCTTTGAAAACAGGACATTAGAAGAAAGAATGAAAATGATTGAAAAAAGCTTAGTTTTAATGGAAAGAACAGAAGAAAATAAGGAAATAATATTAGAACTAGAAAAAGAGTTTAAAGAAATTATTTCTAAATTATATAATAAATAGTAAGGCAATTACAGAAAGGAATAAATATGAAAAAAACAAATAAAATATCAGTAATAGGAGCAGGATTTGTAGGTTCTGCAACAGTATTTGCATTAATGGATTCAGGACTCGCATCTGAAATAGTATTAGTAGATATAAACAGAGAAAAAGCAAAAGGAGAAATATTAGATTTAGCACATGGAGCAGCATTTGTTAAACCAGTTAACTTAATAGAAGGTGATGCAGAATCAACTAAAGATAGTGATATTATAATAATAACAGCAGGTGCTAATCAAAGAACAGGTGAAACAAGATTAGATTTAGTAAAAAGAAATGTTGAAATATTTAAAAATTTAGTTCCACCAATTGCAGCATATTCACCAAATGCAATATTACTTGTAGTTGCAAATCCAGTAGATATATTAACATATATAACATATAAGTTATCAGGATTCCCTAAAAATAGAGTTATAGGAAGTGGTACAGTTTTAGATAGTTCAAGATTAAGATATGCATTATCAGAAGAATTTGATATTGATGCAAGAAATGTTCATGCATATATAATTGGGGAACATGGTGATACAGAATTTCCAATTTGGTCAAGTGCACATATAGGGAATATGAGTATATCAGAATATTGTAGAAGAGAAAAATTAGATACACATGAACTAGAAGAAAAAATACATCAAAAAGTAAAAAATGCGGCATATGAAATTATAAGAGCTAAAGGATATACTAATTATGCAATAGCATTATCAGTAAAAAGAATAGTTGCAGCAATTTTAAGAGATGAAAACTCAATACTTACAATATCAGCATTAGATGAAAAAGAACAAGTATATTATTCAAAACCATATGTTGTAGGAAGAAAAGGACCAATTCTAGATGTTTGTCCTCCACTTTCAACAGAAGAAGTAGAAAAATTAAAACATTCAAAAAATGTACTTAAAAAAATAATAGAAGAAACAGGAATTTAAAATGGCTATAAGAAATTTGAGATATGATGGTGATATTATATTATACAAGAAATCAAGAGATGTTGAAATGTTTGATGAATCTATAGAACAGATAGTATCAGATATGTTTGAAACAATGTATAAGTATAATGGAGTAGGTCTTGCAGCACCACAAGTAGGTATTTTAAAAAGAATTTTAGTAATTGATACAGGTGAAGAGGGACAAAAACTTGAAATGATAAATCCAAAGATTACTAAATTAGAAAAAGAAGTAATATTAAGTGAAGGATGTTTAAGTTTTCCAGAAATATTTCGGTAATGTTAGAAGATATCATTTTACAGAAGCTGAATATTATACTAAAAAAGGTGAAAAGAAAACTATAAAAGCAGAAGGACTTTTAGCACAAGCAATACAACATGAAATAGATCACTTAAATGGTAAACTGTTTATAGACCAAGTAATAGATGGACAGTTCTATACATTTGATGAAAAAGGAAAGAAAAAGAATATAATATATAAGAGTAAATATGAAAAATAATTAGATATAATACCAACTAAATAATGAAATTTGATTTTATTATAGTGTTGTGTTATAATTTTTGTATTAAAGTATATTAGAAACTAGATGGAAGGAGGAACCATAAAAAATGGCTAGATGTGAATTAACAGGAAAAGGTACAACAATGGGACGTAGAATAAGTATAAATCGTTCACAAGTAAGTAAGAGAGCAAAAAGAACAGTTAAACCAAACATAAAAACAGTAAGATTTGAAACAACTGGAGGAGATTTCATAAAATTAAATGTAAGTACATCATATATAAGAACATTAAAGAAAAAAGGAATATTATAATGAAATCTAAAAAAGATGTTAAAAATATAATAAAAATATTGAAAGAAACATATCCAGAAGCTGAATGCTCACTGGATTTTTCTAATCCTTTCCAAATGGCAATAGCAGTATTATTATCTGCACAATGTACAGATGCCAGGGTAAATATAGTTACAAAAGAATTATTTAAAATAGCACCAAATGCAAAAGAAATGAATAAACTAACAGTAGAAGAGATAGAAAAATATATTTCATCATGTGGATTATATAAGACAAAAGCTAAAAATATTAAAAAATTAGCAGAAAAAGTAGTAAAAGAATATGATGGAAATATACCTGATAATATGGAAGAACTTATGGAGCTCCCAGGAATAGGTAGGAAATCCGCAAATGTTATAATGTTAGAAGCATTTCACAATCCACAAGGTGTGGCAATAGATACACATGCTAAAAGAATTTGTAATAGGATTGGAATCTCGAAAGAAGAAACTCCAGAAAAGATAGAAAAAGACTTATTAAAAAAACTTGATAAGGAAGATTATTTTGATGCAAACCATTTATGTGTTTGGCATGGTAGATATACATGTAAGGCAAGAAGGCCAGAATGTGAAAGATGTACTATAACAAAATATTGTGATTATTTTAAGATAAAAAATATATAAGAAAGAAATAATTAGATAATATAATATTAATAATAATAATTTTAATATGAAAAATAGCACCAAATAGGTGCTATTTTTTTGATTTAAACCAATATAATATATGCAATATAACAATAACATATGGAATTATAGTTATAAATAAAGAATATTTTAATATAAAAAGTGAGATTATTAAGGCTATAATATAAAGTAAAAAATATACTTTTTTACCAAATTTATATTTCTTAATATAATTTCTCTTTTTATATTCGATATTTTGATTTATAATTATAATACTGAAAATTAAGATAATAATAAATCTAATAATGTCATTTGGAATACATAATGATAATAGCATTATAATTATTGTCTTATTTCTCAAATGATAATTGTTAAAAATATATTTAAAGAATAACTCTACTACATAACTAATAATATATTTGAAGCTCCAAATAGCTATTTCAAATATATTATAGCCATTCTGGTTGAGCCATGCAAATAGCATTGGCCCTACGAAAAATAACATTACCATTAAAAGGTTCCCTAAATATATTGGTCCGATTCTTGCCCACCGAAATAGGCAAATATCATATAAAAAGTGTGTCATTGATATGTCCTCCTAAATAAAATTTTATTTAAAATTATTAATTTACTTTACATAATTTAATTATACATTAAAAAGTGAAGATTGTAAAATAAGTATATTTATGGTAATATAACATATATAGTATTAAAAGAAGAGGGAAATATATGCTAGCAAGAAATTGGAAGAAGATACTTATAACTATAACAATTATATTATGTTTGATGAATGTAATTGTTAAGCTTAATTTAGCTATGCCGTTTATAAAACAGTTAAGTTCAGTAATAACAAGAGAAGTGTTTACAGAAGATGAAATAAATAAGATAAAAGAAGAACAAATAAAAAACAAGCTACTTGATTTAAATAATAAGTCAAAAACAGTAGAATTAGATTCAGAAGGTAAATATGTAGAAGCAAAATAATTACTTGATAAAAGTAAACTATTATGTTATTATATATTGGTATTAATTATTCGAATAAAAAAATAGAGAGAGGAAGATAAAATGAACAAAGAAATACAACCAGAATTTAAAGAAGTAACAGTTACATGCGCATGTGGTACAGTATATACAACTCACTCTGCAAAAGGAGATATGAAAGTGGATATATGTTCAAATTGCCACCCATATTGGTCAGGAAATGCTAAATCAACTACTAGAGGTGGTAGAGCAGATAAATTTAAAGAAAAATATGGTATGTAACAAACAGGATAAGATTATCTTATCCTTTAATATTTGCGGGTATAGTTTAATGGTAAAATTTTGAGCTTCCGACCCAACGTTGAGGGTTCGATTCCCTCTACCCGCTCCATGGTATCTAAGTAAGTCGATTTTTTTCGGCTTATTTTTTATGATATTTAATTAAAGTATATACAAAATAGATATAATAAGTAAATTTTATATTATAAAAATATTTGTAATAAGAATATTTATTTACTTGACACTATTATATAAGCTGAGTATTATATAAGTAAGGTCAATATGTGATAGAGCTCGATAAATAATTATTTAAGGAGGAAAAGAAGATGTTGGATTTAATGACAGCGAAAAAGCTAAAAAATGCAATTGATGATCATATCAATGAAGAAAGTATTACATTGGAAGATGTAATGATGAATACAACTTTAATAGGTAAAGCAGGTGAAGCTTATAATATATTAGCAATTCAATATAAAGACTTAACAATCCTTATACGAATAGTGTTAAGACAAGATGGGATTCAGATACATGAAATAAGAACAGAAATATGGTAAAAATATGCTCTGCTTTAGCAGAGTATATTTTTGTTATAAGAATACACATAGAAATAAGGGGGAAATTTTGCTAAATAATATATTGATATATTTATTCTAAAAAAATTATAAAAAAGTGTTGACATAGTATTTCATAATTGATATGTATAATATATTAGAAAAAGAAAAGTGAATTGGAGGATTGAAATGGAAACAGAAGAAATATTTGAAAAGGTAAAAACTGTAATAGTTGAACAATTAGGGATAGATGAAGCAAGTGTAAGAATGGATTCATCATTTTTAGATGATTTAGGGGCAGATTCTTTAGATATAGTAGAATTTATAATGGCATTAGAAGAAGAATTTGGTATAGAAATACCAGATGAAGATGTTGAAAAGATTGTTACAGTAAAAGATGTAGTAGAATATATATCAGAAAACATATAATATATAAAAAGGACATATTCTTTGAGATATGTCCTTTTATTTTTATACATATTTGATATAATTAAGGTATAATTTGAATAAGGAGAAAATATGAGTTCATTAAAATTATTATTAGAAGCTGCACTTATAGCAAATATAGCAATTTCAGGATATCCAAAAGAAACTGCAAATTTAAGAAATAGTATAACAAATGCATCAAATGTATTTAAAACAGAAATAAATATACCTAAAAATGATAATTTATCAAATGTAAATTTTAAGAATATATTTGGTACAAATCCTACAGATGAAACAGCAGATCCAGTTGTAGTAGAAGAAAAAAAAGATTTTACTTATACAGTTATACCACTTGATAATGATTTTTCATCAATATTAAAAATAGGTGAGAGAGGTATATTAATAGGTGCAGGAAAGAAAGAAAATAAGGCGAAGATATTACAATATTTAGGTAAGAATAATCTACAATATTTAGATGCTATAATTATGCTTGGAGCAGATGATGAAGAAAGTAATATTTATGAATTTGCAGAAATGAAATTAACAACAAAGGTAATTATGGTAAATCCAGACTTAGAAAAGAATTCAGATAATTTTAATATCATGAACAGGTTATCTGAAATAAAAACTAAGTTAAAAGAAATGGGAATAAATGTAGAAAACTTAAATGACAAAACAAAAGTTGATTTTATAAATTCAACAATAACAGGATATTTGGAAAAAGGTAAAAAGATAGCATCACTTGTAATTAAAGTTGGTGAACAAAAGATTTTGATTAAAAATGAAATGTCTAAAGAAAAGATAAAAGATATAACAAATGTAGAATATGATGCAATTGTTGCAGAAGAAGAAAAGGCTATAGAAGAAGAGCTATTAGAAAAAGGAAAACCTAGAAAATTAGTATTATACTCAAAAGATAGATTGATACCAATAAGTAAGGAAAACAAGGAAAAGATAGAAAAATATGTAAAACCTGAAGATATTATAGAAGTAGGTATTGAATCATATGCTAAAATGGATATGAAGAGAACAGAAGTAATACTTAGTATTTCTAAGGTAGAAGTACCTGAAAATGAAAGGAATATAACTCATAATACGAGGGTTATAGACAATAGTAAGCCTAATAATAATTAGACAGAAGAATAAAGAGGAGATACGTATGAAATTTGATTTGCATATACATTCAATTGCAAGTAAATATAAGGAAAGCTCTGGAATAGTTGATAAGTCGACAGTTGAGAATATAGGAACATTATTTAAAAAATTAGAAGAAAATGAAGTGGGGTTATTTTCTATTACAGATCATAATAGATTTAATGTGGATTTATATAAAAAAATTGATGAAATAATAAAAAAAGGAGATTATCCAAAAGTTAAAGGAGTTCTTGCAGGGGTTGAGTTCGATGTTAAATTAGATGATGAGATGAATAAATGTCATATTATTACAATTTTTGATGCCATGAATCAAGAAGAAAATTATAAAAAGATAGGTAAAGTTATTACTAAGTATGAGCTAAAAAAACCAGAAGGTTTTTATACGAAAGGAAAATTTGAATTAATTCTTAAAGAAATAGGACTAGATGTAATTTTAATTGCATGTCAAAGAAATGATTTAAATAAATCGGATGGAAAGCATAATTCTCTAAGCGAATCTACTAGGAAACCAGAAGAACTGATTAAGGCAGGATATATTGATGCTTTAGAGTTCCAAAAACCAAATGTAGAAGGAATTTTAAAGAATAATTTAAAAACTGTACCAGCAAAAGTAGGATTAGTTACTGGAAGTGATTGCCATGAATGGGAGGCATATCCTAAACATGATAAAACTAATAATGTAATAAAATTTAAACATTCTAGAGCTAAGATTCTTCCTACATTTAAAGGATTATTACTTGCACTTACTTCACCAGAAACAAGAATAAATCAACCTAAAAATAAAAATATTGAATGGATAGAAAAATTTATTTTAGGAGAGAAAGAAATTGAATTAGTAAATGGTATCAATGCTATTGTAGGAGAAAATGGTGCTGGTAAATCAACAGTGCTAGAATTTTTATATGATCAAAAACGTAGCAAACAAAAATATAAGAAAGAGTTTATTTCTGAAAATGAGTTGAAATGTGATTATAAATTTGATGAATCTAAAAAAATCTTTATAGGACAAGGAGAAATAGTAGACAAATTTAAGTTAAACAAATTATTTCCAGTTGATAATTTTGAAAAGATTTCTCATGATGAATTTAAAAAAGAATATACTAAATATTCCGAAGATATAATTGAGTATATAAGAACAAATATTAGTAAAGAAGATAAGAAAAATAAGCTGAAAAATATGAATTTAGAATATAATGAGCGTAATAATGAAACAACATATTATATAGTAGTAGATTATGATAATAACTTTGAAATAAAAACGAATCTTTATAAAAAATCAAGAGAAAATATGTCAAAACTGATAGAACAATTAAAAGCTATAGGAAATGATGAAAATTTTATAAAGCAGAGTAAAGAGATAGAAAAGATTATAAACTTTTTTAAAGAATTATATTTGAATATAGATAATAAATATAAAGAAACAGAAAATGAAATGAAATTAAAAAATTATATTATTTCAAAAATAAATGACTATAATATGAAAATAAGAGACGAATCTACATATGAAGATAAAGAAATATTGGAATTTAAAGAAAATAGGCAAAACTTCATTAATGAAATAATAGAGTTAATAGCTATAGAAAATAAAACACTAGAATTTCCTGGAAACCCTCAAATATTGAAAGGTAGTAGTAAAAAACTTAGGAATGGCTTTAGTTTTAATTCTGAATCAAGTTATAATGAGGTAGATGTTCATGAGGAATTTTTAACAAAAGTATTTAATAAAGAATATAATAGTATAGAAAAATTAAAAGAAATACATATGGATGAAGATTTAACCCGTGCAGTATCAGGATGTACTAGTCTTGAAACAAGAGATTCTATTTATGAAAAAAATTTAAATGATTTCTTGCAAGATAAATACAAGTGCAATAATTACATACTAGATTTATCTAATGGAAATAAATCATTAGGCAGTACTTTAGGAGAACAGTCTTTAGCTTATTTTAAATATATGACATTTAATAATGATGAAAATTTAAGCAATAAATCAATTATATTTATTGATCAACCTGAAGATCATATTTCAAATAATAATATAAGTAAAAATCTAATTAATTACTTAAATTCTATGAGAAATAAAAAGCAAATAATTATTGTAACTCATAATCCATTATTAGTTGTGAATCAGGATGTAGATAATGTGATTTTTATTGAAAAAGATGGAAACAAAATTGATATAAAATCAGGATGTTTGGAATATGAAAATGATGATATAAATATGTTAGAATTTATTGCAGATAATATGGATGGAGGAAGAGAAGCTATTGAAAAGAGGTTAAAGGTTTATGGAAAAAATAATTGAAATTAAGATGTTAGAAAATAAGAATATAGAAATCATTAAAGATGGAAAAGTATATATATGTATTAGTAATGAAAAGAGAAAAATAAATGCGGAAGAACTTTTTGAACTTTTTAAAGATACGTTAGGACAAGAGGTTGATATAAAAGTAACGAATGAGTACAATAAAGATGAAAAAGTTATTGGATTTTTTAAGGAATTATTAGAAGAAATTAGGGATAACATAAAAGAAATAGAGAATAAATAATTTAAAATTAAAATTATATTATAAAGAGAATACTTTGAGAAATTGGTATTCTTTTTATAGTATATAGAAGTTTAAATTGTATATTCTTATTGATAAATGTAAGAATTCAAGATAAAATATATATGAGAATAAAGATTAGGAGAAATAGATGAAGATAGGGATAGTAGGACTACCAAATGTAGGGAAAAGTACACTATTTAATAGTATAACAAAAGCAGGAGCAGAAAGTGCAAATTATCCATTTTGTACAATAGAACCCAATGTAGGTGTAGTATCAGTACCAGATGAAAGATTAAATGTACTTGCAAAGATATTTAATTCAAAAAGAATTGTACCTACATATATAGAGTTTGTAGATATAGCAGGACTTGTAAAAGGAGCAAGTAAAGGAGAAGGACTTCGGAAATAAGTTTTTATCACATATAAGGGAAGTGGATAGTATAATAGAAGTTGTAAGATGTTTTGAAAATTCAAACATAATACATGTAGATGGGGTTATAAATCCGATAAATGATATAGAAATAATAGAATTAGAGCTTATATATGCAGATTTAGAAACAGTATCTAAAAGAAGAGAAAGAGTAAAAAAACAATTAAAAGCTGATAAAAGTTTAGCAAAAGAAGATCAAATTTTAGAAAGATTAGAAAAAACATTAAATGAAGGTAAAAGTGCAAGAAGTATAGAATTTACTAAAGAAGAAAAAGAAATTATAAAAGGGCTACATTTACTTACATTAAAACCACTTATGTATGTAGCAAATGTAGATGAAGAAACAATACAAGATCTAGAATCAAATGAAAACTTTAAAAAGGTTAAAAAATATGCAGAAAGTCAAAATGCAAAAGTAATACCAATATGTGTTAAGTTAGAAGAAGAAATATCAGAATTAGAATCTGAAGAAGAAAAAAAAGAATTTTTAGAAATGATGGGACTTGATAAGTCAGGATTAGATAGACTTGTAATTGCAAGTTATGATATTTTAGGATTAATGTCATACTTAACAGCAGGAGAAGTTGAAGTAAGAGCATGGACAATAAGAAAAGGAACAAAAGCACCACAAGCAGCAGGAAAGATACACTCAGATATAGAAAGAGGGTTTATAAAAGCGGAAATTGTATCATATGATGATTTAATAAAATGTGGAAGCATGGCAAAAGCTAGAGAAAAAGGCCTTATACGTATGGAAGGGAAAGAATATACAATGAAAGAAGGAGACATTGTAGATTTCAAATTTAATGTTTAATATTACTAAAAGTTAAAGATAGGAGTAATTAAAATATGATAGAATTAGTAATAGTAAGTATTATATCAATGTTCTTATTTTATATACATTTAAGAAAAGTTATAGAAAATTATGATGAAATAAACTTGGTACTACTTGCAATTAATGCACTACGGTGTGTTAATGTATCCAGTATATTTTGCATTAAATAAAAATACAATTGATATGCCAATAGGATTTAAAATAATGAGTATTACAATTGCAATAATAATGCCAATTTTTATTATCATAATAGAATATATTAGTAAAAATCTTATAAGTGAACTTATGATAATACTTATAAAAAAGATATTAGACTTACTTCGGAAAAGAAAAAGAAGGAAAAGCTTTGATAGAAAGTACATTAAAACATAATAAAAAATCAAATATATTAAAAAAAGAACTTGCTGAAATTTATGAAGGAGAAAAAGAATTTGAAAAAGCTCTTAAAATATATTTTGAAATATTTGAAAATATAAGAGAAAGTAAGAAACAAAATGTACTATTAGGATATGTAGAAAGTAAGATAATAACTCTAATAAGAAAACTTAGAGATAAAGAAGATAAAAAATATTATATAGAAAAATACTTAAGGATAAACAACAATAAAGAAGGTAGTAATAATACAAAACTAATAATAATGCTTGCAGAGATTTTGATAGAGAATAAGGAATATAAGGAAGCAGAAAAATATTATCAAGGAATAATAAAAAAAGATGAGAATATAACTCAAGATGAATTATATACATATGTATATCTGCTTTTATGTCTAAATAATTATATTGAAGCAAGAAATATATTAGAAAAAATGCTTAAAGTTAAAGAAAAATCATATTTGCTTATAAATATACGGACAGATTAGTATAATAGAAAGAGAACTAGAAAATGCTAAAGAATATTTAACAAAAGCAACTACATATAAAGAAGTAGAAGATATAGCATATTATGAACTTGCAAAAATAGATATATTAGAAGAAAATGACCTTTTAGCAATAGAAAAATTAAATAAAGCACTTTCTATAAATTCAAGTATATTAACAGTAATAAATGAAAATCCATTGTTTGAAAAAGTAAGAAATCATACTACTGTTAAAGTTGAACTTATAAAAAGAGAAAAAAAGCTATTAGGAATAAGAGCAATAGAATGTATAAATATATTGGAAGATATAATATCACTTACAATAACATTAGATTTAAATGAAAAGAAGAATAAGTTAAATAGTAAAATAGATAATATCATAAAAGAAAAACAAGAAAATAAAACATTAGAAGAAATAGCTGAAGAAAAATTTAAACAAAAAGAATTTATAGAAAATAATATAAAAAATGCAGAATTAAATTAAAAATATAGGAGAAAAAATGGAAAAAAAAGTAATAACATTTGATATATGGGATACGATATTAAAAAGAACATGTCATCCTGAAGAAATAAAAGTACATACATTAAGATATT
>ERZ773083.1333-NODE-1333-length-16935-cov-10.330036_pt1 | contig 16935 bp, 29 predicted proteins | sample MGYA00511465_ERZ773083 | MGnify/ENA primary metagenome ERZ773083 (study PRJEB29015, sample SAMEA2738001) | human oral metagenome | biome: human oral; feature: human-associated habitat; material: dental | place: China | collected 2060 ... | reverse complement strand
TATTTCTTCTACTGCTTGTTTAAAAGTCATTTATCTGCTCCTCTTTCATAAATACTAACCAATGTGTCTTGCTTCTTTTATTACCAAAAAGAGGGTTAGCATCAATTAGTTTTAATATTTCTGATAATTTTATTTGCTCCTCATTCCACTTAAAAACTAATATTCCGTTAGTTTCAAGAACTCTAAAACATTCCTTAAAACCTTGTTTTATATCTTCTTTCCAGTTATTACCTAGATGGCCATACTTTTTAAATAGCCAACTTTTCTCTCCAACTTTTATTAGATGTGGAGGATCAAAAACCACTAGCTTGAATGTTTCATCTGGAAAAGGGATATTTCTAAAATCTGCAACTATGTCTGGTTTTATTATTAATTTTCTTCCATCACAGAGAGTATCTTCAAGCTCTCTATTATCCATATACACTGTGTCATCTCTGTTTTTTTGAAACCAAAACATCTTACTACCACAGCATACATCAAGAATTTTTTTCATTATTATTCTCCTAACAATTCTGAGTTTTCATAAATATTCCCTATTACTTCTATTCTTTTATTATTGTTGTTTGTGAAAGGTATATCTATTTCAAAAAACACATCTTTTAAAACAAATCTTGCTTCTTCACTATTGAAAATAACTTTATATCTACTATTATGTAAAGTTACAATGTCTCCCTCATAAATTTCGTCTCCATATTCGTCTTTTAATTCTGTATATTGCATAAGTTCAACATCTTTAAAATCTGTATGTTCATAACAATCAACATCTTCATTTGAAAAAAATATTTCTTTATGGAGAATATCAATACCTAGCACTTCTCCCATTATTTTTTTTTCTTTATGCCAAGCTCTAAATTTAATCTTTCTCATCTTCTTCCTCCCAATCAGCTGCTTCTTCTCCAATCTCTCCTGCTCTTACCTTAGCCCAGAAGTCTTGCCATTCTTTGCTATCAATAACTTTTTGAGCTTCTTCTTTTGTTTGAAAATAGTTGCCTAGCTCATAATTATCATTATCCTCATCACAAAATTCTTCTCCAACACTCCAAGCTTGACCGCCTGAACCTATATAAAAATATTTTTCATCTTCATCAGCTCTCCATCTCTCTAACATTCCATATTCTTTATTGATGTTATTAATTCTTTTTTTTAATTCCTTTATACAGTAATTTTTTATAACTTGTGGGAACATTTTCTCTTTTGTTAAATATATTTCATAACAATAACCCGATATTCTTAAATCTATATATGGAATATATTCACCATCTCCTAAACTTTTTCCATCAGATATTTCTGCCAATTTATCTATATCCATTTTTATTGGATAAAAAGCAGAGTATTCATTATTTATTTTTTTAATTTCTATCTCTAATACCTTTTCTTTTTCCATAATTTCTCCTTTATTTTTTTTGTTTTTCTAGAATATCTTTCAATTTTTTTATTTCTTTGTCTTTATCTTCCAAAAGTGAATTTTTAAAATTTAAACTTTGAACTCTATTATTTATATTTTCTAGGTTCTTACCCATATTTTTAAAACTAATCATATTTATATTTGGTACTCCATTCATTGCATCATGATACCCAATATAATATTTAGTTACCTGGTAATTATTTCTACTATAAGCCTTGTAAATCTTAGGAAATTCAAAAGTTAAAAACTTATCTAAGTCCTCAGCAGACATTGAGCATACTTTTTGCCAACCATCTAAGGCATCTATTACTGCATGTATGCCTTTATCCTCAAATTCCACTGAACTATAATATCCATATCTAACAATAGCATTTTTCATAATTTGTCTTGCTAAGACAATTCTGTCATCTAGTTCACTTTCAGTTGTGTTTGTAGCATATTGCCTTATCTCAGCAACTTGTGGGAAATTCTTATATACTCTATTTCTTACCATAGAAATAAAAGCATTTCCTAACTGTTCCTTTGTTAAATCACTTAATGCTAAATAATAAATATTGATTTTTTCCTTTGTCATTTCAATAGTTGGAAAATAATCTAAAAATGGTTTAAAAGCTGCATTAAATTCTTGATTAGTCATTCATTCCATACCTCTCTTTCATTTGTTCAATAAAATCATCATCAACTTTAAATTGACTTGTGTCTTTTTGTTCTGCTTGTTTTCCGTAGTTATTATTAGCCTTAGATTGTTTATATTTTGCTATCCACTCAGGCTCTAATCCTTGCCATTCCTTTTCCATTGCAATATTGATAGCTTCATCTAAACTAAACCAGTCAGGAAAATCTTTTAAAATCTTTTTCATAGGAACTATGGTTTTAAGTGGTTTTTTGATATTCTTACGATATTCAACATACTTAAATAAGAGTTCTTTATATTCATCATCTCTATCAAGATTATTTATAAACTTCTGGATCTCATTTTGCTTTTTTTCTTTTTTATATTTTTCTTTATTATTTTTATTTATATCTTTTTGTATATTAGTATCTTTATTTGTCGGATTTTTTTCCGAATTATTTTCGGATTTTTTTCCGAATTTGCTCGGAGATTTTTCCGAATTACTATCAAAATTCGGATTTTTTTCCGAGTTATCTTCAATATTATTTTCTATAAAATTCCAACTTTTACCTTTTTCTGTTAATCTTATTAAGTCTTTCCCTTTATGTTTTATATATTCAATAATTCCTTTTTCTGCTAGTATCTTTAAATTTCTGTATACAGTATCAGCCTTTTCAAAAAACATTGGCAATTCTTTTAATATTAAGTTTCTTGAAACAAAATAATAAATCTTATCATCAATTATTTCTTCATTAGCCCAAGCATTAGCTTCGTATAATAATGCTACTAATATTCCTTGTGTTGCATTTATTTTCCATTCCATACATTTTTGATTGTTTAGTGTTGTTGAAAATCTCATTATTTCCCTCCCATATCTTAATTTATAGGTTGTTAGGAAGCTTAAAACTAAGCTTCCTTAAATTTATTAATAAAATATATTTGCCCTTTACCAGTAACTTTTGGAGTTTTATTTATAGTTGTGTGTCCATCTGCATGTGTTACTGCTGTTTCTTTTATTTCAAATAATTCTAACTCCATTGATTTTTGAGTTGGCATATTATAGTCAGTTCCTAATCTTTTTATTAAAAATCCATTATTTCTTAACCAAGTAAATAATCTTTTCTGACCTATATCAACTCCATTTTGTTTTATTATTTTTGCTAAATCTCCAACTAAGATTGAAGTTTTAGAAGTTGCAACTGAATCAGCAAATAATACTTTTGGTTTATCTTCTTTTACCTTATTTTCAAGCAATTCAATCTTTTTTGTATAATCCTCTATCATATGTGATTGAATTTGATTAGCCCTTGCTAATATCATTTCTGGACTATTCCAAGCCTCTTCACACTTGATAAAATATATTCTTGCTTCTTTTCCTTTTTCTGTGTTAGCTACCATTGCAATTTCCTTAGCCATTGCTATTGTCATTAAATGGTCATCAAATTCTGTTTCATTTCCCTGAGCTGTTACTCTTTTTTGAGTAATAGTTATAAAGTCTTTATTTTCAATAAAATTATATTTTTCTATAATTCTATTTATCCAGTCATTATATCTAGTACCTACTTCTAAAAATTTATGAAGTTCCCTCCCACTAGCTAATTGTTGTCCATTTCTAACTTCTATTTTTATTAATTCATTCATCTTTATCTACTCCTTTACTGTTTCATCAATTCTTTTAAAAGGATCATAATTTTCTTGATAATCCTCTTCAATAACATTTGCTATTCTTCCATATTCAAAATATTGATGTTGTGTTAGTTCTATAACATCAGTAACAGCACCTTCTAATTCAACATTTAATTTACTATTATTAGTTGATAATAGAACTTTTTCAACTTCTCCTAATATTTTAAATAGTTTTTCTTTTTGACTAATTACTTTATTTTCAACTAAACCTTCTCTTCCTGATAATTCAATAAAATTTAATAATAAGTTTCTTTTTTCAATTTCCATTTATTTCCTCCTTGAATTTATTTAAAATTTAATGTATAATTCAAGTATCAAAAAAGTTGAATACTTAAATCTTTTAACTTAAACATCTGTAATATTTTGGTCGGTAGTAGCAGATGTTTTTTCTTTTTTATAGCTTTTTCCAGATAAAAAGTTTAACCAGTGAGGTTTTAATATTAAATATTTTCCTCTTTCTTTTTCTTCATTCTTTTTCACATAAATACAACCTGGAACTTCATTAGCTTGAATTAAGCTATAAACATCATCTTTATTTAATTCTCCATTTGATAAAGCAACAGCCTCTTCTACACTAATTTTATAATCTCCCATTTAATCACCTTTTTCTAAAAGTTCTAATGTAAATTTGCAAGTTTCAATAACACCTTGACAGTACCTAACTCTTGCATATGCTTCACCTTCTGCAAGTGGTCTATTTTCTTTCCCTAATTTGTAATATTCTTCATTAGCTTCTTTTAAATTTTCTTGTGCTAAGTTCAATTTAATTTCAATTCTTTCTTTTATTGTCATCAATATCACATCCAGCTTTCTAATTTATCAAATGCCTTATAAAAATTTCTTTTTAAAAATCTAAAAGCGTTTCTAACTCTTATCTTTATATATTTAAGTAATGTTACTTTTTCAAAACCAACTATTGAATTTTCTATAAATATTTCTTTATTTGTCATTTTTTCCACCTCTTTTCTTTGATTTAGCTTTTACTTTTGCTTTTGAATAACGATTAATTTTTTTAGATAAACAAAGTAATGCTACAAAACTTAAACCTTTTTTAAATCTTGAATTACTTCCCTTTTTCTTAATTGAGCAATTTTCTTTAAATAGTCCATATACATAACTTATTCTTAAAGCTCCTTTACATAGTTTTATAAACTCTTTTTTTCTTCTAAGCTCTCTTAATTTCTTTTTCATTGTTAGCCTCCATTTCTATATACTTTTGGATAACTTCAATAGCATCTATTAACTTTATATCTTCAGGAAAAACTATAACATTTACCCATTTTTGAAATACTTTACAGTGCATTTTCTCCCTCCATTTCCTTTCTATCTTTTTCTATTTCTTCCAGAATAGCAGTCCAAATCTTATTATCACAGCTTTTGAAATTTCTTAAACATACAAAGCTAGATTTTCTATGTATTTCTATTGTTTTTAATTCATAATCAATGGAAACTCTATAATCTTCCACAACCTTATTAAGCTGTAGAGTGTAGATATGTTTTAATATTTCTGCATTACCTTCTACATCTCTGCTATCTTTAAAATAAACAAATACTTCCTTATCATCTATCCAAATCCTAGAAGCTTCTTCTTGCATAACTTCTAATATTTTGTCAATGAATTTTGCTTTTAACATATAATCACCTAGTCCTCATCATCTTCAAAATCATCATCAAATCTTTTCATATACTTATCAAATTCGCCCCATAATACAAAAGAAATTGCTTTACCTTTTGCATATCCTGCTTCTAGTAAACATTCTGGATAGTGCATAACATCTTTTAATGTTTTCATAACAATAACATCACATTTTGATAGCAATTCAACATGATCATTCATTTTTTTTGAGGGTTGAGTATTTTCATCATATTGCCAGTCCAATGTATGAATTAGTGATATGAATGTTATATCTTTATATTTTTTTAAGTTTTCTTTTATAAAATCTTCAACTATTTTTTTATCTTCTTCCCCAGTATTTGGGTGTGATACATAAACTAACATAAATTCCTCCTTGTTATTTTTTTAACTTTCTTCAATTAAATAAGCATTACTTATAAAGATAAAGAGCATAAAGAAGAAGAATACCCAAACTAATAAAATTAATAATGTACTTTCTTTTAGCTTTTTCCTTACATTCTGAAACATAACCTAAACTTGTTATAATTATTAAAGTTATAAAAAGTCCTATATCCTCCACCTCCCTATTTTGTGCTATAATCATCTCTAAGGAGGTGATTATTTTGAAAAAAGATATTGATTTTGATAAAATCTCAGAAGAAGTCTTAACTGAGTTTTTAGCTTCTATAAAAACCGATAGTGAAGCAGCTAAAATACAGATAGAAAGTATAGCTAAGATTTCATCCCATGTTTGCTCTTCAATACTTGCAAAGTATCATCAAGAACTTTTGAAAGATTAGATTGTTTCATATCTTCTTTTTCTTGAATTTTTTGCTCTAAACTATTCGCAGTAGTTTGGAGCTGTTTTTTTATTTGCTTTCTTATATATCTTTTATATTTTCTTGATTTTTGTTTCATATACCACCTTTCCTTTTTTTTATTAGTAATAACATTATTTAAGAATTAAAATTAAAATAGTAGTGACTAAAACTGAAATAGTTATAGTATTTACAAAAATTATTGCTGATAAGCGTTTTAATTCTTTTTTCATATCTGTTACTTCTATTTTTAATTCCATTTCATTTAATTGACTTCTTTTTTAATTTCTTCAATAAGTTTTTCGTCCATATTCCTCCTTAATCTTGTACCTTTTTGCTACATTTGTGCTATACTTTTCTAAAATTAATATTTTAAATTATTTGAAAAAGTTATATAATTAATTACAGCACTTTATAAAGGAGGTATTAAAATGTTTGATAATAATGTTATAAAAATTTTATTGATTTTCTTTCCAGGAATAGTAGGAGTAATTTTAATAAATTATGCTATCAATACTTATAAAAGTTTTGAATTAAATTTAGGATTACTGTATTCTTTTGTATTAGGAGTTCTTTCCTATATTACTATCCCTTTTCTAAATAAGATTTTTCCTTGTTACTCACTTTTTGAAGTAAATGGAGATATTTTTAAAATGGATATTTCAGAAAAAGGTATTTTTCTAGCTCTTATAATTTCTATAATTTATTCAATAATAATTATTAAAGTTATAGATAAAGAGTTGTATCATACATTTTTAAGAAAAATAGGAGTTTCCAGAAATGCAGGTAAAAAATACATTTTAAAAAACCTTTATACAACCACAGATAATGAATTATCAGCCTTAGTTTCAAGCTATGTTGATATAAGATTTCAAAATAAAGATCTTACTTATTCTGGAACTATCAAATTAATTGATATCCACGATAATGGTTTTATTGAAATATTGCTTGAAAATGCTGGAGCAATTTATAACAATAATGAAAATTTTAGTTATACTGTAAAATCTGTAATTATCTGTGAAAAAATGGAAAATCTTATCATTGAATATAGAAATCAATAATTTTTTGAAAGGAGGGATTAATAATGTCTGATAAAAAAAGTATTGAGCAAGTAGGTAATGAAAGCTTAATTGTTGTTAAAAGCCCTAAAACAACTCCGACTCCACCACCTAAAAAATAATTTATAATCTCCTCCTCTATAAAATGCTGTAACCATTTTATTTATTTGTAAATTATTTTTAACTATTAATTAACTTTTTTGGCAAAAAAAATTTCCATAGGATTATCTATTTTTAAAATATCTATTAATTTTTCAACATCTGTTGTTGTAAATACGCCCTTAGTTAGTTTATTAGCTAAAGTTCTTTCACTAATCTCTAATTTTTCTGCTAATTGTTTTTGAGTAAATCCTCTAGCAACCATCTTGCCTCTTATTTCATTTGTCAATACCATAAATTCACCTCCTTATTTTTTTTAATTATTAGTTAACAAAATTATAAGCTATAGTTTTTTACTTGTCAAGTAATTTTTTTATTAATAAGAAAAAATAGTTAATTTAAAAGAAAAATATTTACTTTTAATTAAATTTATGTTATATTTAATTAAACTTAAGATATAGGAGGCTACTATGGAAAATAATTATAGTAAAACTCAACAAACTATTGCAAAACGATTAAAAGAAAAAAGAGAAGAAAACGGTTTAACTCTTGAGGATGTTGCAAAAGAAATAAATGTGTCAAAGGTAACACTACATAAATATGAGAATTTAGCTATTTTAAATATACCTATTGATAATATAGAAAAATTAGCAAAACTATATCACACTTCACCAGCATATATAATGGGCTGGTCTGAATCTGATAATGATGTGGGTAGAAGTAAAATGGATGGATTAGCTATTACAACATATAATTATTATGTAAGGATTGTAAATGCTTCAGATAAAATAAAAGCTATTAGAGAAAATAATGGTTTTACAAAATCTGAGTTTGCAGCTACTTTAAATTTATCTGTTGAAGAAATAGAAAAATATGAAAATGGCTTGTTAGAACCTTCGTTAGATAGTATTCGTTTAATAGAGAAACACTTTCATGTTCCCAAAGAAGTTTGGTTGATAAGTATTGGTATTTCAGAAGAAACAAAATATAAAATAAAAAAAATATGTGAAGAACAAGAAAGAAAAAAAGAAGATAATATTCTTAATGAGATAGTTAATATTCTTAAATATGATGGATATAAGATAAATGTTTACGATAAAGATAAAAACGATGAATTTTGGAGTATAACAAGTTTTGATTTACCAGTAGATATTCTTAATATTAGGAAAAAAGATTTGATTAATATTTCTTTATCAGCTAAACGCTTTTTAATTGAATTGTTAGTTTCATATGCTGCAGGTTATAGTAGATCTTTATTTTCAAATAGTAATTTGAATTTTTAATATAATAAAAAAGCTTCTTAGAAATTTTGAATATATTGAGCTCATTTGGAGAAGATATTTGTTTATACTTACCAAAATCATCATAAAAAATATTTTTAAAGGAGATGGGGTTTATGGATTTAAAAGATAATATTGAAGAATTATCCAAAAAAATTGAAAAGTACAAAGACAGAGTAACCAATGAAGAAATGACTAAAACAGTGTTTGTTTTGCCTTTCTTTGATATGTTAGGCTATGATACAAGAAATCCTTTTGAATTTCATGCAGAATTTACAGCAGATATTGCAGATGCAAAAGGTGAAAAAGTTGATTATGCAATTTTAATTGATGATGTTCCAAGAATATTAGTGGAATGTAAAGATTGCAATAATACACTTGAAAATTGTGACAAACAATTAACTCGTTATTTCAATGTTACACCAGCTAAAATTGGAGTTTTAACAAATGGTATTGTTTATAAATTTTATACTGATTTAGAAAAGCCTAATATGATGGATGAAAAACCATTTTTAGAAATAAATCTTTTAAAAATTAAAGATTATCAAATAAATGAATTAAAAAAATTTGCTAGAAATACATTTGATTTAGATAACATTTTAAATAGTGCTGAGGAACTAAAATATTCAAATGCTATTAAAAAACTTTTAAAATCTGAGTTTGATAATCCAACTGAAAACTTTATATCTTATATTTTAAATGAAATATATGATGGTGTTAAAACACAAAAAGTAAAAGATAGATTTACTAACACTATAAAAAAGTCTATAAATGAATTTTTAAATGATATCGTTAGAACTAAATTAGAGGGAGCTTTGGAAGTAAATAAAGCTGTTGAAAAGCAAATTGAAGCTCCTCAAGAAATGATTGAAGAAATAACAGAAGTTGAAGCTGGTCCTATAACTACTGATGAAGAATTACAAGGTTTTTCAGTAGTAAAAGCATTATTATACGGAACAATAGAACTTGATAGAATAACATATAGAGATACTTTAAATTATTTTTCTGTAACTATTGATGATAAGGTTACAAAATGGATTTGTAGATTATATTTCAATGGCTCTACTAAATTTATTAGATTTCCTGAAATAGGTGAAGAAGGAAATAAAACTGATAGAGGTCCTAAAATTCCAATAAATTCTATAAATGATTTATATAACTTTAAGGATAAATTAATTGAATCTATAAAAATGTATGACTAGAAGGAGTTGAATTTCTAATGTACTATCATGTATTAATTGAATTTAATAAAATTATAATCAATAAGAATAATAATTATATCTTAAAAGTTGATATATCTGAAAATAATTTAGAAGATGATTATATTTTTCCTTATATAAATGATACAGATTTTTTTGTTGAGGGTTATTCTTTTAAAAAAAGTGATATAAACCGCTTTTTAATAAAAAAATCTAATTTTTCAATAAAAAGTGAAGCAGAAAAATTAAAAGAAATAAAATATGCAAGAGATAGAGCATCAGGGATTGCTGATTTTAGAAATCATGATTTTTTTAGATATACATTTATGGACGAAAATATTACACAAGATATTACAAAAGAAGTTCTAAAAAAATATTCTAAGTCTTTTAATAAATATGAAATAGGTAAATCTTTAGAGCAATCTAATAATTTTTCTAATAAAATTTTTGACACTGTATTTATAGTTCATGGACAAGATGATAATTTTAAAAATGAAGTAGCTCGATTTGTTGAACAAATTGGTTTAAAAACTATAATTTTACATGAACAAGAAAATAAAGGCAATACAATTATTGAAAAAATTGAATGTTATTCAGAAAAAGCTAATTATGCTATTATATTATATACTCCATGTGATAAAGGTTGTAAAAATGACAATAATGAGTTAAAACCTCGTGCACGTCAAAATGTTATTTTTGAACATGGATATTTTGTTGCAAAACTTGGAAGAGAAAATGTTTCAGCAATTTTAAAAGATGATATTGAAATTCCAAGTGACATTTCTGGTATTGTATATATTAAGTATACAAACTGGAAAATGGATTTAGTAAAAGAATTAAAATCAGTTGGTTTTAGTATTAATTTTTAAAATAAAAGTGCCCCATAAAATACTACCAATATTCTATGGAGCTTTAAGAGTGTGATACTCTTTGTAATTCAGATATTAAAATTATATCACACTCATTTTTATTATGCAAATAAAGGAGTGTGATTTTTTTATGAGAGCAGCAAATGGAATGGGAACTGTTTTTAAATTATCAGGTAAGAGAAGAAAACCTTGGGCTTTATTAGGTCCTAAATATTACAGCATAGAAGAAAAGAAATATAAAAGAGATTTTATAGCTTGTTTTAAAACTCAAAAAGAAGCTGAGACTTATAAACTAGCTATATTTACAAATAATCTTGAAATGTTAGAAAATACTGATGTAAAAATTACTAAGCATAAAGAAAAAGGTATAACTTTTGAAGAAATTTATCAACTGTGGATAAAATCAAAAGAAGATGTAAAAGATGGAACAAAAACTAACTATGAAATTAATTTTAAAAGAAGTAAAAAGTTATGTGGATTAGAAATAGCTAAAATCAATGGTATTATGTTACAAAATATTTTTTATAGTTTGGATCTAACTAATAGCACATTAAGATTATTAAGAAGTTTCTGGTCTAATATTTGGGATTTTGCAATTCTAAATGATATGGCAACTAAGAATTATGCTAAGTTTTTAAAATTACCAGTTCAAGAAAAAGGTAAAAAGACAGGAGATAGAGAAAGACCACTAACATATGATGAATTACAGACTTTATGGAATAATCTATATAATTATGAAATAGATAAGTACAAAATAATAGATATGGTTTTAATTTTATGCTATACAGGCTTAAGAAGTAGTGAGTTACTAAGAGTTAAAAGAAAAAATATATTTTTAAAAGATTTTTATTTTGAAGTTGAAACTTCTAAAAGTAAGGCAGGAATTAGAAAAGTCCCTATTGCAGACAAAATATTGGATTTATTTAAGAATAGATATTTTAGTAAGGATACATTTTTATGGCAAAGATATGATGGTTTAGAGTATGATTATGATTCTTTTGATAACCATTTTAGAATATTGTTTAGAGATATGGGGTTATCATATCATAGTTTACATGATACTAGACATACTTTTGCTACACTTCTATCAGATAATGTTGCAGATAAAGATGCAGTTATAAAAATGATAGGACATTCTAGCTATAAAACTACATCAGAAGTTTATGTACATAAGAACATCCAAAAATTGAAAGAGGCAGTGGATGAGATATAAAATAACAGTATATAGAATATATAGTTATCATTAAAGTGTTTGCACTTTGTTGACATCTAATTCAAGTTAAGTCAATTTATTCTACACTTAAATTTTGAAGTTATGGTATATTCAAGTGTTAAAAATCTAAATATAAATTATAGTTTAATTTCTACAAAAAAGCCCGAACTTGAAAAAAGTTGAGGGCTTTTTTGTATTCTGACAGTTTTTTTGTTAACATTTTGTTGACAATTATTTTTAGTAAATAAAAAATCCAGTTATTATTAGCTGGATTTACTTTCTATTCTATTCCTAACTCTTTATGAAAATACTGTAAAGAAGAAAATTCACATAATATTTTATTTTTTAAGTCATCTGGATTTTTAATGGCTTTTTTATATGTCTTTATGAATTTTTTTAATTTTGGCTTTATAAGAGATTTTTTTGTTGATAATTCTTCATATTCTTCTTGTTCTATATACACATTCTTTTCAGATATAAAAGCCTTATCAATTATAATAACTGCTTTTGTAAAATCTAAACCTTGATTATTAAAAGTTTTGATTGAATATTTATGATTTATATTGTGCCTTATAGGAATAGCAAAAGTTAATTTATTAATCTCAATAATACAAATAGTATAGGGTCTATTTTCTTTTTTTAATATTTCTTTACAATTTGAATATTTTTCATAAAATTTTTTTGTCAATAGATAAAACTCCATTTTATATCCCCTTTACTCAAATAAAAATCCCCTAATATAGAGGATTTTCTTTCATCTTTTTGTGTATTTCTTTTGATTATACTGTTCGCTACACTACGAACATATCATCGAACCCCGTGTATTTCTTTTGATTATACTGCTCACTACACTATGAGCATATCTTCTTAATTACTTATAGCACATTCATATGAATATGTCAAGCTAAAATTAATCCCTTTTTTATAAAATTTTATATTTAATTAATTGCCTTTTTCATATCATCATAATTCTTATGTGTATAAATTATTGAAATTTTAAAATATTATTAACTAATTATTTTATAATTTCTAATTTTGCATCCATTCTAGTATACCTTTTTAATTTTTTCTCAATTTCTTTTTTATATTTTTCTTCAATTTTTAAAACTTTTTTTATATTTTCTAAATTAAGTTCTTCTAAGTTATTCTCTTGGTTCCATTTTTTAGAATTAAAGCAATTATTTAAAAAATTATTAATGGGTATTTCTTCATGAAAACATGTTTTTATTATATCATCCTCAATATCAGATAATTTATAGCTACAAAATTTATTTTTTGCATAATTTAGATAATCAAAAATTTTTATAAGATTTATTATTACTATAGGAAGCCTAAGTCTTCTTGGAATATGTTTTTTCTCTTCTTTTCTTTCTTTATACCCAATATCAGATAGGCTAAGAACAATAGCTATTGCTTTAAAAATTATTACCCCTAAATGCTCTAATGATAAAATAATACTTTCTTTAACTAAATCGTTTATGAAAATAACAGTATTAGGATGAGCATGTAGTTCTAAAATTTTTGTTGTTGCAAAATCATCTGCATTCCATTCTAATATTTTTAAATCTTCATCAGTATATTGTTCATTTTCTAAAAATAAAAGATGTCCATTATATATATGTCCTAATTCATGAAAAATTAAAAATTTACACGATATTTCAATCATAAAATTCATAAAAATATTTGCTTTACTCTTCTCATAATTTTCTTGGTGGCTAATCATTTTATAAAATTTTTCATTTTTTTCATCAAATAAATGAGTGTAGTATGCTTCTATTCTTCTAAAAAAATTCAAAGAGAAATTAACTTTTCCTATGTTATCTTTTTCAGTTGCATTAGTCTTCTCTAAATGTATTTCAAAAATAATATTTTTTAAATCAATCTCTTTTTTTTCTCTCTTTAAAATATTTAAAATATACAAGTTACAGTGAGAAAAACATTTATTTAAAAAATCTTCTACTTTTTCTAATTCTATTGGATTTAATATTCTAAAATCTGGTAACATATATATTTTCTCCTTTTAATTGATAACTATTTTATAAAATTATATTTCTTTTCAAGCCACAATGAAAGAGTTGCTTCTTCAATGTCAACTGACAAATATAAAAAATGGTTAAAGTTCTTACATAATGGTGTCTTAAAATTACTTAAATAAAATTTTTTCCCAGAAACACTTATTTGATACAGATTTTCCTGATAATTTTCATTTTTATTAAAACATCTTGAATTAGCTTCATAAATATCAACATTTTGATTTTGAATATTATTATTTTGAAATGCTTCTAGAATAATATCTTTTATAATACTATTAGTTTCTATTTTTTCTAAATATTTTTCTAAAATTACAATCATAATTTTTCTATTATCTCTAGGTGCTTTTAAATCTAACTCTTTTATAAAAAAATGCATAATAAGTGATAACATTAAAATATATTGTTCTTTTTCTTTCTCAATTAAACTATCTTTTAGAATATTAAATTTTTTTAATAATTTTTTGATACTTCTTATAGAAATATCATTATTTTCAAAATATAAATTATTTTTTATTACAAATGCAATATCTAAAAATATTTTTTGTATTACTAGATCTCTATTCTCTGAAAAATTATTTTTATCCACTCTATATTCTTTAAAATAATTAACTACTTGAAATTCAGGTTCACTTAACTCCTCATAATTAACTTCTGGTAAATTTAATTCTATATCATAAAATTTTTCAAAATACTTAGTACTTAAATTAGAATTCATATAAATTGTAGACACTATACTTTCAAGTTGCTCTCTATTAATTAAAAATAAAAAGATGATATTTTTAACATCAAAAATATGTTTTATTATTTCTAGTAATTGGATAGCATAATCAGGTCTACATCTATCTAATTCATCTATTATAATTATTTTAGGTCTTTCTTCCTTTGAAAGTGTATCTTTAAATTCTTCTAATAATTTTTTATAATTTTTATAATCTTCAAGTTCTGAAGTATCCAATCCATTAAAAAAAGATTTGATTTCTTCTATATCTTTATCATTTAAATTAAATCTTTTTAATAGAAAATTTTTTAATATTTTTCCAAAAAATATTTTTCCACAATTTTTTAAAAAATTTTTAGCTTTTTCAGTACTTTCAACGGTTATAATATTATCTTCACTCATTTCTGCAATAAGTGCTTTCATAGGTTCATCATAAAAATCCATCTTCCAAGAATTGACATATAGTGTATTTATTTCTTCATAGTTTTCAGAAAGATATTCTTTTATTGCATCAGCAAATAAAGTTTTTCCCATCCCCCATGGAGCATTAATAAAAATTCTTTGCACTGGTCTAATATCCTCATTTCCCCAATCTTTAAATTCTTTTTGTTCTTCAAAGCTTTTATTAACAACTCTTACTAATGCTTCTAAAAAATCTTGTCTATTTTTTGTTAAACGCTCATATGTTTTCATAATAATATTCTCCCTCCTCATATTTTATTTAATATTCTATATCTTTAATTAAAGTACTGTCAATGATAAATTTTCACTATTTTTATTTGAATTAAAATATAATATTGGTTTAAAAAAATTTTAAATATTGAAGAATTTAAAAATTTATTTTATAATTTACTTAATAAAGACTAATAATTTCGTTATTTAAAATAATTTTAGGGGGATTTGCAGATGAAAATTCAATATGTTTGTGCTTATATAACTGATTTTATAGAAAGATATCAAGATGAAGAAATAAAAGTTTCTACTTTTTCTAACTTTGAAGATTTTGATAATTTTGATATTAATGTTATAAGTTTTAATAATAAAATCACTTGGAGAAACTACAATAATACCTGTACTAAAATAGAAGTATCAGATGATTTTGAACATATTAAAAAAATAATAAGTAATTCTACTAATTCCAAAGTACTTTTTATATGTCCTCAAAATTATACTTTTGAGTATGATTTTTCCTCTTTTAATAATTGTTTTATGAAATCTATTTTATTAAAAGATAATATAGCCAATATTAGGGATACTATTTATAATTATAAGTATATTCCCGATTTTTTGTATGCTCAAACTAAAACTAAAATTTTAAATTATGATGTAAATTCTGACTTTTATTTTTCTAAAAATAATTTTAAAATGATAACAAAGTCAGATACAGGTAATAAGGACACTACATTAGAGATAACAGCAAATTTATTTTGTACTCTTTTAAGTTTAGATACTTTTGAAAATAACACTCTTCTAAAAGATTTTATAAGAACTTATATTTTTAAAGAAGAAAAAGAAAATATTCCAGAATGGGTGATAAATTATAATTTTTTTAATGATTCTAAACTTAAGGAAGCTAAAATTCTAATAGAAACTGAGATTTCTAAAAAAAATTTAGAACTAAAAGAAAATACTGAAGAATTAGAAAAGAATAATTACTATAAATCAATATTGTTTTCAACAGGAGGTAATTTAGTTAAAATAATTATTAAAATACTAGAAGAAATTTTTGAAATAGATTTAAGCAATTTTATTGATATAAATCAAGAAGATATGTTAATTCAGCTAGATGATATAGCCTTTATTATTGAAATAAAAGGAGTAAGTGGAAGTGTTAAAAATCAATATATTTCTCAAGTTGATTTACATTTACAAAAATATAAAGATGATAATCCTGAAAAAAAAGCTAAGTCACTTTTAATAATTAATCCTGAAAGATGTAAAAAAATTGAAGAAAGAAATGAAATACATCAAAATGCTATTGATTTAGCTATAAGAAATGAAACTTTAATTATAACAACTGAAATTTTCCTAAAATTATATGAGCAATTCAGATTAGAAATTATAAATAAAAATGATATAAAAAAAATGTTAGAAGAAAATAAAGGAATCTTAACTTTAGGAAATTAATATTATATTTAATTATAAAAAGACTATTGTAAATCATATTATTACTTACAATAGTCTCATTTATTTTAATTTTTATTTTTCATTAACAAAACCTAATTCTTTTGCTCTATGACAAGCAAAGAAATGTGCTTCTCCAACTTTTTCTAATTTTGGAGATTCTTTTGAACATATTTCTTCTGCATAAATACATCTTTTTGCAAAT